>Ga0209208_10006386_pt1 | contig 16241 bp, 14 predicted proteins | sample S1TSphfallax_3_FD_187694 | JGI IMG/M metagenome (GOLD analysis project Ga0209208, IMG submission 187694) | Host-associated microbial communities from peat moss isolated from Minnesota, USA - S1T2_Fd - Sphagnum fallax MG (SPAdes) (version 2) | ecosystem: Host-associated > Plants > Peat moss >...
TATTTTTTTTTTAACTAGTATATTTTTATAATACAAAAAGGGTGGGTTGCCTCTCCTTGATGGAGAGGGGCCCACTAGTTAAATTCTATTATGAATTTTGTAAATTATCCTCTAGGTTATTTTGATAAACTAAAAAAATTGGTTAAAGCTGTTAAGTTTCGTGAGGATCGCGAATTGTATTGGGATTTTATTAAATCATCGACAAAAGCGATAGCTATTATTATTACTAAAATAATAATATATTTTTTGCGTAAAATTTTTGGTAATTTTATAAAACTAATACTTCATATTAGAATATATATTTTGTATTTTTCGAGACGGATGCGCTATAGAATTCGCGTAAGTTGGCTACCCGCCATACGATGGACTTATTGTCATTCGGTTTTTTTTGAGTTTTCTCATCATCTTCAAATAAAACGTCGTACTAAACTTCTTTTTTCTATAGCATTCTATATCCTTTTGTCACCAATTTGGATTCCGAAGAGATTTTTCGCTTGGATTTTTAAAGTTTTTGTACGTGGCACATCGCTGCATCTTGCGTGTGTCCATAAACATTTTATTGTTTGGACTGTATACTTGTTGCCACAATATCCAAAATTGCGAAAGATTTATGGACGTTTGGCCTATGCGGTTTTTTACACCAAATATAGAATTAAATGTTTGTTTCTAACTTTTAAACGAACTTTTTTTAAATTATTATATAATATTATAACCTACTACTCTCTAGGGTTACGTTTTCTAATTCTTAATAAATAAAATTTTTAAATTTCGCGATGTTGTTCGATCTTCTTAATAAATATTATAGAATTGTAAGATCAAAAATCCGGAACTTTATAAATGAAATTAAAAATAGGTTTTTTTAATTTCATTTATACCCCAAACCGGTTTATTTGAAAAAGAATTCAAATTCCACAATTGGAATTTGAATTCTTTTGGCACCAGTACTTTTGGATTTCTCTTACCTTTGTTGTTAGTCTTTATTTTTTGTCTGAAAACTTTCTCATATACATTGCTGCTGCAATATGTTTGAGATCTGAAAAAATCGAGCTCCTTGAGGAAGAGCTGGACTATTTCACTATTGATCCTGTTTCTAAGCCTGCTTACTTTGACGAGCGTTACATATCAATTTTTCATGCCGATTACTCTCTCTCGAAAGAACTCTATAAAGTGTTTATAAATAATTGTGTTAACGATGAGCTGCGTAGTTGTTTTCATTTTTTTAAATTGTATAACATCAATTCACAGTTTGAAAGGTATATTCATAATATTGACGAGGATTTTGAGATCATTTACTACTTTTGTGTTGATGAGCATAGTAAGCTTTCGCTTGTATTTAATCGTTATCTAAATGAGCTTAAAGAACCATATAACGTATCTTCTTATGATCTTCTAGCAACGCATAAGGTGCAAAAAGATGTAAAAATAACCTTACTGAAATGAACATGTCAAAATATATACTCTACATACTAGTTTTTTTTATTATTTATTTTACAAATGACTCAATTATTTTCAATGAGGAAATTCTTTTGTTTTTTTCACTTATTTTTATGTTTTGCACTCTTTATTTTTTTTTTTCTTCTGCGGTTTGGACTTTTATAAATTCTGAGATAAAAGATATTCGATCTTCTATTCTAGAAGCTTTTGAGCAGCAAATTTCTAATTGTAATGAGAAGATTGATCTTCTAAAAAGTTGCATATACAATTTCTATGTTCCATTTTTTTTTTCTTTTTGGTCGTTTTTGGTTAATGAGTTTGTCGTGTCTACGATTTCAGCTCGGTTGGAAGTACAGGTTGAAAATTACTACCGAGATATGCTGTTGACTTTTTTTAAAAAATATACTAAAATTTTCCCAATACGACTGAAACGACAAATTAACTTTGTATCAACGTATATACTTTTTTTTTCTATATATTCGAGTCTTCGAGGTTCTCTTGAATCTCGTAATTCGAAAATTGTTAAAGGTGGTGGTATGATTGCTGAATATAAAATTCCTAAACAAATACGACGAAAATCATCTGTTCAAGATGATTTTTATATAACGTGGGAAAAATTGAAGATCGTCGAGAATATTCGATGTTCTCTTTTTGCTTTTGGTAGCTGTTACACTATCCGGTCCCCTTTTTATTTTTTTTTTTTTTTTTTAAACTGTTTTTATATAAACGAAAATATTCGAGAAAAGAAAGTTTTTAGCTCTAAAACATATTAATAAATAGATACATATAAAATATATCCCTTGCAATGAGAGACTCCTTGTCTGAATATTACCCTATACTTCTTTTTGTTTTTGTTTCAGCTTTCGTTTCATTTATTTTTTTTTTTGCATCGTATATAATTATTTTTAAAAATAGAGACATAGAAAAATTGTCCGTTTACGAGTGTGGTTTTAGTCCATTTGAAACTGAAGGTCGAAGTCGTTTTGATATTAAATTTTATGTTGTTGGTATTCTTTTTATTATATTTGATCTAGAAATCGCTTTCTTTTTCCCTTGGATTGTCGCAATTGATTCTATTGGCTATGTTGGTTATATATCAATGATTACGTTTTTGTTTCTTCTTTTGATTGCATTCATTTATGAATGGCGTGTGGGCGTTTTGGAATGGGGAAATGTTGATAAAGATCATACCTCCATTTCGAGTTGGAAACTTCAGCATGATTTTACTTATAAAGTTGTAACTTCATGTATTAATCATTTCAAGTTGTTTCGAAAGTCACATCCCGGTTTTTCAGAACTTTTGAAAGTTTTTTTTTAAGTTTTCTAATGTTTATTAGTAGAACAGTTTTACTTTGAATTATCTGTTTGACAGTGTTTATACTAGTAAATTGATTTGCTCTTTGTTTCCCTCGGCAGTTTTTTCTATTGAGCTTCGCTCAAGCAGTATAACCATTAATATAAAATCTGAATCTATCGTGGCTATTGTTTCAGTTCTAAAAAGAAGTATTATGTTTAAGTTTAATATTTTGTCTGACATGTGGGCTGTGGATTTTCCGCACTGTAGGTTGAGTCGATTTGTTATCTCTTATCGTCTCTCAAATGTGTTTAAATTCCCTTTTCGATATGCGGGGATACTTATAATTAATGTTATTGATATAAAGCATGTTTTGCCTTCGATCTCATCAATTTCTAGGATTTTTAAATCATCGGTCTGGTTGGAGCGGGAAATCTGGGACATGTATGGGGTTTATTTCTATGATAATCCTGATTTGCGCCGTATTTTGACGGATTACGGATTTGATGGGTTTCCACTTCGAAAGGACTTTCCTGTAACCGGATATCTGGCGTTGCGTTATGATTTTGAATCTAAAAAAACAGTTCTTGAGCCTCTTGATTTTAGTTTTGGTCAAGAATATAGGTATTTTGATTTTCAGAATCCTTGGAAAAATGTTTTAATTTATACTATAAAAGAAATACGTGTGTTTTAATAATTCCCAAGTTAGCGATGATGAGCCTATGAATAATATTCATAGGTTTAAAAATTTTACGATTAATTTTGGTCCCCAACATCCTGCTGCGCATGGTGTTCTAAGGCTTGTACTTGAATTGGATGGAGAGTTTATTGTAAGAGCAGATCCCCACATCGGTCTCTTGCATCGTGGTACTGAAAAACTTATAGAGCAAAAAACTTATCTACAGGCTCTTCCGTACTTTGATCGTCTGGATTATGTTTCCATGATGTCACAAGAACATGCATATAGCCTATGTGTTGAGCGTTTGTTGCAATGTCCTGTCCCCATAAGAGCAAAAATTATTAGGGTTTTGTTTTTGGAAATAACTCGGATTTTGAACCATCTTCTCGCTGTTACTACTCATGCTCTTGATGTTGGTGCTCTAACTCCATTTTTGTGGGCGTTTGAAGAGCGAGAGAAACTAATGGAGTTTTATGAACGTGTTTCAGGTGCGCGTATGCATGCATCGTACATTCGTCCAGGTGGTGTTTCGTGTGATCTTCCTGATGGCCTTTTGGAAGATATTGAACAATTTTGTCAACAGTTTGTTTTTAGGTTGAATGAAATCGAAGAGCTACTTACGGAGAATCGAATATGGAAACAACGTCTTGTTGATGTTGGCGTCGTCACTTGGCAACAGGCCCAGGAATGGTCTTTTACGGGTGTTATGTTGCGCGCTTCTGGGATTCCCTGGGATATACGTTATGAAGCCCCTTATGAATTGTATGATAAACTTGATTTTTTGATACCTGTTGGAACAAGAGGGGATTGCTATGAACGTTATTTGCTTCGTGTTTTTGAAATGCGTCAGTCCGTTCATATAATTCTACAATGTCTTTATTTTCTTAAAAATGTTTATGTCAAAGGGTTTGTAAAAGTAGATGATCGAAAGATATCGCCGCCCCCCCGTGCATTTATGAAATTTTCTATGGAATCGTTGATTCATCATTTTAAGCTCTATACAGAAGGTTTTTCAGTTCCTTCAGGGTCTTGTTACTCAGTCGTTGAAGCTCCTAAAGGCGAGTTTGGAGTTTTTATCATTTCTGATGGGACTTCGAAACCTTATAGATGCAGAATTCGATCGCCGGGGTTTTTTCATCTTCAGGCTCTTGATAGCGTTGCGAAGGGGTGTATGTTGGCCGATTTGGTAGCTATTATTGGTACAATGGATTTGGTGTTTGGTGAAATTGATCGTTTAATAGTAAAACTAATTATGTATTCTCCACTTGAACAATTTAGAATTGAATCTCTTTTTAAAAATATGGTTGTGCCAGATGATTCGATTCTGACTTATTTGCAATTTGTGTCTCTAAATACGTTTTCTTTCTCGAATTTCTTTCTTTTCACCTATATAGTTTTTCTTTTTATTGGTATTCTTTCTATTTTTGCAACGCCAGAGCGGGTATCTTTGATACCCTCACCATGGCAATATGCTTCGGAATATCTCTACTTGTTTGTACTAAACATTATGAAGCAGCAGGCCCCCGGGTCTGATCGTTATTTTCCTATTTTTTTTACAACATTTCTTTTTATCCTATGTTTTAATCTCGTTGCTCTCACACCGTTTAGTTTTAGTGTAACGGGCCAAATTGCGGTTACACTTCTTTTCGCCTTTAGTTTTAATTTTGGTTTTTTGATTTTGGGGTTTAAAATAAATGGGTTTTCGTTTCTTAAATTGTTCGCCCCTTCAGGTGTACCGGGTTTTGTTATGCCTCTTATTGTTGTGATCGAGATTGTTTCCTATTTGCTTAGGACTTTTAGTTTGTCAGTTCGTCTTTTTGCTAATATCATGGCGGGTCACACACTACTTCATATTCTTGTTTTTTTTGCATATTCCTTTATCGTAAATAGTTTTTATTTGACCGCTTTTGTTCCTTTTTCTCTAGTTCTTGCAATTACGTTCCTTGAACTGGGCATTGCACTTCTTCAAGCGTATGTTTTTATTGTTCTTTTGTCTATATACTTGAATGATTCGTTGAATCTTTCTTCTGCTCATTTAAGTTAAAATAAAAAAAAGGGGTGGTTTCTGAACCCGTAATTTAACGGTAGAATAGTCGTTTGATAAGCGAAATATGATAGTTCGACTCTGTCCGGGTTCATTTAGTAATACAAAAGGCCCCGTTCAATAAAAAATTGTTATTATTAATATAACCTTAATAATTTAAATACAAACCTTCTATTGCGGTTTGAATATAGTAGTATAAAATGGGAGCGTTGACATCTAAACCTTATGCCTTCATGGCTCGTCCGTGGGAGTTGCAGAGTATAAATTCTTTTGACTTTTTTGATGTTTTCGGTTCTGCAATCCGTCTCGATTTTCGCGGATCAACCCTTATGCGTGTTTTGCCTCGTGTTAGTGATTCTCTTAATGAAGAATGGATTACTGATAAGGTACGTTTTTCACTTATTGATGGTTCAACTAGACAGCGTATAACAAATTGTTATTTTAGAAAATTTTCGTCTTTTTCAGTGGAACTTGATGAAGTTCAATCTTCATCAGAATCTACTGTTTACTATTCTACACGTGCAAATCGATCCCTAATTCGATCAAATTTTGAGCCTGGTTCATTCAGGTCTTTGTTTAATCAAGTAACTAAAAGAAATGAGTTTCTGGGGTGCGGTTCTCTACTGTTTTCAATAGGTGATTTTTCAGACCTCGAGCTTGCTAGTTCGATAAAGAAGTTTTTGTCTCTTGGTTTTGATTCTAAAGCAGATGCTCGTGGTTCTGTTCGGTCTATTTTTTCAGATTTTCTTTCTTATCCAACCTCGGATTGGCGTTCGGATTTTTATTTCCCATTTAGAGACCTAGCTGAATTTGAATCTTCGGTTTCTGTTGTTATTTTTGTTTGTTTTGAACCTATGTCCGTACCTCTGTTGAATGTTCGTTTTCGTAGAATGTTTAAGAATTCAATTCGTTTTTTTAGTTTTGGATGCTTTAATATTTCCCAATTTGATTATGAAGTTATAAATTTGGGGAGCACGTGGTCTTCATTTCTTAGGTTTATTGAGGGCCGCACGCCCTTGTCTATTTCGCTTATCAAAAACAGTTCGGGAATTGTTTTTGTTCTCGGTGACTATTATTATTCCTTTTTTTCATCGTTTTTGCCTAACTCAATTTTCGAATTTTTGCGCTCTAAACTTTTTTTTAATCTTTGTTATTTTCCTAGTCGCTCTTCAGTTTTTAATTCTCTTGAACTTTCACTTTTTTCTGCTTCATCCCTTGAAAGTTATATAGTTCCGTTTAGAAACAATTCGTCTTCTGTACCACGGTTGTTCCGAAGTGTTTTGCGTACTTTGAATCAGGTTAATAATAAGCAATCCGAGTTTACTAATGCGTTTCTTTCACCTAACTGTAATCGAGTTAATTTTTTTAATTTTGGTAATTCTTCTATTTCTCCTTTTAAAACGTATCAAACAGCCTTTTACATTGCCTCACACTCGACCAGTAATTTGTCGGCATACGAGTTTGTTTTGCCTGCCATGATGCCTTTTGAGAAAACGTCAACTTTTATAAATTTTCAAGGTAAGGTGCAGTCTTCTAGATCCGTTTTTGCATATGGAATAGAAAATAGACCTGATTGGGCTATTTTCTCGTTTTTGCTTCTTTGTTATTTTCCTAGTAAAGTTCTACTTTTTGATAGAACTTCAATTATTGAATTTTTTAATTCTGAAGTTGGTTCTTTGTTTGAACAAAAGGTTCCTTTTACATTTAATCATCGTCCGGTTTTTAATTTTTTGCCACTGCAAACTGTTTTTAATTTTTTGCCACTGCAAAAATCAACCGATTTTGATTACTTTTTGTCTGATCCGGTAAGCCAAAGTTCGCCTTTGATGGCTCTTCGGAGTAAACTTTTGAAGAAAAAAGGTCTTTTTTCTTCTTTAAACGATTTTTTAAGTATTTAAAATACTTCATTTATAAAATTAAATTATTAACATGGTCAGTGGTTACCCTATACTAAACTCTTGTGCGTGTATTTTTTCTTTTATCATACCGCTTTTGCTAACTGTTGCTCTTTTGACGCTTGCCGAACGTAAGGTTCTTGCATCTGTTCAGCGTCGAAAGGGACCCAATGTCGTTGGTTTTCTTGGTCTTATGCAACCTTTTGCAGATGGTTTTAAATTGTTGATTAAGGAGACGATTTTGCCGTCGACCTCTTCGAAGTTTTTGTTTATTTTCTCGCCTATTTTTACGCTTTTTATCTCGTTGATAAGTTGGTCTGTGGTTCCATTTTCGGAAGGTTTGGTTTTTTCTGACCTAAATTTGGGCCTTTTGTATTTGTTTGCTGTTTCGTCTCTTGGTGTTTACGGTATTATACTTTCAGGATGGGCCAGCAATTCGAGGTATGCGTTTTTGGGATCTCTTAGATCTGCGTCGCAGATGATTTCTTATGAGGTTTCTTTTGCCCTAATTCTCGTTAGTTTGATAAGCTGCGCTTCGAGTCTAAATTTGTCTACAGTTGTGCTGTTTCAGAAAAATATTTGGTTTATAGTTCCATTTTTTCCTCTTTTTTTTATGTTTTTTGTTTCAATTTTGGCTGAAACGAATCGTTCCCCGTTTGATTTGCCCGAAGCCGAGGCTGAACTTGTGTCGGGTTACAATGTTGAGTACTCCGCAGCAGGTTTTGCTCTTTTTTTTGTTTCTGAGTACTGTAACATTATTCTTATGAGTTCTCTTTGTGTTGTTTTGTTTTTTGGTGGTTGGCTTTCTCCTTTTCCTTTTTGGGAGGCTGGATTTTTTTGGTTTTCAGTTAAGCTTTTGGTTTTTTTGTTTTTGTTCGTTTGGGTTAGAGCGTCGTTTCCGAGGTATCGATACGACCAATTGATGCGTCTTGGTTGGAAAGTGTTTTTGCCTCTTTCATTGGGTTGGTGTGTTATGATTCCAAGTTTTGTTTTTATTTATCTGCATTGTTGATTTGAGTACAGCTTTGATGTTTAATAGTTTTTTTATTTACGTTAGTTCGAGCTTGCTAAGTAACATAATAGGTAATGTACTGTTCTGCAAAATCAGGAATATGGGTTCGACCCCCATCTTAGCCTTTTTTAGAATAAAAGAAAGAATTTGTGGTATTTTATGGAAAAAAAGGATAAAAAAAAGAGGAAAGTGCTACTAGAAAGTGAGGGGTTGGAGTCAAGACCTTTTATTTTTTATTTTAAGATTCAATTTTGCATTGCTTTTTTGGTAGTTTTTGTTAAATTTTTTGTTTTTTATTATTTTTTTTTATTTTTATTATTTTGATATATTATAAGGAGGACCGCTAGTTTCTTTTTTAAATAACAATAAAATAAATATGTGTGTAGCGCCGTATACGGCTGTATTTTGATATGAGAAATTCAGATATAAAACAAGGAAAAAAAAAAAAGTTTAAATTTTATAAAGATGAAAATTCTTATTCGACTCGGTTTAAACTTATTAAGTTTTTTCATGAAGTTTGTTTTGCGATTTTTTCAATTTTTAGATTCTTTTCTCTTGCTTTTTTTGTATGGCTTTTTTTTCTTTTTGTTATTTTGATTTTTTGTGTTTTTTATTCGTTTTCCTTTTTTGAAATTGTGAACTATATTCTTTTTTTCTTTTTCTCTTTTTCTCTGTATGTTTTTATTGCAGTAAATTTTTTTTTCTCTTTTTTTTTGTTTTCTCTAAAATCGCTTTTGGATGTACTTCCCTTTAAGACTTACGGTTTTTTCGATAACTTGCCTTATCCAAAAGTAAAAAATTTTTGGTTTCTGCGTAAAAAACTTACGCCACAGGAGCGTAAAGCTCGTTTGTTTGACTATGCAGAAAAATATGGGGGGTTCACGAACAATACTCGAATGAAACGTCGATGTTTGAAAAAATTGCAGAAATTTTTTTATAAAATGTACACTCAGTCAAATAGATTTCCGAGAGTGGTCAAATCTATTCGTCTTAAGCGACGAATACTTTCTGAATTTAAATTCGATGATGATGTCGCTCACATGGTTTTTAAATATGATAAAATTCCGTGGTGGCTTCGTTTTCCTTTTTTGAAATTCGGTATGATGCCGATCGGTTATAATCCTAAAACTTCAGCATATTGGTGGCTTAAACGTTGGCAAAAACGCAAGCAGGAAAGTTTTTGGACCGCTCTTTTGTGGTTGTACGGAGGTGAGGTTCTTCTTTTTTTTGAGATAACACTGAGATATCTGCTTATTTTTTGCGGTGTTACAATTGTTCTTCATATGATCGTCGATTATTATCTTCGTACAGAGTTGTTCTTTCGCGCGCGTGAAATTCGGAAATCAACTTCTCCTATTACAGTGGAGTATCGACTTCGTGTTTATAGGCTTTTTTTTAAGCGTTACTACCGGTTTTTCATGCTTAAGCGTATAAATAAAACTAAGGCTTTTGTTCGTAAAGTTTTCAAATTCTTGTTTACCAAGTAGCGAAAAGGAATATATTAGTTTTTGAATTGGTGTCGTGGGTTCCTGTAGCTTAATTGGAAGAGCAGCGCCCTTCGAAGGCGCTGGTCCAGGTTCGAGTCCTGGCAGGAGGATAATTTCGAAAAAACCTGACAGATGAGGGAAGGTTTTTTTTAGATGTGTTCATTTATATTTTCGTATCTCTCATTTTTTAACATCAGCACAAGGGAAGTTGAGATCGGGTGGGAGGGCACAGTTCTTTTTGCATCAAGGAGAAACTGCTAATGCAGCGCCACCCGTTTCATCTGGTTAAACCGAGTTTTTGGCCTTTTTTTACATCTCTTTCATTTTTTTTTTTCGCTCTTAGTTTTGTCGGTTATATGCATTTTTTCTGTTCGTTTTTTGTTTTTTTTATGTTTTTTCTATCGCTACTACTTTGTTTTCTCTTTTGGTTTATGGACGTTATATTTGAGTCAACGTATCAAGGTTATCACACCCGTGCAGTTCAGCGTGGCCTTCGTATTGGTGTTATACTTTTTATCGTTTCAGAGGTTATGTTTTTTTTTGCATTTTTTTGGGCTTTTTTTCATTCTAGTCTTTCACCTTCAATTCAAATTGGCTGTGTTTGGCCTCCTGCCGGAATTGTTCCTTTTAGCCCTTGGCGTATACCTCTTTTGAATACTATTGTACTTCTTGTTTCAGGTATGGCAATTACGGCTGCGCACTATTATCTTATTTTGGGTGATGGCGATGACGTTTACGAACTTTATCTTTATACCTTGGGTTTGGCTGTTTTGTTCACGCTTCTTCAGTTGTATGAATATAGATATGCACCGTTTGATATTTCAGATGGTATATACGGTTCAACATTTTTTATGACCACCGGTCTTCATGGTTTTCATGTTTTGGCAGGTACCATAGCAATTTTTATTAGTTTTTTGCGAACTTGTTTTTTTGATCATTTTACCCGTGAGCATCATATTGGTTTTGAGTCGGCTGTTTGGTATTGGCATTTTGTTGATGTTGTTTGGCTTTTTTTGTTTGTGGCCGTATATTGGTGGGGCGGTGCTTTAGTTTTTTTTAGTAAAAACGTTATTGAATTTTTCGAGTGCGTCTTACTAAATCTAATTTTTTTTTTTCCTTTATTAGCAACGCTGTTATATTTTATCCAACCCCATCGAACTTGAATTATTTTTGGAACTTCGGTTTTTATGCTGGTTTGTGCCTTGTTATCCAAATTCTTACAGGTATTTTTTTGTCCATGTATTATGTTCCCGAACATGGTATGGCAATGTCGAGTATTGAGCATATTATGCGTGACGTTAATTTTGGCTGGCTGATACGCTATGCTCATGCGAATGGCGCTTCAATGTTTTTTATAGCTGTTTACTGCCATATTTTTCGCGGCATGTACTATGGTTCGTACTTTCATCCACGCTCCGCTCTTTGGTCAGTCGGTGTTCTTATTTTTTTTCTCATGATAATAACTGCGTTTATTGGTTATGTGCTTCCATGGGGTCAGATGAGTTTTTGGGGTGCAACCGTTATAACAAGTTTGGTTTCCGTTATTCCTACACTAGGGGTTGATATTCTTAATTGGCTGTGGGGAGGTTATTCTGTAAATAATGCTACTTTGAATAGGTTTTTTAGTTTGCATTATTTGCTTCCTTTTATTATACTTGCTCTAGTCTTTATTCATTTGGTTCTACTTCATTTGGACGGTTCTAACAACGGGTTGGGTATTTCGTATGCTGTTGAGCGTATTTCATTCTCACCCTTCTATATTTTTAAAGATTTTTTTGGTATTCTAGTTTTTCTATTTTTTTTCTCTGTTTTCGTTTTTTTTTTTCCAAATGTTCTTGGACATTCGGATAACTATATTATGGCAAATCCCATGGTAACACCTTCACATATTGTTCCCGAATGGTATTTTTTGCCATTTTATGCAATTTTGCGTTCAATTCCAGATAAATTTTGGGGTGTTTTGGTAATGGTTTCGTCTATTTTGATTTTGTTTTTTTTGCCTTATCTTATTGATCAAAAAGTTCGATCTGCAACCTTCATGTATTTGTTCCGAATCTCTTTTTACTACTTTTTTGTTGTTGCTGTTATGCTGACTTGGCTTGGTAGCCAGCCAGCGGAATTTCCGTATGTTGGTCTTTCTCAGTTTCTTACTATATTGTATTTTTTGTATTTTCTTGTTATTTTGCCTGTTTTGTCTGTTGTTGAAAAAATTATTTCAAGTGTTGAGTCAGGATCAAGATAACGAAGAGGATAATACCCCTCGCCCCAGGCGTTTTAAATTTTATTTTAGTCTTTTTGCTCTTTATGTTTTGTTTGTTTTTCTTAGCTCTTTTTTTACTCCTGTTATTCTTGATGCAACATTGGATGTTTATGAACTTTTTTTTAGACCCTTTATACAGTTTTTTTTTAAACTTTATGTTAATCTTTCGCATTTTTTCATCGTTTTTCCCGACTATGTAGAGCGTTTTTTTGTAGTTTGTAATCCAATTGTATCGCAATTTGCTCATGAGTTTTTTGTAGATTTGGTGTACTATATTGTTTATTATGAGAGGTTTTTTGTTTTTGAATTTGTCTCATTTTTTGCTGAGACGTGGACATTTCACCTTGGTTTGTTTGAATCTATTTTTATTTGTATTTTTATTTTTGGTTTTGTAGCTTTTTTTTTTTCATCTACAATATACCATATTCTTCGATTTCTTGTTTTTTTGGGTAAACGCTATCGCTTCTTTGGCCGGTTTCCTGAGGATGATCGTTTTAAACAGATTATGGCGATGAAAAATTTGCTGAAATCTATGCGTGAAGACGGTGTCGAGGTAAAGATTTCTCATATGGAGCAAAAAAAAAAGAAGCATATGTTTTATCGGGCTTTTTTTAATAAACTTAAGCGGTTTTTTTTTAAGAAATTAGTTAGTATTTTTAGGGTGGCTGAGCGGTTAAAAGCGGCAGACTGTAAATCTGTTCCTTCGGGTACGCAGGTTCGAATCCTGCCCCTGCCATTTTTTTTAATTCAGTTATTTACTATGGCAATTTTTATATTAAAAAGGGGATAGCTTAGTGGTAAAGTATGGCCCTGAAAAGGCTAGGATGTAGGTTCGATTCCTTCTCCCCCCACTTTACGTTTATTTATTTTTAAAAGCTTTTTTTGGGAGGTCGAATAAACTGGTTAGTTCAATGGTCTCATGAATCATTGGTAGGGGTTCGAGTCCCCTCCTCCCCATTTCCTATTCGCTTTTTTTTATGTCCGTAGCTTAATTGGTAGAGCAAACGGCTGTTAACCGTTAAGGTGCAGGTTCAACTCTTGCCGGACACTTTTTTTTTATATATTTTTACGATACATAAAAGTAGTCTTGCAAGATGGAAACCCCTTCGAACTCCAATTTGTTGCTATTCTACGCTTTTAATATTAACAGCTTATTCGAAAATTATTTGTGGTGTATCGTTTTAGGTATTTTTCTTTTCTGGTTTAAAAAAATCTTGATCATTTTTTCCTGGTTTTCGTTTTTTTTTAGACTTTTTGTCTAAAAGTGGGCGAATGGCTGAGAGGTTTAAGGCACCGGTCTTGAAATCCGAGGTATCTTAATGATCAAGGGTTCGAATCCCTTTTCGCCCTTTGTGGCCGTCGTTTAATTGGAAGGACCCATCTCTCCTAAAGATGTAGTAAGAGTTCAAATCTCTTCGGCCGGAACAATAAAGTATTTTGTTTATTTGGGGAGAGTGGTTTTGTGGGGGCTCCTAGTTTAGTGGTAGAACGCCTGTTTTGCACGCAGGTAGGAAGGGTTCGATTCCCTTGGAGTCCAATAAAATCCTTGGGCACGTAGCTCAATTGGCAGAGCAGCAGACTTTTAATCTGTTGGTTCCGGGTTCGATCCCCGGCGTGCCCATTTTCAAGTGCAAAAGTTATTTTGTTTTTTTATAAAAGGTCACTTTACTTTTTTATATGAATTTGTATAATACACTCTTTTAAATGTGTTGGGTTTGTTATTTTTCATAATGCGTTGGTTCAATATGTCTCGTCGTTTGTTTTGTTATTAGTAATATTTCTGCGGGCACGTAGCTCAATTGGCAGAGCAGCAGACTCTTAATCTGTTGGTTCCGGGTTCGATCCCCGGCGTGCCCATTTTCAAGTTTCGGATTTTTTTCATAGTTTAATTAGGTAAAACACGCTGCTCATGACGGCTGAGATACAGGTTCGATTCCTGTTGAAATCAAAAATAAAAACCGAAGAGGTTTTTATTGTGGGGGAGTAGCTTAATTGGTAGAGCGCCGGTCTGTCTCACCGTGAGATGCGGGTCCGAGTCCCGTCTCCCCCGTTTTTTTGGTCAACCTAGGGTATGGTGGAATTGGTAGACACGACAGATTTAGGATCTGTTGGTTTTATACCTTGGGGGTTCAAGTCCCCCTACCCCGATTCCTGTAGCTTAATAGGAAAAGCACTGGGTTGCGGACCCAGAGTTGGGGGTTCGAGCCCTCCCAGGTTGAGGTATGGCTACTTCGTTTTATTTTTGTACAAAATAGTTTTGCGAACATACAATTTTATCTCTTTATTTTTTATATACCAATTTAAAAACCTTTCTATAAATTTTTTATAGAAATCGTGGGATGGCTGAGAGGTTTAAGGCGCCACATTGCTAATGTGGCTTGTATGTGTATGCAACGCAGGTTCGAATCCTGTTCCCACCTCGTTTTTAAATTGTCTATTTTTAAAACTAACTAGTTTTAATATACTATTTATATGGATATAATGCCTTTTGTTCCTTATTTTTTTTTATTGGGAGATGTCTTTAAATTATTAGTATCTTTTTAGTGATGCTCCTAACCACGTGGAAGAATCCGGTATAGCCAAGCGGTAAGGCGGCGGACTTTGGATCCGCTATGCGCAGGTTCGAATCCTGCTACCGGATGCCACTTTCGTCTAGTGGTTAGGACACTACCCCTTCACGGTAGGAACACGGGTTCGACCCCCGTAAGTGGCATTTTGTTTTATGTCTTACTTTTAAAGAGAAAACGGTTTTGTTTCGGTTTATTGGTGTGGTGTAAAGGTAACATGTCTGTTTTGGGAGCAGACGACTGTGGGTTCGAGTCCCACCACCCTGATTTTATTTTTTTTACCTTATCTGTGTTTTTATGAACATACTATTTATGTTGGACATAGTTTAACGATAGAACGGCAGTTTGTGGCACTGCAGACAAGGGTTTGACCCCCTTTGTCCGCCAAGTATGTTTTGATTAAGTCCGATGTGGTTTTTTGGGGGGTAGTTTTAATTAGTAAAACATGGGTCTCCAAAATCTACGTTGTGGGTTCGAGTCCCACCCCCTCCTGGGTTCGCTTTTTTTTATTGGTACTTTTGGTTCGTTTTCAACCCCTATTTAATTAAATACATGCTATTTTATTGTACGTTGGGATTGCTTTTGTTTCGGGATTTTATTATAAAAATCCCTATACATCTTATTTTTATAAGATGTTTTTATTTAATTTTATGTATACAATTATATTTAGTATACAGTGTAGAATAATCATTTAACATGAGAAAGTTTAGTATAATAAACTGTAAATCTGTTGCTACTGATACAAGTAGCTTTTATTTTTTTAGGTTTCGTACTTTTAGTGTGACATCTATTTTTAGAGATGCTCATTACTTTGATGAGGATGAGGATGATGAAGATGAAGAGGAGGATGAACTAGATATTTATCTTGAAGCTCTTAGAAACGCAAACGAAAGACGTAGACTTAAACGAGAGGCAGAATGGAAAAAGGAACAAGAGTTGCATGGGTATGATGATGAGGATTACGATGAGTTTTCTGAGTCCGCCGAGGATGATGATGAGGATGATTCAAAAGATACTTTGCCTAGAATTAATGATAAGCCTAGCGGTCTTTATAAATATTATTTTAGAGATCTTTCCGAAGATTTCGACGAAGAACGGTTTAAAGGTTATCTTACGGCCAGCAAAAGTTATTTGATGGTGTTGCTGAAGTTGTATTTTATGTATTGGTATATCAATTTGCAGTATCGCTATTCTCGCGGAGCTAAATGGGTTTATCATGATCTTTACACTTCTGTTGCTGCGTTTATTTTCTTCTTTTTTTTTCTTCCAGGTATGTATCTTTTCTATCACTCGAATCCGTCATTTTAAAGATTTTTTTTAATTTATTATAATAAGCTTCAAAATTAGACATGAAAAACAAAAATTTTAAAACAATATTTCAATCAAGGAGAGTACTAGTAAATTGGTTTAGTGATGCTGAGTATTTTGGTTCGACTGTTTTTGTTCGGACCATGTTTTCAAATAAGAAATTCGATCGCGCTACTCGTCAGTTTGAGGAGTCTAATATGGAATTTATTAAACAAATGTTTAAATTTACTTTTGAATTTATTAAACAAATGTTTAAATTTA
>Ga0209208_10006388_pt1 | contig 16239 bp, 10 predicted proteins | sample S1TSphfallax_3_FD_187694 | JGI IMG/M metagenome (GOLD analysis project Ga0209208, IMG submission 187694) | Host-associated microbial communities from peat moss isolated from Minnesota, USA - S1T2_Fd - Sphagnum fallax MG (SPAdes) (version 2) | ecosystem: Host-associated > Plants > Peat moss >...
TGGGCATGTTGTCATTGCAACAACTTGTAATGTACCAACAAAGTGTTGAAATCATGATGATGGTTGTTTTTTGAATTTTTTTGAGTTTCACCTTGAAATGCAAATGGATGAAATGCACAAGGAAAAAATTCTCTAAACCAACACACTTTTCCAAAGTGTATCCATAAGCATTTTGTGAAAAACCCTCCATTTTTTCACATGAAAAAAATAAAATTGCTATAAACCTTTTGCTCTAGCTCAAACACACTTGCAAAAGAAAGACAACCAGCCCGCCAACTTTGATTTGATGTCAAAGAAAGACTCTTACAATGAGGGGACCAGATCAAGCCACTTTTCAATTATTTCAATAAAAGATATGGTTGGGACTTGTCTTTGGAGTTGGGTTTTCATTTTTGCTCGACCCAATTGCTTGCCTAAGTCCCAACCCATGAAGCCAAAAAAGTACAGCCACAAAGGATTCCTACTCATGGTTGGGACATGTAAAACAGGCCCTAGTGTGAAGAAGGACTTGGTCCCAATTAGGAGCTCTACAACAATCAAATTCCAAAAAAGAATTGAGACTTATGTAAATCAGGCCCTAGTGTGAAGCCCCTCTTAGTCTGTATAAAGACTTGTAATGCCCAAGGTGGGAGAAGGTCAGCCCCCCTCTTCACCTCCAGACCATGCAATAATGAAGAACAGAATCTGATGAGAAAAACACAGAGCTGGGGGAGAGTGAGGGAGGGACAAAAGAATAAGTTAAGAGCAAATCTGCAACATGGAGCATGGAAATGATAGGGGTTAGAAAATACATACTACAAAATCTCTACCTCTACCATTGCATTTGTTGCCATGGATCTTGTGTATGAAATGCATTTTTGGCTTGCTTGGCTAGCTCCACCACAAAAGCACAAAATTTTGCACACCAAAAAGTAGAATGCCATCAATTTGAAAGTACACTGTGAAACAGCCAATTAGGGCTAGGGGAGGTGAGAATCCAACTGTAGAATTGCACTAGTGAAGAAGGGTTGGAGATAGGTTGATTACTACTACTTCTGCAAGCTCTGATACATATCTTTGTAGTGGTGGTGAAGGAAAGAAGAAACTAGTGGCAAAAAACACATGATTAGAAACTGGAACCATGTTGTACCCTTTCTTCCCCTTCATAATGCTTTTTTATTGTGTGATTTTTTTCAAAAGACTCAGTAGATGAAGAACAGCTGGTTGCTTCACATACACCTACTAGGCTACTGTGATCACCCTGCAATACTCAATCTGCCCTCAAGATGGAAAGTTTTGTGCTTGCTGCTGCTACTAGTGGGCTGGCTGGGTCTGTTTTCCTTTCCATATTGATGATGATGATGATGATGATGATGAGCTAGGTAGGTTCAGCAGTCAGAAGCACCAAACAAAAAAAACCCCCACAAGTGCTCTGGTTTCTCCCATTAATAAGTAAATTACAGGGTTGGGAGGAATTTGGGTCAAATGGGTTTTGTAAAGAATTATGGGAAATTGTTTCCATTGAATTTTCAGTGTTCTTAAAATATTGCTGTGGATATTTTGACTCTAGGGTTTAGGGTTAATTGTGAATATTATTCTCTAGTTACCCATTTATGACTGAGTTGTGGATGAACCCCTTAAACTGAGTTAATATCTGGTTTCACCTTGGTAACCCCATTTTGTAAGAAGTATGTCTTTTATACCTAAGTAAATAGGTCACTGCTAGGTGAGTAGATAGATAATTTATACCTATGTAAGGGCTGTTTTTACTTACTACCTACGTACTAATAACCTCGGCAAGCAACTTGTTAGAAGGTAGGTAGTAAAAAAAAGCAACTGAGCTAATGACCATGGTTATCTAGGGAACTTGAAACCTGTCTTGTAACCACTTATCTATCATCCATCCTCATGGTGCACTGGTGGATGTTGGTTCACTCTTGCCAAGCAGCCTATATAGTCAACTTGCATTCACAGGGTGTAAGGATGGCAGATGAATGGGTTATGCTCGGTTTTAACATTGAATTTCTTTTCAAAAATATTTTGAACTTCTTTATGAAGAGTAAAGCCCTTATTGTCTTTCAATTTTAATATTTAAATCAAATTCTTAGCGAGAAGATATTAATGGACCCACACATGGGGTCCTCAGAGATTCTCTTGTCTTGTTCACTCAGGCTATATGGCCCCCATCCATAAGGGCTCAAACCTGTGAATCCCCTTTGTTCGTTGACGTGGGTGCTTTAATTTACATTATGATTTGCAACATTCCAGGACGTGGTTGGTTTAGAGTTCATTGTATGCCCACAAATGACATGCACATAAAGTTAAATCAGCTCTTGTAACGAACATGTCATGTGCGAATTATGTAGTAATCCAACAGAAAAACAATGTCATTTCCAACTCCTTTAGAGTTTGTTGTTGTTGCTTGGATTGTAGGACCTGTCTGTCTGTCTGCCGTACTCTCTCAGTATCGACCAAAAAACAAAAATTACACCTTCTACTAAAGATCAATGTTTGAGTGAGGGGGTTGATCTGATTCTTGGGTGGGCGGCAAGTTCATAATCTCTTATTGGGAACCTTAAAAAACAGAGAAATTCAAACTTTTGGATCCCTGAATTGATTCAAATCAGATTGCAACTTTGACAACAACAATATTATATATATATAACATGAATCTCCTACAATGCATGTCATTGACTTTGAGATGCTGTTGTGGCTGTTCATTCCTCAGACATTGCATTTCCAAACATCTCCAAACTTTTCAATTCCCCCCAAAAGTGGAGGAGCTTTTCTGTTTTTGAACAACTAGCTAAATTTTGAACCAATTCCAAACTAGCTTTGCATTACAAGACCCCTTGCCAACACCAAGCTACTTTGTTTTGATTAGGAGGCAAATGATTTGACACTTCATTTATTTCAAAAATTTATTCTAATTATTCCTTAGGTGTTTGATTTTATTTCAGAGCTTCTTGTGCAATTTTTGGTTTAGTTGCACTTGTAGGGTTTTGGTAAGTGGTAAAAGTTGTTGACTATATCATGAATAATATAACATAAAGTGTAATTACAACTAAAATTTACATAAATCAATGCAAATATCATGACAATGGTGTTCGAGTAGTTTATACCTTTATTGTACTACAAGTTCACCACATAAGTCTTAATAAAAAAATGATTCATGAAATTCCTCTCACAATCTTTTTCAATACTTGAAGAACTTAGTGATTGATTATGTTTAATCTTCTTCATGAGAGTATAGTAAGTCTTATCATTAGTAACCCGAAACAATATTTTAAGACCAATCAAAATTATGCCACCTAGTAGTTTTTAAATGTCCCTCATTCCCATGATTGCATATGACTCTACTTAGTATCTTCAATATGTTTTCTCATGACATATATGAAATCAACGGAATTGACTTCAATCATTACTTTTAAGTTTACAAAGAAGCTTGAACTTTCTAAACTAGGAAAACATTTTCAATATGCAAACACAAACCATTAAGTGATGGATTCCAATTCCAAGTTAAAAATGTAGTGTACTTTCTTCTTTTTTGGGGTTAGGAGGAAATGGGGCTTCCAATTGAGGAGGGAGTTTCCCAAATGCAACAATTCTAAAGAGTTTACATTCAAACCAAATCACTCAAGGCCAAAGGGAAGTGTTTTGGTTGTGCAACATTTAGGAATGAAAAAGAATTTGAACATCCGGCCAACATTTACTGAGCTGTTGTTGTTGTATTTGAGCTGTGGTAAATGTTGCTGCATGGAACTTGATTTGCTGCTATCAATTCTGATGAATCACGCAACACCCCCTTTTGTTTTCTTTGCTTGTCTGTTGTTCCTCTACTCCTGTTGTTATTATAAGTAATGAGGAGTCTGGGTTGTGGGTAAAGGGCAGGTTGGGGGCGGGGAGAGGAGAGCAAAGAATCAATGTCTTCACTTTCTATTGGAATAATGGCATTTACAACTCACATTATACTTTTCTTGTGAATTTTATTATTATTATTATTGGGCTTTCCCCATTGTTGTTGTTATTGTATATGACCCATGGTCAAGAATATCTCTACTTTCTCTTGGTCTTCTTATCATGGTCATGATTCTCCCTTTTCTTTTTTTTTCTTCGGGTGTTTTTTTGGGGGGCAGGGGGTGGTGGTGGTCCTTTTGTTGGTGTTGCCTAATAAGGCAAGGATATTGTGTTCAGATTCATTATAGAGTATAGTAGCTTAAGGGATTTTGGCCCCTAGGTAATAATAATAGGTCTATTTTTTTTATATATGAGGATTTTTGAAAGATGATATTTTGGCTTGTGTTGAAACTTGAGATTAGCTATAAAGTTATAATATCTTGAAAGATTCTTTTGGAGGATTTTTTTGAAGATCATATATTTGCATGGTGAAATATTTTGAGTTTCCATAATTCTTCTTTTGCCTTAAAGATACTTTTTTATGTAGATGGCAAGGCCACTGTGTGACACACCCATTGTTCTTGTGGTGAGGAGGAAAATGGAGGGGGAGGAGGAGGAGGAGTCAGATTAAATGGAGATTTTGTTTGTGTGTGTGTGTTTTTGGTTGGGGATTATGCATCACAAAATCTATTGTTTTCATCATAGTGCTGGGCTGCCACTACTGGGGATTGATTCTGTTGTAAATTTTTTTGTTATCCTAAGTATCCGGGTCAACTACTTGTTGGGTCTGCTGGAACCTTGTCTCTTTGGCAGATTGTGTATGTCGGTAGTAGCAAATACATGCACACTACTACTACAAAGTACTGAAAAGCACTTAAGTAAACAACAAAAACACAATAATAATCACCCATCCCAGGAAAATAATACAAAGAAGAGTTACAATTTCAATAGGTTTGCTCCCCTACCCCAAACCCCAAAGTTGGTTTTTCTGGACTGCAATGAGCTGCCATTGCCTTCAAAGTAATTGTTGCAGTATGGTTATACTCTGACCTCATCACTTTAGATCTGGAGTTCAATTACATTTTGGCCCATTGTGGATAACTCTCTCCCTAGTTTCTAGTAAATTTATTACTTCCTACAATTTTCGTTGCCACCCACAATTGTTTTTATAAAAAAATTCCCATCTTCTTTGCTCTTCAGCTCCAAGCATGAACTGCTCTTGGTTTGTGTTTCTAGTTTAATACCAGTTGACAAATCAGGATGCAAAGCCAAACTTCAAGCAAGTCTCCAGGCTTCAAGTATAATTGCTTAACATGGGTTTTTACTTGTTGCTTGATGGGTTTTGTTGTGGGCTTTGCTTGCTTAATGCATGTTGTGGATTAAGTTGATTCCTAGTTGTTGTTGTTGTTGTTGTTGTTGCTGTTGCTTAATGGGTTTTGTTGCTGCTTGATGGGGTTTGGTGGATTAAGTTGATTCTTAGTTGTTGTTGTTGTTGCTTAATGAGTTTTGTTGCTACTTGATGGGTCTTGTGGATTGAATTGATTCTAGTACTAGTACTTAAGAAGTTGTTGCTTGATGGGTTTTGTTGCTACTTGATGGGGTTTTGTTGCTTGCTCGATGGGTCTTGTCGACGAAGTTGATTTCTACTAGTAGTACTAAGTTGTTGATTCATGGTCAAGTCTAAATCTAAATCAAGTTGTTTTCAGAATTGCAGCAGCAGCAGCTATCCAAACAAACTGCTTCTAATGTCGTGATTGTTGTTGTTATTGAATTTGCAGAAGTAGCAGAGCTTGTTTCTACCACTACTAGCACTACTAAAAAATGAAGCTTTCTGTGGGGCTCAGTGATGATGAGTTGAGCTAGACTACTACTCATGCTACTTCCTTTGTCAGCTGAGCTCACTCACACTGAATGCAGGAGACTCAGTCCGAATCTTGTTTCAAGAGTTGTTTGCTTTGAGCTTTGCTCTCTCTTCTGTGACATTATCCAGCTCTTTTGATCTGTGCTGTTTGGAATTCTGCTCATCGTTTCTGTCGGTCAGTATATTTGGACCCGAAGAAAGAAGATGCAGAACCAGAAGCAGCAGAAAAAGAAGCTTTTGGATTCTCTTTTTGTTTCTGCAAGATCTGTGGTGTGTTCTGTTTTCTGGGTTTTTGGGATCTTGAAACGACATTCTTATTCCCCATCCCCAAGTATTATAACTCTCTACTACTACTGTTGTTGTTATTGTTCCTTGCTTCTCTCGTGATTGATTGATTGACTGATTCATGTGTGTGCTGCATGTGGAGTACTCATTCTGTTTGAGCTTTCTTGTTCTTGAGTAAGTAGTACAGCTAGGTCATGTTTCTTGTCAAGTTTTTTTTTTTTTTTTCCCCTGTGTCAATAATCTCAAGCATCCTCTTCCAGAAGTAATAATTCTTTCTTCTTTGCATTTGATCTCCTTGCACATTCAAGAGCTCAATACCAGCTGTTTCTGACATTTGTGTGTTGTTTGCAATTCTCACAGCCCAAGTTGTCTTATTAGACTGTTGAGACTCTTCTCTGTCTGTGTGCAGCACTGTGTCTGTGTAGTGTGCACCTCTTCCACCTGCATTACAATCTACTGTTACACAGCTTCACAATATTTTCATTATTCTTGACATGAAGCTTTCTTGGCCTGAAGCAATCAGCTCATCAACCTCTGCAACAGCTGCAGGTCTAAGAAAAATATTTATATATCTATTGCTGCAGCAGAATCATATTTTCCGAGGGGTGTCAGCTGCTGAACTTTGGAGTGAAGTGAATCTGCTGTTGGCATGCTGGGGTGGTGAGAATCAACTCCACAGAAGATTCAAGCATATATTCTTCTTCTTCTTCATCTCACCTGAGATTCAACTGGCAGCAAGCTGCTGGGAGTGAGTGACAGGCTTGAGTGTTTCTTTCTCTGAGGAAGTTCTTTACATGATGAGTGTGGATCATGAGAACTTCTCCTGTAACTATCCCAGCAGCTCCACAGCTTTCAATCATGTGGAGTCACCCCGAGTTCAGGGTTGTGTTAGCTCTCTCTTGCAGCAACTCTTTGATTGGCATCATCATCCTGGCAAACGAATTCCTTCTGCATCCTCCAACCGCATGTCAACTCCAGGTTCAATGGCCAGCTCCCTCCCACCCATCACCTGTTTCATATTCACATCTCTCTGTAGTACCAATGCAGCTCAGAAACCAGACAGAGAGAGACTCACACATCAGCTCATGATCTTCAAACAACATGATGTAGTTGTAGGTAGTCTCTCTATCTGCATCAAAGTTCAACCTCTAAATTCCTTGCAGTTCAAGAAGATCCTGAAGCTCAAATCCAGTGTCCTCAACTTGATAGAATTTGTACTTGTTGCGCATCTCAAATTCTCAACCAGCTGCTACAAAGAAAGTTAGTACTAGTCTCTCAGGCTCATCATGTGTTTTTTAGGCCTCTTGCTAAGTTTTCTGATTGCAGATCTTGTGTGCGGTGGTTGATGGGTGGGTGGGTAGGTCATGGGTCACTGCCAGGCGTGCAAGCAGACTCCATAAGTCCCCATAGAAGGAGATCAAGATTGAGTAGCTCTGGTGGTGGTGGTGGTGCTCATCATCAAGGCTTCATCAAGGATCAGTGCACAGATTCTAATTGTATCAGAAGACCAGCACGCAAGTTTTTGTTGCAGGTGAGGATCTCGGATCTCTCTCATTCTCTACTCTACTTGAGAGCTAGCTAGAGGGCTTGAATGGTAATGGGTGAGTGCAAGGTTGTTGTTGATTGCAAGGTTGAGTGGACCAAAAAGTGGCCAGAAAAAAAAAGGTTCCATAAGTCAATCCATTTGGAAAACATTTCCTTTGTATTTTCTTTTTTTGAGCACTATGATGACACTAAGTAGTTAGGCAACAACATCAACAACTTCTTGATTGATTTCAAGTCATTTTCTTCCATTTAGAAAAATCCCAGCTAAACACACATATGTGCCTAAATATAATGTAGCATAAAATACATTTGCACAGTTAGAATCACACCCACACTGCAAATATGTAGAAAAATCCTCACCTACAGATTAGTATGTTGTTGTGCATGTGTGCCCAAATGTAACATGAAATACATAGATGTCCTTTTTGTTTGAATGACACCCACATGGCAAATCTGTAGAAAAATCTCTCCTATCTAGAGATTACTATTTTGTACATGTGTGCCTGAATATAGCATAGAATACATTTGTCTTGTCTGAATCACACCCGCACTGCAGATATGGAAAGAAATTTCATTTAGAGATCGCTGTTTTATACATGTGTTGTGTGCCTAAATGTAACATAAAATACATTTGTGCTGTTTGAATTACACCCACATTACAAATATGCCACTGACACAATCCAAATTGGTTGAATGTAGCTTGCACTGGCCATGATCTAGCTGCTGATTGTAAGAGACTACTTTTATGTCTTGCTCATGTCATCTCTAGTTCTTTGAGCTAGTTCTCTAGATCTGGTTTCTGACCTTGTGAGAGTATATATTTGTTTCCATGGGGGCAGCAGAATGAAGAAGAGAATCATTCATGTTATGGGGTTACCAGGCCAAGGAACAAGATGCTTTTGTCAAGAAAGCAGCATCTCTTGAGTCAATCATTGACGTTCAGTGATGACCGAAACAAGCTACAAGAAGAAGCACCACCACCACCTCCTCCTCCTCCTCCTCCTCCAAGGGTGGTTGCTCGATTGATGGGCCTTAAGTCACTGTGTGCAGCTGGAACAACTCCAACTGATCTCATGCATCCTCCTCCTCAACATCAACCTTGTGCTGATTTGCTTGATGATGAGAATCATCTGAGCACAACACAATCTTCAGTGACAGAAAAGTGGCAGCAGCCTGCAACTCGATGGAAGCTTGATCTGGACAATCTAGAGGAGGAGGAGCATCAAGATGATCATGATCATGGATCAAAACTACTGGTGCAACAAGGGAACTTGGGGATATTTCATGAGCATTCTTTGATAGCAGAGAAGTCTCAACCAAGTTCTCCATTTCTTCTCTCTTCTCGAAGCCACCTCCTCTCGAGTCCCAAAATTTTGGGCTCTCCAGAGGCTTCAATCCTGGAGTTCAAGACTAACTTGGGAAACCAAACAAACACAAGTGACAGTACCCACCATCACCCCTTCACAAAAATTGAACTGCCCAGCCAAAGGAGCCATGATCCCTATGAAGCTCAGAATGCACTGCAAAGTACTCACAGAAAAAAAGTTGATGAAAAACAGAAATTTAGTGACCGTCAACAGCAAATCAACAAGGTCTTCTCTGGGGTTTCAAACTTGCAGAATGATCAATCCAAAAAGATGACAGCTTTGGAGCAGCAGCAGATGGAGCAAGAGCAGCAGAAGTCCCCAGTCAAACAGGTCAATACAAGGTGGGAAGAAGCTCAGCCTCAATGCAAATTTGAGTCAGAATTTGATGGATGGAGTTTGAGATTTGTCAAGGACCTACAGACTCCAGCAACTGTAGTAAATGGAAGGCCAAGTTTGCAGCCAATTGGGCGTCCATATGGAATGATACAGCAGTTCAAATCCAGAGCCATGTTCAAGGAAGAAAACAAGGAGACTACTGGGGACCAAGAGAAATGCATGCCAACAACACATTCGAACACATATGTTCATTTAGGTGCTTCTCAAAGTCACCAACTTCCCGACCCAGGCAATGCAGCATTGGATACAAAGGTGATCCATGGAGGCCTGCTGAATTCTGGGAAGCTGCTCAGTAATAAAGAACACAGGATCAAAAGAGAATGGAGTGATGAAGAAAGAGATAGCTGCCTAGAGTCACAAAGTCTTCACGTGAGGAGGTCAATAGTATGGCATAGTTGCAGATCTATTGAAGCTGCTGCTGCTGCTGCCAGCGCTGCCACTTTAGACAAACATTCAAGGTTCCAACCTTCTGGCAGAAAAAAAAAAATTAAAATCCGCAGACCTGATGGGACTGTGAAGATGATGAAAACAACTTGTTGTGATCTGGAGCTGTTGGTTCCGGGTTACAACATTGCTGGAAACTTGACAGGTGATGATGCTGTGCGAGAAAGTGAGTTGACAGCTGCTTCTGTTCCAAGGGAGAGATTGTTGTCAAATTCACAAACCCATTTATTGATGAATCCACAATTCAATGCTGGGAAGAAGACATCTCTGTTCCATGCAACAACAGGAAGGAGTGTCAATGAACCAGTTTTTCCAGAGCTCCCATGGGATGAGACCCATTTGAAACGAAGATCTAAGGAAGATGATTCTATGATCAGATCTGAAAATTCCACTTCAACAACCCCTGGAATGATGTGTAATGATTGGATTCCCAAAACATTTTCAGAAGACTTTCCAGTCCCAGGGGGTTCTCCAAAGAGCTCATTGCAGAACCTGCAGCGTCATGACCATGACAAAAAGGATTTGTCATCATCATCATCATCATCCTCTATTCAGCAAGGTCATTCCAGTTTGTGCCAATTCTTTGTATCTGAAACAGAGGTTACAAGCTTGAATCAAATTTGGGGCTCAAAGCTTTTGAGTTTACCTGAAAATGATGACAATATTGTCCGACATGATTTCAGTACTAACAGCTCAAGCACAGCATTCCATGGTTGCAGCTCTCCTGATCACAACAACAACCAAGAAGTAAGGATTGACCTCCTCTCCATTCATGTTCAGCAACACCGAGTGCAATTGTCAATCATCTTGTATGTTAGTAGTATACACATCACTCTAATCTTTTCTATTACAGATCTTCTAGTTACATCTGAGTCTTTGAGGGACCCAAGTCATTTTCAATTTTTATCATAAGATTCAACCCTATGGTATTTCAGACAATGTGGGTTAATTATATTGCAGAAGTAGAATATCAGATCTTCAAATTGTGACATCCGATTTTTCTTTGTGGTTGGTCCATATTGGGAGGGGGGTTTCAGAACCTAAAGATCACATTGGATGTTGGCTGGAGTGAGGATCCGATGAAGACAACCCCAATATTCGTTAAGAAGATTTTGGACAATACTGAAGTCCCCAGCTTGACACGGTTGGACAAGGAGGACATTGATGCAAAGCTGCAGCATGCTTTGATGGAAGAATGTGGACATCCAAGTCCTGTATCAATTCTCAAATCCCCATTCCTTGATGAAAGCCCAACCACTTCTGAGGAAAGCATCTCTGGTACTTCCTGCAAAGAACCTAGCCCTATAAAAAAATTATCACTGCAAATGGCAGCAGGGCCTAAAATTGGTCTCCTGTGTGTGTTCAGGGGCACAGGTCTCCTTTTGTTTTGGATCATTTCTTGAAGAATCATATCTTGTCACTTCAAATGAATGTAGCATGTAAGGCACCCACATGAGGGGCTTCACAAGTTTGAGTACCCCTTGTGAATTTCTTAATTTTGCTAAAGTCTTGTTACTGACTCTCTAATAAGGCCCCCCTTTACTTGTGGTGTTCTGGTTTTTGTCAGAATCTGAGCAGAGTCTTGATGGGATAGTGGAGGATGGGTACAATACTGCAAGTACAAAACCTTCGTTACTTTTGGACAAAGAGGCTCTTCAAGGAGTTGCTGAGACTGCAGGCACCTCTGGTGGAGGACAGCCATTTTTGGTGGTACTTTCTGAGAGCAATCAAGTTCGGCAAGCTCTTCTAGACATATCCAGTTTCTGGAGTAACAACACGATGATGCCTGCATCAAATTCACTGGTAGACAGTGAACAGGAAGAGATGAGCTACATCCAAGAAGTTCTCAATGCCTCCAAATTTCTCTCAAATCCCATGCAAACATGTTTTTGTCCAGGAGTTTGTCTAGTCAACCCATTTTTGTTTGAGCAACTTGAACTCCAGAGGAGCACCACCATCTCATTGCAGGACAAGGACATGGATGATGATGATGATGATGATAATGCAACAGAGCTGCTGCAACAGAGCAGCACTAGTAGCAGCAGGGAAGAAAATTCTTTTAAGAAGAACCCATTATGTCAAGGCTCTCTGTGGCAGCGTGGTGACCGAAGACTACTATTTGACAGTGTGAGCGAGATCATTCTGGATGTGTTTTGTGATCTGCAATTTGCATGCACGGATGATGTTGTGTCAGCAGCAAGTAAAAAACTGCAGCTGGACAGGAAGTCTGGTGGGAAGTTGGTGACTGAAGTCTATGGGAGGATTTGCGAGTGGCGCAACTTTGCTACCAATGCATTGCAGAGTCTTGTGGATAGAGATATGAGGGTGCATGGATGTAGATGGTTTAAATTAAGTCGAGAAGTTGAAGAATTGGGTGTCGAAATTGAGCACACGATTTTCAAGGTCATGTTTGATGAGCTCATATCCGACTTATTTCAGGATTCCAAATCCATTCACGAGTTCTACTTGTAAATCATGAGAATCCAAAGATGGGTTCTAGTAGAGGGGGATTGGTCACCACCCAATCCCCCATTAATTATGCGGTGTCCTTGTTTTGAATTAGTGGTTTGTCCAGTGAAAGAAACAACTTTGAACATTCTCTGAGACCTGTGAAGTCTCTCCCGAAGCTGTGTATGTAAACTAAACAACTTTTAGCAAGAGTTACTAGCAAGAAGATCGGTCCCAAAATTGGGACCACAACAGGATTCCCTTAACAAGTTGTTGCAAGCAGACAAGCAGGTCTTTGTAGTTGCTGGATGGATAGTTTGGTTGCTGATCAGCACCTGCATGCCCGTTTTCTCCAAGGAAGCCTTCAGGGTGCCCTCTAGATATATGACACAAGAGGTGTGTACATAAAACTCAAAACTCTAAGTGTGGCAGATTGATTTTGGACTGCACATTTTCCAATTCTTGTGTAATCCCCTTGCAAGTTTTGTGGACTCAGGACTGAACCCTAAATCCATAAAGAGCATGATGACACTTGATAATAGAGATCCCTTATCTTTTGAGGTTTATAGCATTGGGGTTTAGTGCATCCTAGTACTCTTGCCATGCAATATAGCATGGGTGGTGCTCAAGACTTGTTACAGTGTGAGATTTCCTTTACAAATATGGTACCAAATTTGCGAAAATTTGCTATCAAAAAAAAAAAAACACTGGTTGTATTACACATTTCATGTGAATTTTGTTGGAAAACAAGCTTATTCAAAGAAAACTTCCCTTAAGTACCACAATCCTATTGAAAAATATCCATGATGGATGAACAATGATTAATGGTGAAGATGATTCCCATTCGGAATGATTGAAAATGGAAAATATTAAATAAAATCATCTTGTATGGAGGATGATGATGATGATGAAATCATCCATTCATGCATTCATAATGCATGAATAAATGATGTTCATGGATAAAATTCATCCATATGGGACAAGTTAAACAATACAGGGCTAACTTACATTATGGACATTCATCACCTATATGGTTGGTCCAATTTAATGTTTTGGAAATAATGCATCAATTGTGAAGTTGATTGATGATGTTTGTGACAATAAAATCATGGATGTTCCTTTTAATAGCTCGTGCATCAACAATTTGCACACATGTTTAGCATGAGTTTGTAGTGCTTAGTATTTTGAGTCCAGAAGATAAAAGCTATGAAGAAAGATAAGGTGTCTTTTAGTTCAAGGAAAAATCAGAGTTTCAATAAGTATTAAAAGGAAACAAATGCAGGAATAATAAATCCGGTAGTTGATTTGTCTTAGTTTCACTCAATCACAATGTCTTTGCAAATCCCTTCAATGAAGAGACCCATTTTTTTTTTCCCTCTCATAGTCTAATGTGCAAACAAGTCTGGTTTCTTCATTAACATATCATGGAATCAACTCTAAGAATTATAACATGGGTACAGAAAGGCTTGCTTCCATACAGAGCAAGCAAATGCCACCTATTTTTTTTAAAACCATAATTACAGGCAAGGCTAAACTAGTTGCAGTCTCAAATTTTTGCAGCACAATCGCACTTTATTCTTTTCTTGTGGATTATGAGGTATTCCCTATCAAATTGTATACAAATGGATGGCTGCTTCTAGTACTTACATAAGTGGCTTAGAGCATTCTCCAATGCATGAGGTGTTGGGTTAGGTAACTCCATCACCTTGAACCCATTCTTGTAGATCTTGAATGTAGGCACAGAATCCACATTTTCAGCCTTTGCCAAATATGGATTTGCCTCAATGTCCACCTGCATAAAAACCATACAAGAGACCAATTAGTGTCTGAATAACACAATGGCACACTGCATATATACGGAAGAGATGCAGAAAAATGAATGCCAGACAACCCCCTTACCCACTTCTATGAGAAACCTGCTAGAGTGGCAAAAATTATAAGTAAAATTGGCGTTGGGCTGCTCTATTCGTGCACATTCATTTTTTGAGTAAAGGATTGTGTATTTGGTTCTTTTGAAAAAAGGACAGAGGATGCGTAGATGATGACCTTAAAGAAGTTCACTGTCGGGTTTAGTTTGTAAAGTTGCTCCACAACTGATGCCATTTGTCTACATCCTTCACTCCATCTTGTGTTAAATTGCACCACCGCTATCCCTAAATGTGCAAAAGTTAGTGCAAAAGTTAGTCCACATTGCAATGACCCGCTGCAAGTTCCTGTTGCCAATTTCCATATATGTACTGACTCTAGGGTACATATATGGTAATGATGCCTTTCAAGCCTCAATCTGTATTCATATACTAGTACCTGAATAATAAGAGCTTGTTCCACCCATCAAGGATTTCTAAGAGCAACCCCACTGGTGCACTGTACAGCAAACTTTGGATGAAGAAAAGTCAAAGCATGCCAGTTTGGCTCATCAAAATGGTTTTGGCCTAGCATTTTTGCACAGGATGCTGAGGCTGGCAAAAGACACAGCAAAGCCTAACATCTGCTGTTGATTGGCTTGATGGTTTGATTGGTCTAGGTGGGTTGCTGTTAATAGTCTCCCACCATTTGCACTCCCAGTTTCAGTTTTATGGGTGGGGTTGGAAAGGGAAAAAAAAAGAAAACTAATCTTGGATGTGAGCAATACTGTTGGAGGGCCACATACTGAGCAGGGTTGGAGATACTCTAACTCAGGAAAATCGTGCTCTGGAATCATAGAGTGTGAAATCATACAACCAAATTCTGCATACCATGATTTGAGATGGCCTCCCTTAATTGATCATTGCTGCAGACATCAACTTCAAAACCAAACTGCTTCTTCAATTCTGTTGCAGATCCTCTCAACTTTTTTATTGCAGCTTGGACCTCAAACAGTGCACGTTCAACATCCCTATTTGCAGGCATTTCTTTTCTCAAGGCCTCATAATCCTTCAGTGACTGGTCCCATCGCTCCATCTGTTACATATCCGATTTCAAAAACCCAAAGGAATGGGGACCTTGTTTAAAAGTGCTCAGACCATGAGGGGAGAGTGACAGACAGCTGCTGCAACTCTCTGCATCTTCTTCTTCTTCTGTCTAGAGAGGAAGAAAAACCCACAAGGGGGTGTGGAAAAATGGATTTTACCTTGGAATAAGAATGAGCACGTCTTAGAAGAGCTTTTGTGTAGTACGGTTGAGCATCCAGAGCTGCATTGCAATCTTCCACAGCTTTTTCATAATGACCTAGTTTAGACCTGCAGCATACATGCATGTTTGTTTTCTTTGGTGAGAATGGGTTCTCAGGAAATCTCATCATTTCTTCACTTGTAAAATTCCTCAAGCTTTCTGGCCTGGATCCATTCCTCCTGACGTCAACATATCATGAACTCGAAAGAAAATTAATGCTGAATGCTTCCAAGAGATTCATACTAAGTACAAGAACTACTGTCTTCAATGTATTGCTACATGTATTGAAGGTCAGCACAGAAACCAAACCTGCAAGCTGCCCGATTACAAAGCAGAATAGCATTGGTTGGGTTGTACTGGAGACCCTCACTGTAGGCCACTGATGCTTCTTGCACTCTGCCTGCTTTATACAAGTCATTACCAGTGGTTCGGGCAGCTGCGACAGCTCGTGCCCTTTTCAATGTGTGTGATGCCTCAGCATTCTGAGGATCAAAATACACTGCTTTCTCTGCTGCAGTTACGGCTCCTTCAAACCTTGATACAAATCAGCCATTTCAAAACAGCAAGCAGATTAGACCACCTTCAGCCTGGGTTTACACTGCAAATACTTTTGCTAAGTTAGTCCATCATGTACTGAATTTCTAGATTGCACCCAATAATGAGACTTTCTTTTACCTGCCGAGAGTCATGTCCACTTGAGCCTGGACGAGGAGAGTTCTAATATCAGCTTGGATGCTGGTTGATTTTGATAGCCCACTCTCAATTTTGTGCGCAGTTGCAAGGAGTATGTCTGCTTCTTCATATTTGTGAAGTTTCAAAAAGGCCTCTGCTTTCAGTGCAAAAAGCTGCAAGCAATAAATATAGCTA
>Ga0209208_10006389_pt1 | contig 16237 bp, 4 predicted proteins | sample S1TSphfallax_3_FD_187694 | JGI IMG/M metagenome (GOLD analysis project Ga0209208, IMG submission 187694) | Host-associated microbial communities from peat moss isolated from Minnesota, USA - S1T2_Fd - Sphagnum fallax MG (SPAdes) (version 2) | ecosystem: Host-associated > Plants > Peat moss >...
TAATCACAAGGAGCATATAATAATAATAATAATAATAAAAGGGGGATGGGAAGCCTGAAAGAACACTAAGACCAAAAGAGCCCTCACCTACAATGACAACATGCCTAAAAATAGAGGTGGCTTCCACTCTCTGCAAAGCTATTGACAGCCTCTCTTTATAGAAAGCATGCAAAATAGCTAAAGGAGGGTCACTATAACATTTTGTTGATCACTCCATGTCACCAGATTGATCAAAAAAAATTGTTCACTTGTTAGTGCAAGCAATCAAAAACCTCTATAACAAAAAAAGAAGAAACATATATGTTGGGTGTTGATCATGGTAAAGTCCTTCATTTGCTTGAGTTGTGATTATTGTGATCACCTCACAAAATGAAACAACTTTCAAAATCAAATATACTTGGCTGCAATAGGTAGATAAATGACAACATTGGCCAATGTGTGGATGCCATCAGCTGATGACATGATGTCAACTTGTCAGAGAAAAGATTAAATGAAAAATAATGAAAAGATGTTTATTTGTTCATGTGAAACATGAAACCTCACATCTCTTACAATGAAAGGGAGAGCATCCCAAATAGGTTTTAGGGTTAAACTAGCACTCACCCCCAAGCCCTTGCAAAACTTCAAGTGTGCATGATGTGAATCAAAAACGTGTGAAAGATGATGTTGAAAAGAGAATGGTTGTGGAATTTATTTGAAATGTTATTTTGAAGTTGGTTTACTCTCCTTTCTATAAACTACACAAAAGGGGGACACAAGTCATCACATCCAAAAGAAAGACTTCACACACCAACCTTAATTGGGCTTGGAAGGGGAGTAAACTAGAACTTTTGAACTTTTGGCACTTATCACCTCCAATAAAAATAAACAATTATTTGATAAAAATATAGCAACGAAGATAGGTGCAAAAAGTGCCAAACTCCTCAAATAAGTTGTTGGCCCAATGAGCTCCATGAAAATGAGACCGATCCCCCACAAAATAATTGGTAGAAAAATTTGATGATGCACCAAAGGAACATGTGGGCAATCCAAAGAGGTTGGGCTTGAGAAAAACCCAAAAATTTGCAAAATGTGTCTTGTTCCTTTGTATGAACTCTAGGAGTTCTTTTTTTTCAAAATCATGTATAGGAGAAAATTCCAAATATAAAACCTTTTTTAATTTTCGACCCCTCCCTTTAACCTATTAAAGATATTTTTATCTCAAGACATAACCTCAAATCTAAAAGGCCTTATATTCGAAACTTTCCCCTACATAGAGTGTAGGGGGCAATTTTTTTCAATAACTTCCACCAATTTAAAGTTATCTTAATAGGCTAATGGTTAATTTTTGATAGGTGGAAGCTACCCTAACATGTTGGCACTTAATTTGGCAGTTTTAGGACCAATGAGGGTACCCAAAATACAAAACAAGAAAATCAACAATGTTTTACAAAACATTAGTGTTGTTGGCCCAAGTGTGAACTTGTTACCCAACTAAAATTTCCTTTCAAAATCATTGCTTTGTATTTGAATTGAATATCCAATGACAATAATTATTCAATTATCAATATTTCTCACACCTTAGGTCTAGAAATTTTCAAGTCACCTTCATTAAATCTTACTCATTGAGAACTTTCCAAGAATACCATGAATGTTTTTCAAATTCCTCTATATTTTTAGTTTTGATTTAAATGAATTTTCAACGAAAATTTTGTTCAATATTCAAATACTTCTTCTCCACAAATAAGTTGAAACATTTTGAAATTAGCTTGGTGCACCACTACTCACTCCCCTTTGCCATGCCTGCAAAAATTTCCTGGTCTCACTACTCTTTGGTTACTGTAGTATATAGGATAATGGCAACCCTAGAAGCTCTTCCATGCTTTGAGGTCCCATGCACCAGGGAGATAACCCAAGAGCTGGGACTGAAAAACATGAAAGAGTGGAGAGGGTTGGAATTCTCAAATTTTTTGAATTAATTTAATTTAACTTTAATTTAATTCCTTTCAAAAAATTTAAAAATCATTGCTTCCAATGAAGAACATGTGGTTTAAACCTTAGACCCTAAACTTCAGAGTTTTGGTTCTTAAAAAAAAAAGAAAAAAAAAGAAGACCCAAAGTGAGTTTAGCCTCAAATTGAAATTGTATTTGGTTCTATCGACCTATGTCCCCCCAATTTATGCCCTCACCAATAGCCCAAGGCAAAAAGTGATGACAATTTAAGAATATCAATTATAAGTAACCAATAAGGTGAGGTAGCATGGACCTAAGAGGCCCAATTTTTCTTTCCTTTGGGGGTGGGGGGAGCAACAACCTTTATACCATAACCCCTTGCCAATGTTCTACTCTTGTAATGTAATTTTTAAGGGTAATGTGAAAGCAAGAGCTTTGAAACTGTCTACATTGAGAGTGTTTAAAGTGTGACATGTTTTTGATGATGGGACAACGAAAAAAGGCCCATCATCACACAAAAATAATAATAATTAGACTTCAAGTGCACCCAACAATTAATTAGTATGAACCATGAGAAGCAAGTATACTTAATATTTGCAAATTTTCAAAATAGTGATAACTCCATTTTTTATCTTTGAAAAATCACTTGGGTGCTTAAAGAACAAAACCTGCAAAATCAATGGGTTCATCCAAAAGAGTAAATGTAGATGGAACAATGTTGTTTCATTGTTGAAGCGAGCTAAGTGAAGCCACTAGTGTAGAAGCTTAAAGCAAAGGTGGATGGAATTACGTGAGGTTTTTGTGCTTCTTGTTTTGTATTCATGTTGATTTCAAATTTTGTGTTTTGGATCTTATTTTATTATTGAAAGAAGTTGGGTGGAGTAGGTGTAGAACATTGAAACAAAGGTGAATGAAGCTATATGAGGTTTTTGTGCTTCTTATTTTGTTTTCATTTTGTTCTTGTGTTGTTATTGTTGAAGATAGTTAGGTGGAACAAGTGTAGAAGGTTGGAAAAGGTGAGATGGAAATGTGAAGTTTATGTGCTTCTTGTTTTGTTTTCATGTTTTTTTCATTTTGATATTATTATTTTATTGTTGAACCAAACTAGATGGCATTAGTGTATCTAAAAGGCTTAAGTGAATGTGGATGCAACATGTACAAAATGACATCAAGTTAATGTCATGGCAACATGTTGGATTCTTTTGGAACATTGTTTTATATTTTGGAATTTTGAGTTTGAAAGTTGTGAAACTAGGGAAAACTACTTCTTATTTTTTGATAAATAACATGAAAAAAATTAGAGTGCAACTAATTTAAAATGTAAATTCTATAGTTTAATAAAATGTAAATATGGTAATTAAAATTGATTATGAGAATATACATAGAATTTTTTCCAATTTTAATGAAAGATTAATTTATTATTATATTATTGCATATCATATATATGTATATATAATGCTTTATAAAATATATACATTTAATAAATGATTTCCTTGAGTTGCAAAATTGAAATTAATTATTATTTTTCTTTGTTATTTGTGGGTTAAAATAGCTCATGGGATGTATGGGATCATTTTCTTGCATGTCTTTATTGTTGTCCATTACTTATTGGAAAGAAGTTCAAAGCATGTGCAAATCTAAATTTTAATTTGGTGATGAAGGGAGGTTGTCATGACATTTTCAAACATGAAAATTATGTGAGTAAAAATATAGGATTTCTTTATTGGTTTTTGGGTTTTTTATGTAATTCAAAAAAAATTAATTCAAAATTAAAATATAATTAATATAATGTATGCATTTTAAAAGAAATAGCATGTGTAAAAATAGATTTTAAATCTATTAATCAATAGTAGGTTCAATGAATAGGTTATAGTTGAATTATAGTAATAACACATGGATAACATTTTAGCAACATTACAAAGATGGAAAATGTATAATATATTTTGAAAGTTCATGGTAAATAAAGTAGTTTTAATGAAGTAGTATTTATTTATCGAAACAAGGAGTTGACGAAGGTTCAAATGCAACAATTGAACTTCAACCTTCTAGATACACTTGCTCCACCTGGCTTAGTGAAATAAGAATCATGAAAAGGAGAAAATGGAAAACATGAAAACAAAGCAAGAAGCACATAAACCTCACATAGTTCCACCCACCTTTTTTCAACCTTCTATAGTTATTCCACCTAGCTTGCTTCAACAATGAAACAATAACAACATAAGAACAAAATGAGAACAAAAAAGAAGCGCAAAAATTCACATAGTTCAATCCACCTTCCTTTTAACCTTCTACACTTACTCCACCTAACTTGTTTCAATAACATCGAAAGGACAAATGAAACCAACATGAACACAAAACAAGAAGCACAAAAACCTCACATAGTTTGATTCATTTTCACTTCCACCTTCTACATATGTTCCATTATAACTTGTTTAAAAAATGAAACAAAAGTGAAAGAAAAAATTAAAAGCAACTTGAAAGCAAAACAAGAAACACAAAAACCTCAGTTGTTTTTTATGCAATAGGGAAGGGTGTGTGGGAAATTTCAAATCATCATGTTCCACAAAGTAGAGGATGGATGGATGAACATAGGGATGCATGTTAATGGATATACATAGTTAAGTTATAAAGTTGATGCATGTTACATGACGTGACCCCAAAGGATTATCACCTTTGATATGGTGAGTTATGGAAGATTTAATGGTTTTGGGTGTGTTCTTTAGTTTCACACATTGGGACAAAAAAAGTGTGTGGGAGTTATGAAATGAAATTCAAACGAGTTGAATAGATTAAGCTCAAAATGAATTCAATTTGCCAAAATTTTTAAAAAGGGTGGTTATTGCAAATTTGGACCAAAATTGATGCACCCCCACATTCCTTGAAAAAACCAAACGTGAATTTAAAATTGGAAACAACAAAAAAATGAGTTGGGACACATTCCTTAACTTACAACACTTCGAGGGTAGAGGGGCGTGCTGGAGCTTTAGGATGTGCATTAAGACAAATGAAAAGCAGGTCAATTATTCACACAAACATGTACAAACCATACAATAAGTTGGTTAATGTGTGTTTTAAACATTTTTGGTGCATGAGCATACACGAACTCATAAGACTCACCATAGCCCGGACTTGAGGGAAGCCACCACCTTCCCCCTTATAATATTCCCTATGCCTAGCCACGCAGCCTAAAACCAAATGTCATTTTGTTTAGAGACTCCTAAGTTGGAAGTCCCAAAATTTCGAAAATTAAGACTCTTGCAACTTTGAGGACCCATAAATTTTTGAGTAAACTTTTGATTAAAATGAGGTTTCAAGAAAAGTTTTAACCCTCATCAAGAGCTTTCCAATTATATACGGCACGTCACCTACGTGCAAGCAAGTTAGGGCGATTCTTGATTGTTAACGGTCAAAAGACAAATTGACATTTTTACTCCCAGCCCTTCTTACGGCCATAACTTGTGTTTTAAATATTCAAATGGGATGTAAACCAATTTTAAACATTTAGGTTCCAATTATTTTTTAATGGTATAATGAACTTTTCAATCCAATGAGTTTTGACCCCTGCAATCATTCTTTGAAGATTTGGGACTCCATTGGGACTCTAACTCCCAAAGTGGGAGCCCATTTGGGAGTGTGTGGGTTCATTCCCTCACACCCTCCTACACTCCTAGGAACATCAAATGTGACTTTTGAACTTCACTTTTGCCTCCCACCTTTGCAAACTTTGCCTTAGTTACAAGCTCGAGATTAGGGTCATAACAAAATGATCCATGACCATGAGCAATTCACATTCACAAAACTCACCATGGCTTGAACTTGAGAAAAATCATCATTTTTCCCAATATGGTATAGTTTGTAAATGACAATGAAAATAAAATCAAAATGGTAAAACTTCCCAAGGTTCCAAAGTTAGCAACACATATTTAATTAATTTAAAACTAAATTTTAATTTATGACTTTATACAACTTGGTGGATGGAATGAATTCCACTTAGTGGCCACCAAACTTAACAAATTAATGATCATTTTTTGTGTGAATGTCATATTATAAAAAAATTTAATTATATTATTGCCAAATAAAAATAACTTTGTAACCAATAATTCCAAAAAGATCGATGTACACATCATGTTAAACACATTCATCTCAAATTTAAAACAAAATTATGAATTTTCATGAATGATTGAAAACCAAATGTTAATGTTCCTAGCTGACATCAAGAGACTCGACCCTTTGAATTTGAGACAAGGAGAGAGGCCAAATTGGCGAAATTACAATATCATATTATCACACAAATTTTATTAATACTTTTCAAATATATATACACCATAATTTTTTTTAAAATCAAATTGAATGCCTAGTGGCCACTAGGTAAAACATAAAAAATTGTGAACTATGATAACCAAATGACACAACTCCCATTTAAAGTGAAAAAAAGAAAATCTTTGAATCTAATACATTGACAACATGTTAAATGTCTAATAATGGCAACTTTATCCATCCATGTTAATCATATAATAACAAATCTATTATGTTTCAAATTTCATATATAATTAAAATAATATTTATCTTGGTGCCTAGTAAATGATAATACATAATAGATTATCAAATAAGAAAGTCACAAGTAAATGTTCCCATTAAACATAAATAAAAATTCAGTTTTTTGGAATACAAAACAAGGTACAACATACCAATAACAACAATATCTATGCATGGAATTTTATTATTCATGTTATAACAAATCCATTATTTTTGCGGCTTGACATACCATGTAAGAAAGTTGATGTTTGGCGGGCACCATAAATTAGTGATTAGGTGGAACAAAATAGATTATTAATTATTAATCTTCAAGAATGTACATGGATGAATTTCGGCAAAGAATATTTTTATGAAACCATACAACACAAAAATTGCAAAAAATATTTAAAACAAGAATCCAATCAATACAATGATACAAAAGACATTGAAAAATTGCAAATATAATTTAATCAATTTCACCAACATCCTTCACAAATTGGTTGAAGCATTAGCAACATTGATATTAACTTTAGCTTTACTAGCATAAATAGTAGGAATACTAATTTGACTTTTGTTTATTGTATTTTTTTGAACAATACAAGAAAAAAGAATAGTTAAAATGTCAAGCCATTGTTTTGCATTTGCTAAACTACATTTCCACTTGCCATTTCAACAATTTTCATACAAATGTCATTCATCCATAGTTGATCATTTCTTCACCTGGGAACTCACCATTGAACTTTCACCATTTTAAAATATTCACTCTCTTCATCCTTGATAACATCACCTTCTATTTTTCCCATCCAAATAAGAACAATATTAGGATCATAAGGTTTCACAAACACAAAATTTCCAACATTAAGACCTATAAATGGCGTGTATGTAGTTAAAGGTTTCATGTTCTTTGGCCCACAATAAAGAACTCAAACTAAATCTTCTAAATCAACAATGTCCATCATGGTTGACAATGAACCTTTAGCATAGTTAGACCTCCAATTGCTTAAAGGTCAAAAGCCCTCCAAAAGAGTTGTAATTTGAGGTGGTAATGGTCTTGACAAATGCAACAAAATATTTTCCTAGTATTTCACTACACCAAAACATGGAAAATATGATTACATAAGTGACTAGTGCTGTAGTCCTAAACCACGTATACGATTAGCCATGACTACATGATTATTAGTCCATATGGCCATGTGGTATTTACCACTAATCACAAAAAATGGTGTAGTTGTAAATGCCATTTGCAATTATGTCCTCCATGACTCCATGACATCTTCAATGGCCAAAATTTAATTTAAAATTTTAATTATAATTTATTTTGATTAATGTCTTGCTACCACATGGTAGCCTATAATGAATTCAAATTTTTATTAACCATTTATAAGTGGAGACATGGCAATCTAAAATAATGAAATTATTTTTCCTACCCAATTATATGATGCCACATGGCAATCAACTTTTAATCAAATAATGACACTTAAGACCTAGCCTATGCCACCTAATAGGCTAAGAGCCTTATGCTAGGCGACCTAACCTAGGTTTTAAAACAACCTAGGCTATGTTAACCACTTAACCCTCCTCCTAGGAAGGCTCCTCCATTAATATTCCCCTAGGAACCTAATAAACACATAGGATGAAGGTAAGAAGACTTGAACCCCTCACCTCCACTTTGAGGGGCAAAATCCTTTGCCATCACACCACCACATTTTTTATGTAACAAATGAAGGTATCACAAAGATATAACGAATAAGTTTTTCTAGCCTAGATTAGCCTATGTTTCCATAAGTTGACCAAATTGACCTAGGGTAATTTAAGCCACCCAACAATTTAGCCTAGGCTTCCATAGGTTATTTTAAGCAAATCTAGGTCTTCTTAGGCTAAACCTAGGCAACTTAATCTACCTTTGGGGCCACTTAAACTAAATTAGGCTATTTATGTTAAACCTAAATTAAACTAGGTTATATTAGGTTAAATTTGGTAATACTATATTATATTTGACCGAACTAGATTATATAAAACTATACTAAGCTAAACTTGACAAAAGTAGGTTATTTAGGTTTAACTTACCTATACTTGGCTATATTTGACCATGTTAGGTTAAACTTGGCTATACTAAAGTTGAATGTGATTATCATTACATGTTTGGTGGCGCTAGGGTTATCGATAATTAATTCAATGAATCCATAGGGATAAACTCAAGGTAGCTACCAAGCAGTCTTGTGGAACATATTGCAAAATAGATACGATGTTGTTAAACGCTTAGGAGTCGCTTAACATTCTCCTGGAATGTATTTGGTATATGTGGATTAAATTCATGCTGAATTATTCCACATTTACTATAACAACAAATTTGCATTACAATGTTCACACAGTCATAATTCCTACATTTATTTTAAACACACTTGTTTATGTAGATCATTAAAACATCAGGTTCATGGTTATTTCAAATAATTAGAATTTGTATTTCAAAATATAATGTTGAAAACCATAAACATAATTTATAATTCATTTCATGATTTTTTGATACTACAACTAATTCACACAACAATCTAAATATGGAAATGATTGTAGAAGTTTGTACTTCCCTTGTTTACTAAAAGCTTCCATTAAAATACAACAAAAAATTCCATGTTTTATTGAAATGTAATCAAACAACAAGATTAAATATGTGATATATCAAAAACAAAATTTTTAATTTCTTTTACAAAGTCCTTACATCTATCTCTTACTCAAAAATTGAATGTCTAAGAATGAAATTCACTTCCCTAAAACTCCCACCTTTGGGCAATCCCCAAGTCACTATTAACATTAATCGTCAAAACTAAAACAAGAATTAAAAATTTAAACCACCAATGTCCAATGATCAATCCTCATTCGTGATGCCTTGTATATCCAAAAAAATGTAATATTATCTACTCCCTTAACAATATTGCAAGACACCTATGATGTTTCTAAATGTTTGGCAGTCACTAGGCGTACCTTTCCCATTTTATATGAACGAATTGTGTTAAATATGAAATTTTGTTAAAGGCCTTACGGCTACCAAGCTTGTCAATAGGTGTGTTGTGGATTGTTCCTTTGAAATATTAATGGCCATCTATCTAATAATATGTAATATTCTAGGTTACATGAATAGGTTTAAATTAATGCATTGTCTTTTTCTAAATATTTCTTCTACCTTATTTTAGTATTTTTGTTGTTTAGTCGTGGTCAATTATGATTTTCCTATGATATGGAAAACTACATTGGATATTTATTTTCTTGAACTTTTGTGTGTAGATGGTTTGGTATTTGTATTGCACAAGTGCAATGTAAATACATTTGAGACCTTGGATCCTTCTGATGTGAGGCATGGAATTTTACGTGAAAAAATTTCCTCTCACAATAATGGTGAACTTTCTTGAATATTTTTAGCGAATGCATTGTGAAGAGATGTATGTTGAATTCAATTCAATTTCTTGTGTTTGAATTCAAGGAATTTTGAAAACGGATTAGAAGGTGACTATAATAGTGTTCGTGAAAAGAAAGTAGCTATTGCTGCCACAAATTTAATGGATGGCTGCACCATTCCTTTTATCCAAGATGTAGGGGCTCTTTGATGGAAGATCCTTAGTATCATTTTGGAGGTGAGGAAGTGGAAGATCACTTTTGATGTAACAACCATTTGAAGGTGAGTCCTTTACATGTTGTTTCGTCTTGAGGGGAGTTTAGCGAAACAACGAAAATGCTTGAAAATTTGTATTTTTAGACCGAAGAAATGTTAATGATACCTTTTAATAAAATTCAATTTTATTTTTATTTTTTGAAACAATCTTATATGTTTTGTGATGTGTGAAGTTACTTGATTGTTATTGGAGTGCTGGCAAATATAAATATATTAGTGAAATAAACTAAAGGGAATTGAACTTAATAATAAGAAATTGGGAGTGTGAACTTCATGCCATTACGAATATTTGTTTATATATTTGAGAAAGTTCAAACTAGTCATGGATTTGCCATGAATATTTGTTTAATATCATCGAAAGTTCGAAGTAATCCATGATTTGCCAAAATAGTTTTATTTATTTTCTCAATGTGAGGGTTTTGTTCTGAATGCATGCATTTGGTGAAATCATAGATCCAGTGTCCATCCCCATCATTAGAGAACTTGATGATAAGACTAGATGATGTTGTTATTTACACAAAAAATTTCAATGTTAAGGACACATTTACATATGGTGCACATATTGAGTAAGGATCGCATGAAATCATGAAGATGTTTCGGTTGCTGAAAAAATCAATAAGTGAATCGAAGGTGAGTGAGTACTATTTGATTTTTGAGTTGAATGGAGTATTAGTAATGACAGGGGAAGGTCCAACTAGATCTCAACTAGTGATTTTACAACCTGGTTTGAGAGAGTTCTTCTCCACTTGTGTAATAAAATTACTATGTACATATGGTCTTCCACAATGAGGAATTGTTTTTTTAGGCATTTGGAAACAATCAAGGAAAGAATTGGTGTTCACTTCAAATCTTCAAAAATAATAGACCAAATGTTATGCTTAAAAAATGAATAGTTCCTCCTTAAAAAGCCTAAAAAGCTTGTTTTTCCACAAAACCCCAAATGCATTTTTCAATGTCTTTCTTGGTATGAACTATGAAATACATTGTTTGTAAATGACATCTTTACAATAATTGATTTAATCCTCCTTTTCATGCCATTTTTCTTAAGATGTTTTACGGGTCACAAGCAAATGATGATTACTCACTTAGAATCGTTCTCCTTTACTTGGAAGCTTTGCATTCATTCAAAATGCAAGTTTGTAAATTTGTAGAGTGTAATCCTTTTGGGAGGATTAAACATGTTCTTCCTTCCGACCATTGATATGAGAAATTGGTTGAACCTTGCTCCTCCAAATGTAGTGATATTTTTTGTAATAGGATGAAATCTAAACCTGTAAATAAAAAGAACTAAAATATTTTATTTAATTATTTATATATTATGTTTTATGTAGTGTTCATTTTTTTTTGGTTATTGTCTATTAGTTTGATTATTATTGAATATAAATAAGGTATTAGTGGTTCATGTGTTATAAATTGTGCATATTTAGTTTTGTGGCAATAAGTTAGAAGACTTATAGATATATTGCCTAGTGGCCGTTAGGGTTTTGTTGGAATTGGCCTAATGGCCATTAGGGTCTTATTGAATAGGCTTAGTGGCTGCCATAATTTTTTTGGAATAGACCTTGTGGCTACCAAGGTCTTGTTGCATGTGTTAAGTTCCAACTATCTGTCATTATCTTGTTTGATATGCTATAATGTCACATGGTGCCTACATGATGTTTTCTTGAAATAATTTTTTAAATTTGGGGTAGGTCAACATATTGTATAACACAATAACAATATTATTGATTGCACATCGTTATTTGATCATGAGTTGAATTTTGAAAATGTACATAACACCTTAATATTCACTACCGTGTGTCTTTAACTAGGGAAGGTTTTGGTTTTTTTGTAGTTCAAAATTCATTCACATTAAGCCCAAGTGAACAAAAATATATATTTGCGTTCATGTCTATGTTCGAGACCTTTATGGCCCAAAAAGTTATTAATTTAAAGCATGAATGGTGTATTATACGATTTCCCCCAATCTATTGTTCTATAGAGGAATGCCCAAGTGTTTGTGTCACAACCTTAATTTTGGGCTCGCGACTAAGTAAGGGCTTATAAAGCTTGCATGCCGAGAATGAAGCTTGAAAGTCATATTTCATGCCCCCATGAATGTAGGAAAATGTGAGGGAATGAACCTCCACATTCCCAAGTGACCCCCCATTTTGGCAGTTGGAGTCCTAATGGACTCTAGAACTTTCAAAGGGCGATTGCAGGGGTCAAAACTCATTGGATTGAGAAGTTATTTATATCATTCAGAATATCTTGGAACTTAGATGTCTAAAATGGGCTTCCATGACCCATTTGGGTATTTAAAACATAAGTTATGGCTAAAAGAAAGGTTGGGAGTCATTACCAATTTGACTCCCGACCATTAAAAGTCAGGAATCGCTCTGATTTCCTTGCATGCAAGTGGCGTATCACATAATGTTGGAAAGTTCTTAATGAAGTTATAATTTAGTTTTAGACTTTACCTCAATCGAAAGTTTGCACACAAAGTTATGGACCCCCACAATTTCGGGAGTCCCAATTTAGGGAAATTTCAAGACTCCAACTTGAGAGTCCCAAGACAAAATGACATTTGGGTGCTGGCCCCATGGCTAGGCGCAAGGAATAATATAAGGGGGAAGGTGGTGGCTTCTGTCAAGTCCGGGTCGTAGTGAGTCTTGTGAGTCTATGTTTGCTCGTGGTTTGTCCTTGCACCAAAAGTGCTCCAACTATGCACTAACCAACTTTGACGGACCCCAACCTCTTTGATGGGTTCAATTACGAGTCCAAAGGTGAAGACAACGAAGAAAAAAAGTTAGGGCACATTCCTTGGCTTGCAACACTTCAAGGGTGGAAATGCGTGTTGGAGTTCCGGGATCAAGACTAGGAAGATTGAAAAGCAATTCAATTATTCACATGGACTTGCACAAACCAAACAACAAGTTGGTTAGTGCGTAGTTTGAACACTTTTGGTGCACGGACTCCCAACCTTTTTTTTGGCCACAACTTGTGTTTTAAATGTCCAAATGGGTCATGCAAGCCAATTTCAGACATTTAAGTTCTAAGAGCTTTTCAATGATATAAAAAACTTTTTGATCCAATGGGTTTTAACCCTTACAATTTTTCTATGAAGATTCGAGAATCCATCAAAACTCTAATTCCCAAAGTGGGAGCTCATTTGGGAATGTGGAGGTTCATTCCTTCACACTCTCCCACATTCTTGAAAGCATGAAATGTGACTCCTGGACTTCACTTTTGGCCTGCAAGTTTTGTAAGCCCTTACCTTGGTCGTGAGCCCAAGGTTAGGGTTATGACAAACTTGTTGTTTGGTTTGTGTAGATTTGTGTGAATAATTGAATCGCTTATCACTCATTTTAATTCACATTTAGAGCTCCAGCACGCCCCTTTATTTCATAAGTGTTAAGATTTAGGGAATGCGCTTCAATTTTTCCTTTTATTGCTTTTACTTTTGGACTCAAAGTTGAGTCCATCAAGGAATTTGGAGGTGCATTAATTTGGAATAAATATTGACAAGAGCAAAGTCGAAGTGAGAGTTGGAATGAAATATTTCTTTATTCATGCATTTGAGAAGTTTTACAATGTAATTTAGTCTTGTATGAAATTGGAGGATGTGATTGAAGTTCTTCCAATGCTAATTCTAGATACATTCGTGGATGACTTTTTATTTATTTAGGGACACGAACAATATTTGAAAACTTTTGGTCAAATTTCTCTTGGGTCCTATTATTATTTGAAGGATTTGAAGTGTGTGTATTATGGTTGCAGTGGATTACCTTATGGGAAGGAAGATCAAACATTGATGATTGATGATGAACCTAATAAAACACTTTGAAATTCGAAATGGAGTGGTCTTTTTCTAGAATCCTTCAAGGGTGAGTTGTTATTAAGGAATAAGGTACAATTGTTGGACTTGGCATTTCGTTTGTGGCCAACCTTAATTAAATTACCTTCGACAAACACAATTTGAAATCATTATGATGTTTTGGTCAAATATTTAAAACCTCATTTAAGTTCTTATTCGTGAAATTATTCTTGGTTTGTGCAATATATGAATTGTGACAATGGTGATTTTGTCACTGCCCAACCCTCTTTAGGTATGCATTTTGAATCATTTCATCAGTTTTCATTTTTGATCTTTCAAGTCATTTTTTATTTTATATGTTTTCTTTTGTTGGCACTAAGCTTTGTTTGCAGCTGGTTTTGTTTGTTGTTCATAGATTGCACGATGGCGTTTGTAGTTCTGAAAGGGAAGAAATGATGTTTGCCATTAAGATTTTTATTTCGAGATAACATGGATATAATTGCATATTTGACCATCACAAAAGTTCTAAAACGAAGAAGAATTGACTTTACTCTTAAGATTTGCATTGTTTGAGAGTTATTTAAAGTAGTTTTTCATTTATGATAAGATTATAGTTGGTAATTAGGTTCAATTTGTATGTCACAAATATGTTTTATTTATTCCATTAATATGTATGTTGGAAATTTTTATTTTTTTCAATTTCATTTACAATAAAAGTTATCAACAAGCTAGGCACTAACTTGTTTCAAACTTCAAATTGTATTTTTAAAATTTCAATAAATTCAGTTGATTTGTGTGAATTTTATTATGTTAATCATTGCATTTTTGATTTTTTTTTGTGGTCAAAAACTTGGTGTTCACAGGGTGTAATTTGATGATGGATGTAAAGATGCATTTTATTACTTGTTTTATATTTTTTGCTATGGTTAGAATTTGGTGGTCACAAGGTGTAATTTGATGATGAATGTAAAGATGCACTTTGCTACTTGTTCTAGATTTTTTACTATGGCTAAGATTTGGTGGCCACAAGGTGTAATTTGGATGTTCAACCTATATGATTTTTGTTGTTTCCCTAAGATCTTTTGTTGAGATCTTTTGCTACGGTGAACAACTTGGTGGCCACTAGGTCATATTTATAATTGAAAGTCTCATTGTTTGCATGGTGTAAATCATGTGTTGGTACTTATAAAATTTTGTAAAGTCTAGAATTAATTAAATATGTGTTAAGTCTTGAAAATTCTTGATTTCGTCAAATTATGAATACTATAACTTTGCTAAGTTATGAATAAAGAAAACTAAAGATTACCCAAATTTTCTTCAAAATGTTTTATTTAAAAAAATTCATGGGTTGCCCAATGCACAAAACTTAATCCTTTCTTGCCTAGCTTTCTAACCCCCCAAAAAAAATTGCCCACAACTTAAAAATTTCCACATGGTGTCTTATTGAAAAATGGACTCAACTTTCTTGATTTTATCTTGTTTGTTTTTATAATGGTTGTTTTGAGCTTGAGATCTAAGCTCTAAATTAGGCTGCCCTCAAGCTGAGAATAATCATTTAAAAAGCAAAACAACCATCAAAAAAAGCTTTTTTGGGGGTTTTTTCTATATGGTTTTTTTTTGAGTATCTAGAAAATAGAAACAAAACGACCACGATCAAGGAAAATATTAAAAATAAAAAAAATTATTTGGCTGCTTTTTTTCCCTTTAAACTGTTGTCTTGAGCTTGAGAGGAGCCCACCAACCATTAAGAAAAGTAACCAAAAAGACCAAAAATGTTGAGTCCTTTTCTGCATTAGGCAGCAAATACAAATTTATAGTTGTGGCCAGGCTTTTTTCCAGGGACAGAAAGCTAGGCAGAAAAGGGATAATTTTCAAACATTTAAAAAATTTGGGCAGCTTGAAGAAAGTTTTGTCAATCTATGGTGTGAAGTGAAACTTCACAAAATAACAATGTAGACTCGACAAATTACTCATGTGGATGTGGACTTGGCAAATTAGCAAAGTGGAAGCCAAAACTCAACTTGGCAAAATAGGTGAGTCATGTAGGTAGTGCATCAAATGTCCTTCAATCAAACCTACTTAATTTCAAGCATACACTACTTGCAATTTGATCAAAAAATCAAGTGCATTCCAATTTGTTACAAAAATCTTTACTTTTGGGGCACAACAAATGGGCATACGGAAACTTGTGAAATTTTTGCATAGGAGATCGAGCTAACTTACATATAACTAGTGTGGCCTGTGCCATTGGCCCAAGTGTTACCACATCCTCAACTGATTTTTCCTTCCAAAACTTGGTTTTTGGAATTTATTTGAATTTTCAGTGGCTG
>Ga0209208_10006391_pt1 | contig 16237 bp, 7 predicted proteins | sample S1TSphfallax_3_FD_187694 | JGI IMG/M metagenome (GOLD analysis project Ga0209208, IMG submission 187694) | Host-associated microbial communities from peat moss isolated from Minnesota, USA - S1T2_Fd - Sphagnum fallax MG (SPAdes) (version 2) | ecosystem: Host-associated > Plants > Peat moss >...
CCATTATGTTTCTAAAGGTCTTCCAATTTAGGGGCCAACAACATCTCCTTGCTTTCTATCTTGATATAGACCTTGCATTTAATTTGATATACCTTGCCATGTGCATCAACCATAGATTCAACCTATGGCAACTTAACATTCAAACACCCTAAAACACATATTTATTCATACTCCTTTCGTTTCCTCTTAGTCTCTTCAAAAAAATCCACATATCAACATTAAAATAAGGTTCATGATCAAGAGGGATAATGTTTAGAAGTTGGTTGCTAAAGGATGTTACACATGATGCATCAATTTGAAAAAAAAATGATGTAATTAGTTTAGGGGAGGCTACAAAGGTGCCATGTTCAATAAATAATCACAATATCATAAAATAATTTGCAAGACCTACAACAACAATCTCCAATTTTGTTGTCAACAATCAACAAACCCCAACTTTGTAATCAACAATTAGTAAACCTTAAAGCTCTACATTATAGTATGTAGACCACAACCAATCAACCCTAAAGTTTTAGTTTTAAACTATTATGCAAACATGGTATGAACTTGGTCTTCATCAAAGCAAATTTTATTTTATTTTTGTTGAATTTGGTTGCACCATCCATCTTGTTTACTTATGTTAGTTTAAAATATTAAGCAAGAACCAGATGCTTGGAGTGTAAATATTATTTGGAAGAGAACATTTTTAAGGATTCTATTATGGTGGGTCCAACTTGATAATTGCAATGTTGTACATAAACACAATGTATGTATGATTTGCTTTCATTGAGTATCTTGCATGATTATTAAAGTCATCTTTGTTTAACATCATGGCCCATTACTTATCTTTTTAAAAAACTTATTATATTTATTGGGTCATTGGTCTAAATAGAATCTAGAGAGTGCAATTGGCAAAAAGCAAAAGGTTGTGCTCTCGATACCCTGTTGAGTTTTCTTTCCACAAACATCCGACCAAAGTGCCTTAATTTTTTCTTAAGAAGATTAATGGGAAAACATGATGCTAGGATTTTATTTTGGAAAGATGTTTGTATATTGCAACCAGTAAACCTTAAAATTCTACACTAGCAATATGTACATTATAACTAGTAAACCCTAAAGTTCTACATTATAATTTGTAAAGTATAATAGCTATACCTTAAAAACTTTACATTGTAGTTTATAGATTGTAACCACTAAACCTTAAACCTTTGCATTGTACTTTATAATTTGTAACCAATAACCTTTCAAAACCTTTAGAATTATCATGGATACCAATGTCATGGAGTTCATTCATATGAATATTCATCCATGACTTGTAATGAATTTGTACTTAACTTTTAATTTAGTTTTAATTCACTCTCAATTTAATTTTAGTTAAGTCTTAGTTCACTTCTAATTACTTATTAGTTCATTTTTTATTGAATCTTAATTCACTTCCAATTAATTATTAATTCACTTCAATTCATTTTTAATTGAATCTTAGTTCATTCATAATTCACACATGGATGAACATTGGCCACATGTAGGTTGAAACTTCCTTGAATTACGTGCCTAATGGGTATAAGTAGAAATATAATTCCCCATTACCTTTAATATATTCAACACTAATTTTGGGTACATTTTCTTATTATAACCTTGGTTTATTTTTGTTTCATTCCTACAATAAAATCATGTTGAATTTTTATGTCACATATTGTGTTCTTCTTTCATAATTTGGGATTTGAAATTAGGCCTACCCTTGTTCATGTCCTTGGGAAATCTTGTTGTCTTAGTTGTTTTTATGCATGTGACAATAAAGTGACATGCACTAACAATGACAAGTTTGAAATCCGAAGTTTAAAAATAAAAAACACAAAGTACATCAAACCTTGAAATCAATAAGATGTGAAATAATAAGTTTGATCAAACTTGTTACTTGATTAAAGCTAACAAAAACCCTAGACCCTTAAACCTGATGCACACATTACAAACTCCAAAATCCAAAGTCCCAAATTATAGCAAGTTGCAAAAAGAAATTTAGGGCAACATCGCAACGATTTGGGAATTGAAATTATATATCTTTGGAGTCTGATTGGGCTTTGGCAATGATCAATTAGTAATTGTCAACCAATGATGACCTCAACTTGCAAGTTACATGATTCAATGACACATCACAACCTTTCAATGCGCATAGAGTGAAAAGGCCACCTTTCCAAGTCAAAATTTCGCGATATTTCACCACAAAAAAAGCACTACATACAAGGCACTAGGCAATATGCAATTCCACCCCCACAACTTAAAGCCTCTTAACACCTAGTTTCAAGGTCTATAATCTATCCAATTATAGTTATTGTTCATTATCGTGGGCTTAATGAAAGCAATTATCTTACTTTCCATCCACAATGCACCTTATTTTTATTTTTTTTGAAAGCACAACAACAAACTTGACCTAACAAGCCTTTGGCACCCCTAGGTCAAGTTTAATGGCAAAAGGCCAACAAGACTTTCACTTGCACACTAATAGATTTGAACCCATAAGCTTTTTGAAGTCCCAAGGTCCTCAACATGGGGAAACATTAAAATGCATAATAATATTACAATGGCAATATTGTAACCTTTCCAAGGCAAAATGTTTTCAAATGTTCACTTTAATTTTGAACTAATGTTGTGTTGGTATATTGTTATTGATATATCCTAAGGGAAGGATATATGCAAATTTTTTATTTTATTTACCCAATGGGTAAAGATATATTATGATTTTGTTTTCATTAAGGTAGGGTCTAGGAACCCTTATCATTTACCCCTATTAAAAAAGCTAAATATTGGGTAAATTATTTTATTTTATTTAGTAAAAATGGGTTTTCTCTCATGCTTTGGAATTTACTTAGACCACTTTCATAAGCATAAATCTAGTGGGATAATTCACACATATGATGTCAATTACAACAATGAAATTGCATAAAAATGTTTCAAGTTTTCACTCTTAAACATACATAAAATCAAAGGTCATTGATATCAAAATGGACAACATCCCACTTGCCCTCCTAAACATAAATACATATCTAAAAAGTCAAATTTTACTTTATCACCAAGTTCAACATAGTGGTTTAATTGGTTTTCAAATTCTAATTCCATCCTAAAATTTAACATCAAAGAGAGCACACACATAATTCATCACATTTTTTTCAATATTACACACCTTGCACAACAATCACAAATAAAAGTAAAGACAATTTTAGGGTTTAAGTGAAACTTACCTTAACAAGATTTACTTGAGTTTGAAAAAGTACCTAGCTTTGAGTAAGGATATTTTTAAAATATTTTCAAGGTTATAATTAGGTATATTTTTTCAAATTTACATATAATCTATATGCATTTAATTAGAATATATTGACTTTGAGAAGATAAGATAGGATAAATAATATATCTTATCTTTATCAAACAAGTATATTCACGTACATGATATACTTGCACAACATTGGTTTCAACCTATGTTGCTAGGTTCTTGGATTTCAAGATGTTCAGGTCCATCTTATAAGTTAGGTTCAAGAGTCTCTAGGTTGGGACCACGATTGGAATCTAATAAAAAAACTAGCTTATTTTCAAAATTGAATGAGAACCTAAATAAGGGGTGTTACCCCATATTTAAAAGGTCTAATATTTTAATACATAATCACAATTTTAATAATAAAATACACATAAGCTTGCCCCTACATTTTAGGCAACTTATTGCATTTGATTGGTTATATAACACTAATATTGTATCATCTTTATATTGAATTGTGTGTATTGGTTGAATAAATTAATATTACACAATTTTTAAATTCTGAATCATATGTAATGGATGTGGAATCAAACCTTGTTTTAAACCAAATTGATTCTAAATTCGATGTGAAAATGATCAAAACTGAAGGTTTTAGAGATCCAAAGAACCGGTCTTAAAATCGGACTAGAGGTTCCATCAAAAACCAAAATTTTAAAAAATTAAATAAATTAAATAAATAAAAGCTTCAAAAGAACCAGGACTAAAGGTTCTTTTGAAATTAAAAAAAACCAGACAACACTCACTTCAACATTTCAACACATATCTATAAGACAATTTCAACAATAAAATAACCCTTCTTTCAATCCAATCATATTACATGCAACCCATGAAGCGAGGTCGTTGTTCTGAAAGGGTCCAGTGTGTTTCCTATCCATGGACATGTCACAATGCTAATTCATCAAAGGGTTGCAGGAGGGTGGAAATGTCCATAACTACATATAATATTGCAAACAACAATCTACTTTAATTTCCATAAGTGGTAGTATTGAGGTCATCACTTAGTTGATCCACACTTAGTCTAAGAGGATGGCCAGGGAACAAAGTTAATGGTATCTCAGAATAGTCTTAAGCATTGTGTAGTGAGAGCATAATTTGCAAACAATGAAGTCTTGGTAATTTTTTTTGTTTTTACCAAAACTGTATAACAATTTTTCAGCTTTTTAAACACTGAAAAGCAGTTGGGTTGTAGGAGTAAATGAGAAGTGGTCTTGTCTCTCACCACCACTTTCGCCTCCCCTTTCAGACAAATGTATAACTAAATAGCAGTAGCAAATAGGGACATACAAATTGGCATCTTTGGTTATCTAATCTAGTATGCTATTGAAGGATGAATTTTGATGTATTCTTGTTCATATTTTCAAATCATTCATATTTTCACACCCACTATTCAAAATTTTAAAAAACAAGCCCATTTGTTTTGAAAATTGTTCCCATCATAAACTCAGGTTAGGGAAGGTTTAAACCCTAAAATGTTGGACTTAAGCCCATCTGACATTGAGATATATTTAAATGGATATTGATGGGGTCTTAATGATATCTCGTATCATCTCACATTGTCGAATCCTTCAATTATCACAAAATTAGAATTTCTACAAGGACAAACACCATCCTTCAAAATGATGTAATCAATTAGCACCTCTTATCATGATTGTTTATCCAACTTTCAATGAACAAACATCACAATGTACTTGGCAGGATCTTGCAATCACCACGTATATCCACAAATTTCTAAATGATAATGCAAAGTGAGAGTGCAATACCAAAAGGCATGTACATGAACCCACATGCAATAATCAATTATCACAACATAAATGAACACTTTTTTGGTCACATATGTCCTGCATAAAACTTCAGCCATTGAGTAATGGTCTTTGTTATACCAAAAATGTATGTGCGCCTCATTATTATTCATTTCAATCCAAATATTTCTCAAACCCTTTTCATTTCTAACCTCTCATATAATACTTGCATTTACAATATGCAAAATGCAAATAGCAATATGGCAAAACATTGTAAGGAAAATTTCTATGGTGGTTCATTGCAAGAACTTGAGTTGTTATGATTTTTTCCATTTGACATAACAGGTCACAATTTTGCAACATCAAGCAAGGAATCCATACAACAGCACTTAGGTTACAAGATGTTGCCATGATCATAAAATGTGACTTGTAGATGGCTAGCAAGACCAAGAAGGTTAGCCATGTGGAGTGTATAGTTCCATTGTTGCCAATGTTTTATAAAATAGGTTAGTGAAATCAAAAGATTTCAGTATTCTTAAAGCATCTCCACCAACGCGCAGTTTGTGACCATGCACTGGAAATCTTGGGTGAGGTTCACGAGTTAAATCCAGTGACTCCACTGGAAGAATGCTGAGACCCTGAAAAAATACACCGTTTTCAGAGCCTTGGAAGAACCACGGAAAAGTCTAATAAACACAACGAGATCGTATTTATTGACTACTCCTTGTTTTTTATTGGCTAGATAGTTTGATTATTCCAAGTGTAGTCTCCCACTTAATTTCGGTTTCATGTTTAATAGGTGGGGTTCGCAAAAGTTAGTAACTAAAACTCGGATGTGAGAAATATTATGCAGGGTCACATACTGAGCGTTGACGGAGATGCTCTTACACCAAGCCCACATGGACACATGCTAAAAGAAGACATAAAAAATGAAGCTCCTAGTAGTTGAGATGTTCTTCAACACTGAGTAGTGCCCAATATGTATGCAAGGTCGTGATTAGAGAAAAATTGAACATGCTGAGAGTCTTGCCTTCAAATTGCAATTGATGCAAAAGCTTTTTGTATTGTCTTGTATATTTCTCAGCTTTTGACATGTCCTGAAAGCAATCATTGAAAACCATAAGATTTTCACAATCCTTGGTGCCACTGGAAGTGTCTCTAGCACGGGCACAGCAATGTTGTGTGGTTATTAGAAGGACCCTTGATGGTTATCAAGATGGTTCTTAGGATTCTAACCATTGTTCCCAAAAAAATCAAAGACCCAGTTCTAGTGTATAACCACAGTTTTCAAATTTTTGGAAAGTCAAATAACCAGTCAGAAAACTGCCAGTTCTTTATCATTTTTTTGATGCCAGTTATTTCAACATTTTTGAAAGTAATATATTTAGTGTTGAATTGGCCCAAGTACTATGGTACAATAGTCTAGGTTGTCATAACAACCAAGAAAGCTATACAAGAAAGAAAAGAAATGTAGGAATCACGAAACCTATTTTTGGGCTTCAATGGATGATCACTTATTCTATTCGCATACAAACCTTAATGAAAATATTGCATAACTTGAATAAATTGTGTACTATAATATCAATGGATTCATAGTTCACCCAATCATTTGCTTTCTAAAAGATCAAATTGTTGCAATGCAATGGCTTCAATTAAAATTCTATAAAAAAATTATACACATCTTGGAATGGAAATAAATAAGATGGTGAAACTATGAGGTGGTTCTATACATTTAATGAGCATGACATTAAGTGCAAAAAAGTGTGTGTCCATAACATATTATGAGACATTTGTGTTGATAAATGAAAACAAAGTTTTAAGCAAATTGTTTGGAAGTTTGAATGCAATATGTATAGTTTTGTGATAGTCAGGGTAATAAGCTTATGACACATATTCAAACAATCTATTACTGCGGACATTTGTTCATATGTCATCAAGTTTTGAATGTTATAGTTGTGGAAGTTTGAATGTGGAGTTTGAGGTTGAACATGTAGTCATAAATTCTAACAATTGTTGTTGCTAATGTTATGAATCTTAACAATTGTTTTGATAGTTTTCAAAGGTCTATGCGTGTTCTAATAAATGCCCAACATTGGTGTGGGTGGGGTAGAGACATTTCCAATAGCACCAAGGATTGTTTCACTATACACGTATCATATATGAATCATACACAAAACCTTATTGATTGTCAATTATAACCTTACCAAGTTTTTACATGTACTACTTTACACTTGTTTAACCCCCATTTCATTTTTAATCTTGCACTCATATTCATTAATACTTCACTCAAAAATGTACCCTATACATCATTATCATGTTTGTATCCACCAATACATTTCATAAAACACTAATATAGATCATCTTTAACATTTAAAATTGGTTGGATGTCATGGTTCTTAATTAATTATGGTATTTTTCCATGTGGATAAACTATATAATTTCACCTTTTTTTTATTTACAATTTGGATGGTAATTGGTCATGGATGGGCAAAACAATTTGTCAAATGTCATACAATTGGCATTAACATAATGTTTATGTACATGTTACAAAAGGTATGTCCCTTGCAAGACAAGACTTTTGTGTTTATATTATTTATAACCATAATATTCCTTGTATTCATCGACCTAAATTGTCCCTAGCTTTAAGCTAGAAGCCAAAACTAAAGCATGAAAGAGATGTGGAATAAAAGAATGTCCCAAAATTCAAACACATTTCACAATAAATGAATTCCAATCATTTTTTACATCATAATTAATGTTAGTCATAATACATTAATGATTCAACTAAAATCCCACTTGCAACCATTTACACAATACTTTGATGATAAAATGGAATTTAGACGCATGAATATAAATTGTCAATGTAATTCAAAGTACATAGGACTTAGGAATATGCCTTCATTTACCTCAATATTTTCCATTCCTCTTTGAATTACTTCATCCATACAGGTTGATTCATGTGCTAATAGTTAGTTAACTTTTAACAAGGTTTGGGCCTTGGGGTGTGGGTGGCATTTTCAACAAATTATTCAACTATGGCCATTCTTCACATTAACACATCTAACTTGGCAATTGCCAATTAGCATAGATGTTGCCACACCATTTATGTGGTCTTTGTGATGACACCCCATCTACAACTACCTTACAACTATATTAGGACTACATTGGAATTAGAAATCAACTAATTTGTGACTAGGTTTTGACTTTTTAATTCAATCATGATGGGAAATATTTCTTTATTTCAAGTGTTTTGTGTAGTTTGATACCACCATGTTCTTAATTTCCTCATACAAATGTGTCAAAATATGGCCAAAAATCAAAATTTTCTCTTCCATTGTTCTTGCTCAAACTTGATGTAGAAACATGAACTTAATAACATGCAACTTTTACATGCATCATTTCCATTAAAATCAAAATTGTTTTGCAATCTTCTATCAATTTTGCGTCCAAACTTTAATAATTGAATTAAACCATCTAATACCTTCAATGATTCTAAAGATTCTTGTTGACAAAGTTTGATAATGATCATTGAACTCATAAATTTTGAATTATATCAAAATATATATAAATATTGTGTTTCGAAAATTCATTACTTAACATATTGATGCAAAACTGCAAATTATCATCAATGATTTCAAGGAATGGCACATGACGCCTTTTACCTATAAGGCAATGGATAGGACATATATTAATATCATTAAACCCCCACTTGACCTTTTCTCAAATAGAATTATCACTAGAAGAGTTGTGGATATTTTATGGTGCCACAACTATAATTGACCAACATAGAATTTTTTTGAACATTCATGTTGGATTGCTTGGAATTAACGGTAATGATGTGCAAGTATTTAGAACTTCATGTCTCTATTAAAAGGCTCAATATACAAGAAAGTTTTTAATTAGGGATCACAAGATGGTGTAAAACTTTCACTTAACTAGATGACATTAAAATAATATATTTGAGTCCCATTTCATAAATTTCGATTTTTTCTTGACATGGGACACATTATTATCCAAGATGTGTAGAAAAAATTGTCATGTTATGTAAAAAGTGGGTAAGTTTAACTTGTAATTACCCAGATATTGATGTCATTTAAGGATATTGGTCATCCTACAATTTTCAAATTCTTATTCAATATAAAATAAAACTTGGGATGAAATTTTATAACAAATGCATTTCAATTATATATATATAAATTTCACAAAACAAAACAACAAATGATTTTAATCTTGGAAATGTATTCGCTTGTTTTGCTATATATAAAACATGATTGAAAAAAATTAAAACTCAATAATCTTGAAATTTTTCTAAGGATTTTTGGAAAACAATTTATTGTAACAAGTGTTGCAAACAATATTTTCGCATAACGAATGGAGTTCATTCATATGGATGTTCATCCATGATCATAGTTAAATCATAATTAAATCATAATTAATTCTTAATTAATTCCCAGTTCATTTTTAAATAACTCTTAATTCACTTTTAGTTCATTGTCATTTAGTTATTAATAAACTCATAGTTAATTCTTAGTTCATTTATAGTTCACTTTCAATTAAATCTCAGTTAACTTGTAGTTCATTTGTAGTTAATAAGCCTTTAAAAAAACTCTCCTAGTTAATGGGCTCATGGAAACTTCCTTAAACTAGGTCCTCAAAAGGGTATAAATAAAAATAGGACCCCCCCTTACTTTTAGTTTGATCAACATTAGTCTAAGGTATGATCTTATTATATAACCTTATTGTATTCATTTTGTGTTTACGATTGTATATTTCATTATGTCTTGCACTTCCCTGTTTTGGATTTAAACTTAGACCTATCGTTTCATCATTTGTTTTGGTAGTTTTCATGCTTGTGACGTCAAATGAACCACCAAAAAAAATTAAAAAATAAAATTGAAGCATAATGAACAATAATTGAAAGTAGAGGATCTAGATACTCAATTTAATGCCTTCAATTCGAGCAATAACCCAATTATGATTTAAGGTTTTTCATCCTCCATTGTCTTGTCAAATTTAATTCAATGTTTAAAAAATGTATCTTCAATTTGTGTAAAATGTGTGTATTCAAAAAAAATTATGAAGAAAATTTTAATTAAAAAATTATCTTTGTTCAATATCTATGTAGAATTAATTATGTAAAATGTAATTTCAATTTGTGGGAAGTTAATTCAAGAAGAAACATAGGTATGTGTTCAAAAACCTAGTTCAACATGTGATCATTATGTTGCCTAAGTGGTTAAAAAATTTCCAATATTGTTCACTAATGTTTCAACTCTACCTTTGATGAATATTCCTCCCATACTTTGGTCAAATTAATTAATGCCTTGAAACCACGTTTTGTTGTGTCAAATTTATCTTTTTTATCATGCAAATTAATTTGAAATATTCTAATTGAACGTGAAAAAGAAGCTTTTTTTTTGTTTCTTTTCAATATATAACTTCAATTTATGTATTTGATCAATAAAGTCTACTAATAATTTACATCCTTTCTTCATTGCTTCCACCATCGATGTATGTAATGATGAAGATTTCATTTTCTTATTAGTATTAATTGTGGGAACTAAACATGAAAAGGTTATGTGTACTTGTGTTATGTAATCCTTCATAAAATTGTAAATGGAGTTCATGATTGTGTCATGGGTGGTTGAGTTTTTGTCTTGGAGCCACCATAGCTAAAGTCTTTGAATTTGTGTTGACATTGTCATTCATTCTTTGCAAATATTTGTAATCAACATCATGCATGTCCAAGTGACTTTATAGATTATATTTAAAACTCAAATAAGAGTGTTGATTATCATTGAACATGGAATTTGTATTCATTAGTACATTAATAACAATTGTAACTTGTAAAATATTGCTCAAAATGATTGTAAATTGCAATGTCAAAAATGTAATTTCATATTTTATATTTGGATTGGCAATTTCTATGTGTTCTTCTCGATTGTTATCATTATTTTCAAAGTATTCGAAAGTAGCTCTTTCAATATCATAAAACATTCCTAAGAATTTCATGTTGTATGAAAAGATATCTATAATTTGCATATTAAACTAAAAAATGAAAAAATGAACATTAGTATAATAGATCATAAGCAATGATAGGCAATGAAGCAATAAGTTCATGAAAATGGGCAGTGATAAGTAATGGGGAGGGGCAAGGTGTTAGCTTATTTGTACATTTTCTTACCATTTAACTTACCATGAAATTTTGAATTTGGTATCTTTCCCATTCCCACCTACCATCCAAACACAATAAGCTACTAATGAAGTTATCATTTAGGTAACATTCAATATCACCACATGGGATCCATGTCACAACTTTTGTTAAGTAGCATCATGAGTGTGAATGTCATTATTTTTGTTAGTTCTTAGTTTTTATTATCAAAATCTCACTGATGTATGGCTAGGTGTGTAAGGGTTTAAAAATATTATCATTCATTCAAAAACAATTTCAGAATTGCATTATGAAAAATATGTAACAATTGGAAATCTTTGGAGGGAACTTGTATCAATCATGATTAATTATGATTGGAGGCCATCAATGTGTAAACTTTATAGGATCTTATTATTGAAGATAGACTTGATAATACAAGCTAGCCCCAAGTGGGCTTGCGCAAAACAATATACAAAAGCAAAAGCACATACAAACAAAATACTAGTAAAAAGACTTTAAAATATGGAAAGATAATCTAAGTGATCAATCAATGTAAAATAATGATTAGTACTAGTTGATTAATAATCATACCTAAAAATATTTGACTATATGTAATTCCTATTAATAAAAACATTAACACCTTCTTGTTTTCTTAAACCCTTTCATGATCTTAAACTAATATTCACAAATTGAATAAAACTCCATGGTAACTCACAACTTGAGCTCATTAGCAATACCAATCCAATAGCACATTCTAACTCCAATTTCATTAGTAATTAGATTTGACTTCTCATCTATTTCATTTCAATCTATCACACTTCATAGTGACAAGATTCATCTAATAGACCACTGGTTGTTAAAATGGGAAAGCTTCTTGCTTTTCATTTGGGCTTTTTGTCTTTTCCTTCAAAAATTATTTAAAAGAATTGGCACACTTGTTGGCAATGTTTTTCAAATTTTTATAATGATTTGGATGGTCCTCAATTTCAAATACAACATCAAATGTTTCTAAGCCAAGTTGGTGATATGGAGAGGTTGAACTACCAACATCTATGTGTAGGGCAACTAAGGTCTTCCTAAAGAGACCAACAAGCACATGTTCTTTTATGACTCAAAAGAAAACGGGCTACAATATGATGTGGTCTTCTTTTGTTGGTGACGTGCATGGTAACCTTCAATAATTTTATCGCCAATTGCAAATTTTGTTATGATAAATATCTTATGGCCCAAGTTGAACAAGTTAACAAGACTTGGTATAGATTCATTGAACCTAAAATAAAATGGTAGGCTTTGCAATTTGTTAGATTGGATACACTAAGTTAATTATGAAGCATGAAGTTGTTTGGACAAAAGGATCAATCTTTAAATGTTAGATTGTTAGTGCATATTCACAATTAGGGTGCCATTTTTTTGCCACATGACTCAAGGACTTTGTTTTTGCTATCTTCCAAATACAAAATCTAAATGGAATAAATTTAAGTCAGATATATTGGATAATTCAAACTATGATCATTTTCATGGTGGTGGTGGTTTTTCACATCCATATGTAATTAGGCATAAATATTTTGTTAAAAACCATAAATGCAGAAAATGAATACATAAGTTCTTATATACAACTTAAAATGTTTCCTTGCATGAAAATTTCCTACACATTTTGTTGGCATTTAGGGCCACAAATTCTAAGCCTAGTGAATAGAAAAAATCAACCAAATGGGGAAAAAAAGGAATCATTTTGCTTATAGCCCTTTCAAAATGAATTTTGTAACCTTCAAAATTCTTATATCCTATATTATTTAATCAAATGCATTATATGAACATTGCCAAACATAGATGTATGTATTACTTATTCATGAATTTTTAAAAAAGTCAATCGCATTGTTTAATACATTCCTTTTGATTCCTTTAAGATGAAAATTGCAATTAAAACCAGGATTCAAATTGTTTAAAATGATTCAAAAGGACATCAATATTATATTTAATCTATTCTTGGATTTTTTTATTAGATTAACATGACATCATTCTAGTTATAGTCATATACCAATCCACTACAATCATGAAATAATAAATGTAATAAAAATCCAAAATAGTCCTTTGTAACCATTTTTCCATTAGATCATCCTTTTGGGTACCTTGATATGAATATGCATGTTAATAAAGAAAAAATGTTTCATAATGTTGATTAATGATAACCTAATTGAATATGAGAAAGGAAACAATTAGGAGATAGAACATTCATGATGAGTCTTTTTGTTATTGTTTAATTTACAAAAATGATGCAAAGCTAACCATTGTTTGACTACTTCTTAAATGATTATGGCATCTTCTATTTATTGATAATAATTAATCTATTGAACTTTAGATAAATTTTATATTCCCATCCTATTTTTAAAATAATGAAACTTGATTCAACCTAATGGTTTAGTTAAAACGTTGGTTAATTGTGACCTTTTTGGCATTTTCATGTGCTAGAGCTTACAAATCCCAATTACATATGTAATATTCGATTGAATGTTGATGAAATAGATTAACTTGCCAATGATGTAATGATAGAAGGTCGAACAAACACCCTCCATTCCATCATCTTTGTCAAATTTAACAATCTCTAAAAGGGTTTTAGGTGCAATATTAGATTTAGGCATTTAAAATTCTAAAATGCTTGTGATGGAAAAACGTGGTGCATAAAGATGCATGTTGGTATAAACAAAAACTCCACACCCAAAAAGAATTTTAGAAGCTCAAGCTTAATCATTTCAAACTTGGAGAAAAACTAATCTTTCAACCACCTAATCTTCTCACCATGATTTCCTATGATCAAACGATCATCCATCTAAAGTACAATGATGATCAATTTTCCCTTTTCCAATAAACAACCTATATTATCTATCCCTCCCCCTTCAAATAAATGTTATAATGTCAATTTTTTGTACTAGGTTTTAGGTGTTTACTAAAGCCCATACAATTAGTTTTATGTAGCTTGCACACCTTGTGTTCTTGCCCTTCAACTTGGAACTTTGGTTGGTTCATAAACATATCTTCCTTTAGATCATTGTTAAGAAATGACATGTTTACATCCAAGTGCAGTAACTCCCATTTGTTATGTGCTACAACATTGTGAAAAAAAATGTTGTTTGCAATTAAAAGAGGTCATTTACAACCTTTTTCAATTGAAATTACATTTTTATTATTTTTTAAAAAAAATATTTTTCAATTGTAAAAATTGGTTACAAATGATAGTTTTTCTTTTGATGCAAAGGCCACCATCAACCTCACAATGTTCCATTTAATGACAAAAGCAAAAGTCTTATCAAATTCAAGTCTTGCCTTTTATTTATATCCCTTTGCCATTAATTTCATTTTGAATTTGTTAGGTTTCCCATCAAGTGATAGCTTTATTTTGTGCACCCACTACACATTAATTGGCCCTTTCGCCAATGGAAGGTCATGAAACTCCATATTTTATTTTTAAAAATATAATCCATATCTTGTGCCATAACCCAATTCCACCGTTTAGATTTATATGTTTCAAGGTAATTCTATGGCTCTAATTGTTGCATCACAACAAATAGATAATATTCTCCTCCAAAAAATTCACCTAGATTAATTTTTAAAAATTAGTGCTTCTCAATAATTACCCATCCAAGATGGGGGTCATCCTTTTCAAGCTAGATGCCTTTTGGGTGTAAAGGGTTATGTAACAATATCCTTTGGTCCATGTCCATCCACAAATGGTGATGGAAAGTTAAACAAACTCCTTGGTGGTTATTCAATTATAATGTTAATGATTCCTTATGAAAAAAAATCCTTTAGGTCAACATTATTTGGGCAATTTTCTCCATGATCTTGAAGACCATTAGATTTTAAAGATGAAATGTGTAATCTTAGATTGATTGGGGTTTCCTTTAGCACATGTATTTCTATGTGAATTTGTCTATGTGGCATGAATTTATAGTTGTCAACCACAACAATAAGTTAGGTTTTACCACCTTGGGAATGACAATAGACATTTCATCAAATTTCACATCCATTGCAATAATACTATTTTTATGTTAATGATTATAACCATGATATGTTTTAAAGTGACCATCATATTTAAAGGTTCCTTCCAAAACATGGGCCCCAACTTTGTTTTAATATTTTTTAAACACATGGACATACACATGATGTTTAAAACATTCTCAAATGATTTGAATTAGGTTTCATTTTATAGAAGATTTTTTTTCAAATAACATCGTGATTAAACTTAATTGGACATCCATTATGCAGCCAAAGTATAACAATAATCACTTTTACCCAAAGGTGGTTAAAGGTATCGCTTTTATGTATCATTGATCTCACCTTGTTTAAAAGTGTGTAATTCATCTTTTTAACTACCTCGTTTTGTTGGGGGTCCTAGCTTGTTGCACTATGCCCTTGACTTCATATTATTTAACAAATTGATTTAATAAGTATTCCTCCCCTTGGTTCGAACATAAGATTCAAAATGATTTTGAAGTCTAATTTTCAACTATTTGTTTAAATAGTAAAAACTTGTTAAGTGCCTCAGTTTTCTTCTTAAAATAGTTATACCTTGCACAATTTATCATCTACAAAGGTCATGCAATAAAATAAACCCATTAGTGCTTGACTAGAAAAGGGTGACATAGATTAGAATGTATTAGTCCAATTAACTCTACCACCCAAATTTGATTGTTGCAAAAAGGTTCCCTAGTTGCCTCCCAATTTGGCACCCATGACATACATCCATAATTGTAAGTAAGTGGTTGGGTATCCCTATTGCCATTTTGTTTTTAGATAGGAAATTCGGGCCTTGGCAATTCAAATGTCCTAGCATGTGATGCCACAATCTTGCAAATGAGTGGTCTATTGCATGAACTTGATTGACTGCATGAACTTGTGGTGATTTAATCAAGAGTTTCAAATCACGATGATAAAGACCATTAAGGGTTTCAACTTTTTTTTATTGTCAATCAATGGTCTTGCTTGTGAATCACAAGGCATTGTTTTGAATCAAACACCACAATGTAATTTTGACTTACTATTTTGCTCATGTTCAACAAATTCTTC
>Ga0209208_10006392_pt1 | contig 16237 bp, 15 predicted proteins | sample S1TSphfallax_3_FD_187694 | JGI IMG/M metagenome (GOLD analysis project Ga0209208, IMG submission 187694) | Host-associated microbial communities from peat moss isolated from Minnesota, USA - S1T2_Fd - Sphagnum fallax MG (SPAdes) (version 2) | ecosystem: Host-associated > Plants > Peat moss >...
TTTTAATGGAGCCATATTGATTGGCCCACCTGTAATTGTTTTGGAATTTTGGGGCATGCCCCCAATAGAAGTACCTCTTTGGACTGCACGGATTTAAGGGAAGCTTCATTATTCGACTTCACCACTCTGGCTGGATGGATGACGGGACGAATTCAGGGGAAGCCGACCAAATGCACGGATTTAAGGGAAGCTTCATTTGGTCGGCCTCATTTGGTCGGCTTCACTCTTGCTTTACTATATGTAATATGTAATTTTAGGTGTCTGTCTGTCCGGTGGTGGTGGTCGTCGTCCTCCTCCTTTCCATCCATCCATCCCGTCATCCGTCCTGTTCATCCAAGTTCCTCATCCCGGAAGAAGAAGATGATGGAAGAGGAGGAGGACGACGAATGGCAGCAGCTGTGGTGGACTTCACAGTGTCCGAAGGTCACGGGTACCCACTAGAGGTTGGGTCCCAGCAAAACGGACGAGCAGTGGCGGACCGTGGACGAAGCAGACTGAGCGCGCGAGCGAGGGAGCGCTCGAGCGAGCGAGGGAACGCTCGAGCGATGGCTCTTGTACTCTATAATGATTCTCAACACAATATCCCTGCCTTGTAAGGCAGCGCCAATAAAATTTCCTTACTTTGCGGATACCACTGAAAGAGGGGATAGAGGGTGAGTAAACCCTATTACATGTTGGCTAACCAGTAGAAGCTGCATATGACAATTTCAAAAGAAGAAAGCTAGAAATCTGTTCAAATCCTCTAGAAATCTTGGCAATTTCATAACTTTCTTCCCACAAATGTGACGATCCATCCATGCTGTGGGAGGGGATGGTGGGAGGAGGAGGAGTAACGCAAGAGACTAAAGGTAGCACGGCACTCAAGTCACTTGTCGTAGACAAATCATCGCACTGCATCGTCCAGTCTGCTAATCTCCTCCAACACCTTCGCAAGTCCTCGCACTCTGAGGAGGTAAAAAGTGTGGCCTTCTTTTTTTAAGAATAATTTTTTTGGGGTGCCAATTGCTGGCTGAGTTTCTCTTCGGAGGTTTTTCTTCAAAGGGGGGGGGAGAGGGAGGGGGGTGGTTTGAATGTTGAATCAATCTCTGAAGAAAAACTGGAGGAATTTGTATTAGGTTTTGGATTTCTCTTTCATTGGTCTTCTTCGTTTTTCCTCTTTTTGGGTGTGTTGGAATACACAATGGATATTATGCCTGGGCTTTTGGAAAATGGGGAAAGATTGATCATATTTTGGAATGCATGCATGCATGATGCACATTTTGACCTAGCTTGTGCAGAGGGTGATTGTGTTGGAATTGAGAGTTTTTGAGAGACTAAGGAATGCCCACCAGCACTGTGTGATTCTGTGGAGGATTGCAGATTGTGGCAAAACTTTCCAAGGATCTGGCTGCCAAGATACCTAATATCAAGACCACAGGACAGGTAACTACCTAACTGGTTCTGCTGCAATTGGCAGCTACCAGCAGCGAGTTCATTTCAGTTCAGGGCGCTTTTTTGGCTTTTGAAAAAAAAAACAAGAAAAAACCCCTAGCAGCAATTTTTGCATTTTTTTTCTTGGTTCATGATTTGGATTCTTGAAGGCAACACCTTGAAAGATAATGGGCTCATGTGGAGATGTTGATTCTCAGCTTCTGGAGCAAATGCCATCAGTAATTGTAGCTCTGGATGCTCATCTTGATAGTGCATTTCAAAGGTGTGGTAATGGCTTTGCAAAACCCTTAAGTTTCCTTCATTCTTTTTCTCATGTCTTTTCTTGCACAGAAAATAATTTGATAATTGGGTGCCATGTGGCATCAATTTTGAGTAACAAGAGACAGTTGCACACAAGTGAAGTACCTATTACAAGCAGATCCTGTGGGTATGTTGATTGTTCCCAATTCTAATGAATACTACTGGATGTTGCTGCAGTGCTTTGCTGCTGGAAGACATAAGGTTGATTCTTCTTAATGACAAACCAAGCACTGCATCTGCAGTGAATTTGCCCATGGATGACACTTCACAGGAATCTAGTCATTCCCAGTAATTCCTTGAACCAAGTATTTGCACAAATCCTTAGCTAATGTCCACAATGGAATTGTTTCTTGACAGGCTTATCTGTAACAAGTGCATTATGCATACACAGAGATGTGTTTTGTAGGATGATCTCAAAGGATTTTCAGAGGATGGTGCAAAAGAGGGGTGATGAGATCAATCATTTGGAGGCCAGTTATATTTTGTCATGTTCCACTGTCTGGAACAAGGTCTTTGTGTGTCAAATGAAGCAGAGAAGTCTTTCCAAAATGTATTTGGAGTCAGTAGATAAGGTGTTTGTCCACATACTTGATCATTACAGGTCTTCTGCATTCTCAGGAGGAAGGTCTTTTGATGGGCCATGTAGGAAATCTTTTGCATTGGCAACTGAACAGGAGGAACAATCTCTAGATGCTGCACTGTCCATAGATTCAGTAAAACTTGATCTAGTTGAAGGGCCAGCAAGTATGTCAACATCATGTGAGCCAGGAGTGCAGCAGGCACTGGAGGAGGGTTTAGGGTTTTCAATAGGGTAGGCTCAAACAGATGATGGGCTTGAGCTGCTATTGGGTCAACTGCCATGTGAAACAGTCACCTCTGTTTGCTGAAATTACTATGGGCATAGGAGGGGTCAACATTGGTTCTGCCTCCTCACAGTCTCCACTGGCATCCTCTATTTTGCCCCTAGCTTCAGCCTCGGAGCTTGCAACACCTGAGCAATATGCCCAGGATACTAGACTCCATATGTCAGCCTCTGTTCCTATGTTTGCTTCATACTGGAAGGTTGACCTTCTTGGAGAACCTATCATTGGAGCAAAAGCAGTTGCAATTCCACTGAATCTACCCCCCTTTGCAGCTGATCAGAGAGGATCCTCCTATTCCAAGAGGACTTAGGATAACCAGGACTGGCAGTGGAGGAAGCAGCCTGTTGCCTGGAAACGACTATTCATCCTGGCAACACTGGTGGTTCAAATGGGGAAGAGCTTTTGGGTTCCTTGCAATAGCAGCATTGCTGCTTTTTTTAGGTTTCCTTTTAGGCAGGATGTGTTGGCAAAAGGAGGCACTGCAATTTGCAGTTATAATTGATGGTGGAAGCACTGATACTTGTGTAGATATACATGCTTGGGCTCACTCACACAGGGATCCTCTTCCTGTCATGGTAAGGCCAACTTACAGTCATACTAATTGGGCATCCTGGTACAAGGGACAACAGCATGCTTATAAGCAGGTGGAAACAGAGCCTGGCCTTGACAAAATGCTGCACAATGAGACTGCACTTACAAATGCCCTGGTGCCCCTGCTGAAGTGTGCAGAGAAACAGATTCCTCCATATGCTCATGCCACCACACAACTCTTCCTTCTGGCCACTGCAGGACTTAGGAGGTTGCCACCTGAGCATAGTGAGTGGATTCTTGACAATGCATGGTCTGAACTGGAGAAGTCTTCCTTCAAGTGTGATCACAGACAGGTGAAGGTAATCAGTGGGGTTGAGGAAATGTACTACGGCTGGATATCTTTGAACTACAATTTTGGCAAGTTAGGACATGTGCCCAAGCTATCAAACTTCGGTACCCTGGATCTAGGAGGCTCATCCTTTCAGGTGACATTTGAACCAGATGAAGTGCCCAAGCACTTTGGTGTGAATGTCAGTGCTAGGTCCACAAAGCACCATCTATATGCACATTCACATGCTGGCTTTGGTCTCAATGATGTGTTTGAAAAGTCTGTAGCACAGCTGCTTCACCCCGGGGTTGCTGCCGCCAATGGAATTGCGGTGTCCAAGAAAGGGCTTGTGGAAGTGGACCATCCATATCTGTAAAAAGGCTATAGGAAGCCATATGTGTGCTCTACTCATTGCATGCTACCACCTGTCTCATATGGATGTCAAAGCCCTGCAAGCGTAGGATGGACTTGTGCACAAGTGGAGTTGAAGGGAGCTCCAAAATTGGAAGGCTTGTCAATTGCTGGCTGAGAGTGTTGTCAACACATCTCAAGCTACTCCATGCAGGATGGCCCCATGTGCTCTCAGCAAACACCAGCCACCAGCTCATGGTAGGTTCTATGGGCTAGCTGGAATTTTTGTTCTCTACAATTTTTCTGGACTTACAGCATCCTCTACACTTGACAAACTCCTGGAGAAGGGTCATAAATTCTGTGGGCTTAATTGGAAGGATGCACAAGCAAGTGTTGTGTGACAACCCAGTGTGGACCGATATTGTTTTCGTGCCCTGTATTTAGTATCATTGCTGTGGCATGGTCTGCATCTTCAGGATAACCAGATTACTGTTGGATCAGGGGACTTTGCATGGACACTTGGTGCTGCCTTGTGCGAAGCTGGTCTGCTCCTGCTGATTCAATAGATCTCTCCTCAGAATGTGCTTTTAAGGCTTAAAGATTCGTGTGGAGCTTTCAGTTGGGGGTTACTATTATTGTTGCTGTTTCTTGCTATCATGGCTGCTGCCATTTACCACCATCATGGAGTATTGTGCCTTTGGTGTCGTGGTTGCGTTCACATGTTCCATCTTCCCAGCTGTGCTTGTGGTGGCTCCATATGGTCTTCATCAATTCATTCACAAGGCCACCTTGGCAGCCTTTCAGGTAGTGTGAATGGTCACACTGGTGAGTCTCATCCCTGCTTACTTCCATGGCCTTTACAATTTCCAGGGGAAACTCAGCTATGGGTACCCTTGCTTTGAACTTTTGTGCGGTCCCCTTCCATACAGAGCTTGACCAGTGATTCCTATAGCAAATTGAGCATAGTGTAGTAGCCAATGAAGCAGGTAGGACATGTTTGATGGATGAGACTTTTCTCCTGTCCAAGGCAAAGCCTGCAACATGGCATTTGATTGTTGCCAGGTTGATAATTTGTTTTCTCAATTGTCAAAGCAAGGACCTGAGATCTGCTTTGGACATGAGTTCAGTGATTACTAACTCTCTAAATGTTGGCAAATTTCAACAATAGATGGCAACCTGAAGATCTTTAACACAGAAGTTAAATCTGGTTTATGCTAAGTTTATTGTCAGGTTTTGATTTGGGTGTTTTGGGCAACTATTTAATCCATTTGTTGCTTAGTTTGTATTGAACATATTAGGTCCAAATCTTCTATGGAGAAAGGCAAATGCCACTGGGTCTTGCTATGAACCCTGATCGATGTAGTTATTTCAATCAAAAACCTCAAAGAGCCTGTGATGGTTTTTATGAAAGAACCAGTAAAGAACTGGTGGTTATTTAAGGTTTAGGGTTCTGACATGTGTTCTCTTTAACCCTATCAAATGACCTGATACCAGAACTGGATCTTTGGTTTTTTGAGAACCGCCTTAACAAATGTTGGGTTTGTTCCTGTTTATAATAACTGCTCAGAACTAGTAAAACTAATTTTCATGTTTGTTCTAATGCAGAAATTTTATCCAAATTAAATGAAAGTCAATAAATAATATTGTGACCATTGTTTCTGTTTTTGGGGAATTTTTTCATTCTGATTTTGATGAGAACTACAAAACATTATTCCAAAAAATAAAAAAGAAGCCAATGCAACAAGTATTGTCACCATGCTATGAGTTATTTTATTTTTTGAAATTGCCATGTTTAGACATTATGTTGTAGCATGTCACCAAAATATTGCATGGTTCCTAAGCTTTTCTACTTTCCTCTCTGGTGTGTAGCCAAATTTGGCTAAGTCCTCTGGTGGATAATGGCCGACCCACCTGGGGGGGAGAGAAACAATGAATGTGAAGTGAAATAAACAAAGCAAACCAAATCAAGAAATTGCTTCCATTGGATCTATCTTTAAATCTCATCAAGAAGTTCACTTGTTTTGAGAACAGTTTGGGTTCTTCATTTGTTGAATCATTTATTGTTGAAACCCTACAAAACTTTATTAATAAACACATTATAGATTTGGGAAATGTACAAAGGAATAAAGAAAAGGAAAAGGGAGAATTTATAGGATGTTAGTTCAAGTTGTCAAAATCTCTCCATTACAAAAATTGACCACCTATGGTAGGTTGGTCATATTTTGTCAAATCAAAAACCTATCATGTGCAATAGGTCAACCATGGTGATGAGAGGTGTGTTCTAAAGGGGTGGAAGTTGGGAAGTAGTTAGGCCTACGGCCACCACCCAACTTAAGAAGGAAGATGCTTGCATCCTTTGTAATGTGATTGAAATCTTTTGATGAAGAAAAATAACCAAGACAAAAAAGATGAGGCCCTCTAGCCTTTTCAAGTTCCAAATGACATTGGCAAAATTTTGTAAAAACATATCAACTTGTTTGTGTAGACATCTAAATATTTCAATTGCTAAAGGGAGGAATTAATCAATGGGATGTTGGTCACAATAGTTTTTTTTTTTGGCTTGAATCCATTGGACAACAAATCCTTGGGTTGCGCAAGATCAGGAAAAAAAATTCATTCGCATTAAGTCAACAATGACAATGTTGGCTAAGGTGCGAATGCCATCTTTGGTGAGCACAATGTTAACTTGTCAACAAGAGGAGTTGAATGTGGTTGAAAGAAGTGCATGTAGTTGTTATCGTCCCATGTAAAAACTAACATCTTGCACAATGGAAGCAAAAGTGTTACGAATTGCATCATGGGTTATTATACGTTTATTACCATGAATGCAACATAAAAGGTAGATACCAATAGGGTCAATGGATGTGTGCACATGCATTGAAGAATATCTACAATTGAAGGATGGGATAATCCAAGTTGCACTCAAAGTGTTGTGAAAAATAATGGGAAATAATCGAAAAACTAGGAAGATTGGTTGAGTAATAAGCCAAAAATGCTTGCCCCTATGCCAAAACTTTATAAAATTTGATCATGATGGACTTAAGATATCCCATTGGAGAGCATGTTGGAAAAGGTATGATGGTGTAAATGCCAATTATATATCATATCATAAAACGATAAGGATGCGATTGTAACAATTGGGGAAAACAAAAGCCTAAATGAAAGGACTTGAATGCATCCAATGAAAAAACCCAATTTTAGTTTGATGTAGGTGAGGTGTGAACAAGGGAAGGTATTGAATTGGGATGGTCACAAGGGTTTGGATTAGATGAATTGGATGCTTGACATGAATGTTGATGATGAACTAACTTTCAACTAATAAATTGGCATCCACAAGTGGGGCAAGAAACTTTAGGTGGAAATTACGAACATGTTGAAAAGATGGGGGTAGGTTGGGGGGTTTGATCATGGGCCACTACAGGGCAATAGGGTGGAAAGGGAAAATGTGTTACATGTGCATGGTCAAGGGGGTTTGGGAAAGTGTAAGGTTAAGGCCCCACATGTCACAACCATAGCCTTGGGCTTGCGACCAAAGCAAAAACATGGAAAGGTGTGAGTCGAAAATGCAACCTGAGAATCACATTTGCACTCCTAGGAATGTGAAGGAATGAACCTACACACTCCCAAGTGGACTCCCACTTTGGGAATTGGAATCCCTATGGAATCCCAAATCTTCAAAGAGGTATTTCAAGGGTCAAAATTCATTGGATTAAAAAATATATATATACCATTGGAAAGATCTTGAAACTTAAATGTTTGAAATGGGTTTGCATGACCCATTTGAGTATTTAAAACATAATTTATGGCTAAATGAAAGGTTGGGTATCAAAGTGCTAATTTGATTTCCAACCATTAAAAGTCAAAGAATCGCTCTGAAATATGTGCGTGAAAGTGGCATGTCACATATTTTTGGAAAGATTTTGACAAGAGTTACAACTTTGCTTAAGACCTCACCTCAATTTAAGGTTTACACAAGAAGTTGTGTCCCTCCAAAGTGCTAAGAGTCCCAATTTTGAGAATTTCAAGATTTTCAACTTGGGAATCCTAGGACAAAATGACATTTGGATGTAGCCCTTGTGGTTAATCATAAAGAATATTATAAGGGGGAAGGTGGTGGTTTCCCCCAAGTCTGGCCAATGTTGAGTCTTGTTTATTTGTGTATGCTCATGGTTCGTTCGTGCACCAAAAGTGCTCAAATTATGTATTAACCAACTTGTTATTTGGTTTGTGTAAGTCCGTATGAATAATTGACTTGTTTTACACTCATCCTAAACCCCATTATGAAGTTTTAACATGCCCTTCTACCCCTCAAGTGTTATGAATTAGGGAACATACCCTAACTCCTTCTTCCATTGTTTTGACTTTTGAATTCGCATTTGAGTCTTTCAAGGAGTGTCAAGGTGCGTCACCACATGCACACAAAGGGTTAGGGCCCGGTAATGGGAATTACTAAGTGGTTTGTGATTTGTCAGAATGGGAGGGGGAATTAGTGGGTGGTTTGTGGTTTGCATGGAAAATGGGGTGGAAAATAAGTTTCTGATGGTGCATGACAAAACAAATGAGTGATGGGAACTTTGAGGTTTGATGAAACATGATGAACTAAGGGATATGGGACATTTGATGCTTATGAGAAAGGAGGCCTATTAAAAGCACATGTGCCACTTTTTAAAGTTTGCTTATTGTTATAAAATAATCTTAAATTTACAAAACCAACCACACAAGACTAAATGAAATGAAATGAAATGAAAGGAAAAAAATAGGAAACTTCTTAGAAGTTCCTCGCTCGGGCTTTACGCCAAAGCTAAACCCTAACTTTGCTATAGGCTAGGGTATCACAATCCTTATTCTATTAGGTTCAACACAACCGAGACACTTTGAGACCAAAATATTACATGTTTCACTATTTATTTATAATCCAATAGGACTTGAAATTGTAACGTTAAACAAAGGTTTCCTATAAAGTGATTATAGTGAATTAATTACCTTTTTCAGAAGGATCCCGATCCACTTAAAAACTATGTACAACAAAGTTTCAAATGATGCCTAACTTTATGGTGGAAATCTTATTGTTTTTTCACATGTTTGTAAGACGCACCATGATGCTTTTGGCTAATTGGTTTTTTTTTTCTCAACTTTCTTGGAATTAATGATGTCAAATACTTGCATGCCAATTGACAACAACAAATAAAAGAAAATTTATTAGTGACACTAGAGAAGCAAACAAGACACCACACACACACACACAAACACACATACACAAAATAGTTTTGCAAATTTTGTAGATTTTTCTTCTTCTCAAAAGCCAAAAAAATGTAAAAGAGAAATCATTTAGGCCTACCATGGATAACCCATCAACCTTAGGTTTCTAGGTCATTGTTTCATTACTATAGTACTTTGGCAACTTCCACACATGACTATCAAATAATTATTTCATTTGAAATTTTCATTTTCACAAATAGAATATTTTCTTCACAAAAAAATTATTTGAATTATTTAATATATATTATATTTTTGAAAGTAAATACAATTAGTGTCAAAGTTGCCAAGGTATCAAGATATTTTTAAAATTTGAAAAATGGCAATCATATTCTAACACTTGTTTTCTAATTTTTTTTAGAAGAACAATTATGTGGATGTTAAGACATCCCTTGAAAGGCTTTCTTACCTTGCATAAAACATTTTGAAAGAAAGTAAGAGCAATTCCATTGGTGTTTAGTTTGTGACCTTGCACATTAAAATTGGATGAAAAAAAGTTACCATGCTACTTTGGTTTTGGAAAATGGTTTTTTTCCTACACATTAGTTTAGCTTGTTGAGGTTGGTGAAACGCACAACAAAGTTGTGCACATGTTAGAAAATAAAATAATAATTATGATCTAAATGTTATTCCCTTTTTTGGTTGGCCAATCATAATCATTAGTCCAAGTGGTTTTGTAATTAATAGTTCCCACCTTTTTGTAGTCTTCATTTCAGTTTTATGGGTGGGGTTGCAAAAAAGTAAATAACAAAATTTGGATGTGAAAAATATTTTGGCAAGTTTACATACTAAGCCTTGGTGGGGATGCTTTTAAGGACTTGAACCCATTTTTCTAGTCTAGAGAATGGGATACACTTGGTGAACCCACTTCACCATCCTGGAGAATGAACCTTCAAGGAAGGGTTGAATGCTTTGAACCCATGGCCAAGTACCTTCAAGGAAGATTTCAAATTAACAAAAGGTCCAAGTTTGCTCTTCAATGCAAGTAGTACAAAAGTATTGTTGCATTTGTTTATCCCTTATTTGGCCAATTGCATGATTAAAATGTGTGTGGTGAAGTCCAAACACATTTAAGCTAATGACTTTACATGAAACATGATTACACTACCTAATGTCCATTACATGCCCAAAATGTGCACAGTCATTAACCCAAATGTGTTTGGGCATTATTAGTAGTTTTTCAAAATAATAATAATCATGCTAATAAAAAAACCACCTTGGTAACCAACATAGGTTTGGTCAATGCTGCAACTTTTGATACCCACATAAAATTGGTTAGAATTAGTGTTTTTTTAATGATTTTTTGTGTGTATAACCTAAATGACCATCATTCGTATCAAAAAGTAAAAAAAAATGGTTATCATTTTTACGAAGATTTAGCCAAATATGGTTATAAACTATATATGAAATACAAAATATTTAATCGAACTTTTATATTAAGGTCTACACATTGAAAACCAAATATTAAGAAAATTTGGTTTTTTGTACTATTTTTTTTCCAATTCTAATGATTGAGGTTTTTAAAAAATTTGTGTTATTCTTTGAGGTTTTTTCTTTCATGTATATTCCCTTCCATGCTCAATAACACCCATATCTTTGGTCTTGGCCATGTGGTTTCCTTTGTTTTTAATTGTTGTGCTTCCTAGTTAGTTTATGGGGGGGGTTGTTTAGTTCAACCCCATAAGTGCTTGCCTTGGACTCCATTTGATTTACCTCTTATGTTCATCCCCCTTGTCAAGTTCTATTGCCTTTTTGGTGATATCAGGACCCTTGGTGTTTCCTTTGGTTTAGTTTCCTTTGTTTTTTATTTTTTTATAAGAGCTTATAAGTGAGGATGATTAACATGTAAATGTGTTCATGAAAATAAGGGATGTCTAGGTGGCTTTTGGTATCCTCTTTCAATGTTTCAATAGAGGTCTTTCTTTTTGCTTCGTTGTCCCCCCCTTTCCAAATTTTCAAAGTTCATTCATTGTTTTTGACTTCACCCTAATCGAAGTTTTTGAAAGATTTTTGAGTCTTCGTTCATTGGAGTGCCCCAAGGTCCCTTTAGTCTAGTGGCATATGGTTTTCCGTGTTTTTAGTGAGGGTGTAGGTTTGATTTTTATGGAGGTCATTGTTCTAATTACCTATCTGGGAAATTAGGCCTTAATGGCCCTTGTCATAGTTTCCAAATTTTTGTTGGATTCTCACCCATTTTTGTTGGAGGTGATAGGTAGTTTGGGGCCACTCCTTTTCTAGGCACATTTGAAATCAATGTGAATTTTTTTTCCCCTTGGGGCTATGTGTCCCCCTTTTTGAACAATTGGTTGAGAAATTTCGTAGATCGTATTTCAAAGAGATTGCATGATCATTCCTTTACTAAACATCCTTTTTGATTTATTTTTGATTTGCATCAAATGCACTTAAAGTCATGTGTGAAGCTAAATGCAGATGTTTGCTTATTGGCCCACCTAATCATTCTTTTCTTCCACTTACCCTATTTTTTCTCCACTACCTTGCACACTAGGTTAGGTTTTTCCCATCATTTAGTCCTTGGGGTGTCACATTACATTTGTAACCAACCTTTGGATTTTATGGGGATTTACCTTTTTTGTTGAACCCATGGTGGGGAGAGGATGATCTTGCATGATGTTATGTGAAATGCTTTTGTGGTCATTGCGACAAATGTAGGTTTACACATGTTGCAAGACCAGACCCATGTCCTTCCATCTCCCTCCCCCCGCCCTATAGTCTTCATGTCATTGAATCAACATTTTGTTATTAATTGATGGTGTTTGCACGTTGGTAGATGTTGTCATTGCCAACCCAACTTGAGTTGATTTGGTTTTGCAGGTTGTTTTTTCTCGTGAGGTTGTTACAATAGTCATAACTTAAGTGAAAGATGGTAATTATCGTGATTAGTTTCCGATGGACATGTTTTTCCTTCTAGTTGATGAGGTTTGTAGGTGTTTACAATAATAGGTGGATGAGTTTTTTCATTGATGTGCTAACATGACATGGAGACTGAAGGGCACTAGAGGCCTTCTTCTCTATGTCTTGTGTGCATTTTATAAGCAAAAGGTGTTAGAGGCGCCACAACAAGTCCATGCAATCTTTATTTTGAGACAGGTTTTTGTAGTAGGTGAAGGTTTTACTAGGCTAGGCATCTTTACAAGAGGTCCTGCCCTTTCCTTCTTTGATATGCTTCTTGTGATTTGAAGGGGTTCATGAACTTGATTATGTGCCCCTTGTGGTTCGCCCTCTTAGGTGGTTCTTTTGTCTTCTTGGACGTGGATCCTTCCATTTTGTTCATTGTATTCGCCCCTTTTTTAGTGCTTGGGTTAAATTTGATTGGCAGGGTTTCATCACGGAATCACTTTGTTCCATTAATGGATCCCAGGGTTGAAAGCTGCATTGGCTTTGAATTTGGCTTTTCTCCCATCCTGCCACACCTGTTATTGTCCTTGGAAAGCTGATTCCCACCTCTCAATATTGCTCCTCCGAGATCCTTTGCACAAGAAACCCCAGAAGTGGGCCAGACCTTAACCAGCACCTTACAAACACACAATGCAGGATGTATGTATGGGGACAAGATTACATTCATACAATCTTTGTCCCTATACATACATTACATTCATTGTAATCTTGTCCCACAACAAACCATGGTGGGTACCTACTTATATTACATATACATGTATCTATGTGTCTACATACTTATTATCATAATACATGGGTGACTTTGGCATAAATTAAATTATTTTTTATTTTGTGAAGTTTTTGAAAAATCTTTAACTCTGTTGTTAAGAATTCCAAAAATCTAGATTGCAAGAATCTGAAATCAAACCTTGACATCGAATATAGATAAGCACATTAGTTGTGAACACACTGACCACAAGGACAATAAGAGGACTCTGAAGTTGAGTTATAATTCAATATGTAAATCCCTTATATGACGAAAAAATTAAAAAATTGAAAATTCCCATGACAAATCTCAAATTTTACAATAAATTAATTTTCAGCACTCGTGTGCTGTGAACCCACCAAGGTACTCTATGGTAATCACCAAGTGCCTAACTTCCTGTTGTAATCATTAAAATTTTGTTTTTCAAATGGAATGGGATTTAAATTTTTTTTTTTTTTTTCCTCTTTAAGTCTCATTCCAACTCTGAAATTGAAAATCAGATCCAATTTTGAATTGAAATTCTTCCTGACCAAAACCAGATAAATGACACCTGAGTCATGTAAGAAGGTTTCCAATGGATGGTGTACCAGGGTCCCATGCCTACTGCATCACATAATCTCCACAAAAGCCAAACAAACAAGGGATGTGTCATACTGTGACCTTGCCATTTACATTAACATGTATCTTACGGCAAAAGAAGAATTACAGAAACTCAAATATTTCACCATGCAAAAATATACCTAATCTTCCAAAAATCCTCTAAAAGAAACCAAAATCCTTCAAGATATTATAACTCTATTATAACTAATCTCAAGTTTCAACACAAGCCCAAAATATCGTCTTTTAAAAACCCTCATATAAAAAATAGACCTATTATTATTACCTAGTAGGGGCCAAAATCCCTTAAGCTACTATACTCTATAGTGAATCTAAACACAATATATCCTTGCCTACCAGCCAAAACAAGAGGTGGGTCTGGGTGGAATCAATGCATACAGTGGTGTGAAGACCTGCAGAGTCCAAATTGCATGTTCTTTGTGCCACAAGGAAAAGTTGTTGATACATTTGATAAAGAAATGTGCCTGTTTGTGTGTTCAACTTTCCACCACTCAGCATCTCATTCAAAGATGTTCAAAAGTGTGCAGATTTTCATTAAAGTTGAAGTTGGTGATATATCAGGCACATGGGATTCATTGGGTCAACAAAACAAAGTGACTAGAAAAGAAAAAGGAAATAAAAAAAGGAATCAAGTTTGAAGAAGTCATTCGGTTGCTAGAAGAGGTATGGTGTGCTTTGTACAAAAGGGTATTGGCTGATGCAAAAAAATAAAATGGTGGCAACCTTTTTTCTAGGATTTTTTAAATTCTTGTTTACCCATATGTTCTCAATGATGTTCCCTATGTGTTCCCAATAGCACCTCACTTTATTCCATATCCTTGGCCAAAGTTCCCCCCCCACCCTCTCTCCCTTTCTCAGCACATAACTGAGCCAGCAGCTTGGAGGAAATTTAGTAGATAACAAATAAAATATGGTTGGAAAAGTGTATGAATGTAAGTTGGAGATGCAAAGTTACATTTGTGTGCCACGATTCTCTATTTGGTTCCATGAACAAAATGGAATAATTTGGAAGGGGGTTGTTCTAGCTATCAAACTTTAGAGGAAATGCATAAATGAAAAAGTAAGGATAATTAAATGATTACCAAAAATTGGGGATGAGACAAGGGATTATAGAGTCAAACTAGGGATCAAAGATAGGATGACTAACAGATTACTCTAAATACTATAGAGTTATCTGTAAAGTCACCCTCTGTTTCACCCCCTATCTCCTCTGCTTTTGCCCCCTCTCCCCTCTTTCAGTGGTATCCGCAAAGTAAGGAATTAAAAACAAATCTGGGTATGAAATGCTGAAACTCAGCATTTAATGCATAAGGTTTGAGAGTGATTACGGTAGTTCTACAGGTAGGAGGAGTGAAAATATATGTAGCGGCAGGGTAGATGCTCAGGAAAAAGGAAAACACAGGATGAAACTGTTTATCACCAAAATTGGTGGAAAAACTAGTTTGGGTCCCAGTTATTTCCTTTTGTAAAATTTTCATTCCCAGCTACGCGTTTGATGCCCTATTATGCCGAAACTGGCCATTCTCGCCCCTATTCACCTGACTTAATAATGGATAACTCTTATGAACAAAAGCTGAACAAAAGGACCATGAGGAATGCATGGTGACTCATGAGTGGAGAGGAAACAATAAAAATTTGTAGAAAAAAATATTGTCTTCATGTCCAATATTTTCCATAGCTAAGAGTGATGGGTAAGAAAAATGCTGTATTCAAATACCAAAGAATGTTAGTGAACATCAAAAATTTAGGTGATGTCATCTTAAGTGGCACATAATGTTAAATGGGTTGGTAGCTTAATGTTAGTTATCATAAAATCTTTAAAAACATAGATTTCAAAATAAAAGTTCAATGTTAGATTGCAACCTTAAAAAGAGAATTTAAATCTATATATATATATATACCCACCTAGATTTATCTACCCACTTATTTATATATTCATCTATTTATTATCCACCCATTTATTTATATGTTAAATAATTTCTTTCACACTGTAGACCATCCTCTTGACCTTTTTTTCTTTTTCTTTGTGGGCCCTTTTCAGCACTTCCTTATATTTCAAAGATTTCTTTATCTTTTATTGTCAACATCACATGTAGTCCAACTTGTTAGAAAAAAAGAGCAAAGCTTTTTAAAATATATTAAAAAATGATTAAAAAAATAGTGCTTTATTTACTACACAAGAGAAGGGTAGCCTTTGTTGGCCCTTCCATGTTTTTCAGTGCCCAGCACTGAAGCTCCTTCCATTGTGCCTTAGGCACCTCAAAACATGGAAGGGACTCTAAGGTCACCCTTCTCTTAAATAAAAGGAGGGAGGTAAGTAGGTAGGTAAGACAATAGGTAGAAGGTAGGTGGACATGAACTTTGGTTTTCAAAGTGCCTCATGGATGAAAGTCCTTTGGATGGATGAGGGGGGGGGTGGTAGGGGGTGTGATGGGTGTGGATGTCGACGAACAAATGAGATGGATGTGGATGAAAATGAGGTCGATGCTCACCGCGTCGTTCAAGCTGAGGGAAGGAGACGAGGGGTTGCACTGGGCTGCTGGCGATGGTGAGTGGGTAACGCGCACGGCGACTGTGGGAGGAGGAGGAGGAGGATCTGCCTTGGTCGCGTTCTCGCAGTAATCCGACTGGTTTCCGTTGCTTTTCTTCTGAAACCTTCACACATTTGAACTGGAGCTTTGTTGTTGCATCAGTGGGAGTCGATTTCTCTTGGGGCCCTTGTAACGGGAGTTCTTTGTAGTGACTATATACATTCAACCGTGCGTGCTGCGAAGAGGACGAGCTCAGAGAGACGAGACACAGAGTGGAACAGAGGAGAGAGTGTGTTGTGCCGGGGAGGTGGTTATGTTGACCCTGGCTTTTTTTTCTTTTTCTTTTTTTTTGGGGGGGGGGGGGTTT
>Ga0209208_10006393_pt1 | contig 16236 bp, 8 predicted proteins | sample S1TSphfallax_3_FD_187694 | JGI IMG/M metagenome (GOLD analysis project Ga0209208, IMG submission 187694) | Host-associated microbial communities from peat moss isolated from Minnesota, USA - S1T2_Fd - Sphagnum fallax MG (SPAdes) (version 2) | ecosystem: Host-associated > Plants > Peat moss >...
TTTTTTTTTTTGTTTGTGGGTGGGGAATTTTTTTTTTTTTTTGTTTTTTTTTTTTTTTTTTTTTTTGGGTAGTTTGAGAATTATTTTTTCTGCAGTTTTTGTTGTTGGGGGAGGGAGGAGAGTTTTTTTGGGGGGGAGGTTAGTAGGGGCGAGATTCTTTTGTTGCGAAGTTTGGTGGGAGGAGGTGGTGGTGGTGGTGGAGGACGAGCAGAGCTCTTGTTTTGCGTTTGGTTGTCGGTGTGTTGTTGTGTTTGCATCAATCAAGCGGGTGCGGCGATGGGGAAGAAGAAGAAGAAGACGTACATGGTGTGGTGCTTTTACTGTGAGCGTGAGTTTGAGGATGAGAAGGTGTTGATACAGCACCAGAAGGCCAAGCACTTCAAGTGTCACGTGTGTCACAAGAAGCTCTCTTCCGCTGGAGGCATGGTCATTCACGTTCTCCAAGTGCACAAGGAGTCCATTTCGAAGTTCGTTTCTCTTTCCCCCTCCCCCGCCCAACCCACCCACCCACAGACCGATTTGTTCTGTTTTTTTCTTTGATCTGCATGATGCCACCAGCTACAGCTCGTGGTCTGCGTTCCAAATATCTGATGGTATTCCGGACGAAGAATGCCAATGGTGTCACCCCAAATTCTACCTACATCTGTTGAGAAACCCTAATTCTACGAGTTCAGAATCTCGACCCTAGCCAACAGCAATGATTGCATCTTTCTGTTGCTTCCAGAAATGGTGACAGAAAACTCAGGACACAGAAGATTATGTACAAACAATTTGCCCCCAAATTTTTGGACAGCTTATTATACACTTATCTAAACCACCCACCATCCATCTGTCCATTGGGAGCCAATGAAGTCATTGGGTTAGTAATCATGGCAGCTTGTCACTGCTAAGTCATGATCAAGGTGATTTGGTCTGAAGCTTTGTGAGTGGCTCTCATAACCTCATGACTGTGCCCAGTGTCCTGTTATCTTGAAACTATTGTCTCAAGGATTTCATCGAAATGTAGTATTCATCACTGGCTGTCCTCTCTTTCAATATTTGCAACCTAGGGTGCTCCTTAATCTGTAGGAGAAGATGGCTGGCAGCTCAATAGATAGGTAGTTATTGAGTCCACGCCCATTTTTGCTTAGCTTTCTGCTTATTTGTAGGAGGCATTATTTTGCTTTCAGATTTCAATGAGACTGATTCTATTGAAGATACCCATGTTGAAGGTCAAGTTTTGTCAGAATCTGAAATTTTCAAGTCTTCATATTCTTTGGATACCCTGTAATAAGTTAAAAGCAAATTGTGGCCCTAGCCTTTTGATTTTCTTTGTACAGCTTCAAAGCTCCATGAAAATGTCATAAAAACTGTAGGTTTTGTAATAATTGCAGGCAGTTCTACTTCTGTAGTGGAAGTTTCAATTTGTGTTACATGGTCCTATTTTTGCAGCCTCGCTGTTTCTAAGTGAAGGGTTGAATGCTCTTAGACCTCTCTCCCTTTCCTGTCTTAGAATCTTGGCTTGGCTGGTTGCCTGGTTTTCGGGTGTTCTCTGAGAGATATGTGCAGCAATGGTAAAGGTTATGATTACATTTATTGTCATGTCAATTTTGGTTTTGCCAGAACTGAAAGAATGAGTTACCTTCAAAACATTGTTGTGGTGTTTTCTCTGCAATCTCACAGACATGTTCTCTGAGGATTTTGGTGCTGTACTGTTGAGATCTGATGGCCCATATTGCTGTGTTGCAGGGTGCCAAATGCAAAACCAGAGCGGGAATCATTGACTGATCTAGAGATTTATGGCATGGAGGGAATTCCTCCTGAGATTCTGGCAGCACATGATGGTGATGATGTTGATGGTATGATCCAATGTTACGTCTCTTTATGGCTATATCTAGTCATAGTTTAGGGTGCAGGAGGTCTGAATCACTACCATCCATGCAGCCCTCTCTATGCCTTGGGCTTAAATGCTTGCTTGCACTTGGGCAAGCTAAATGGAAATGAAACTTGCCCTGATAAGCTCATTGCAGCTTGGACACATATGCTATTGACTTGTTGAATGGTGCTGGCTGCAAAAGAATGTGAAGATATGGATTGTTTCTCATGAACAGTGTGCGGCCTTGCAGATGAGAGAAACCCAGCAAAGGTTGCTCGGGTGGAGGTCCCCCCCTCATTGCCATTTGTGGGGGGTGTTGTCATGAGAACAAATGGTCTTGGTATGCCCCCCCAACCGTTCTATGCTCCAATGCCACCTGTGTAAGTGTCCTTTCTTTTCACCCTTACATATGTGCTGTCTTTGCCTTCCAGGTGTTGGATTCATGCTTTCACGCAAGGTGCGTTGGTCATTTTCTTTACATGGGAAGTTCAGGTGTATGTCTATTGTGTCTTTTCTGGTAGATTCTGTTGTCCTTTTCAAGTACCTGTATCTCTTGAATATGAAGCCACCATCATCATTGAGTCTCCTGACTGGTTCTAGAAATGCAACAAGTGCACTACACACATTTTCGTAGGATTGATTACTGGAAATTTTGAGCAAATTGGTATTTACTTAGCTACACCCACCATTCAGAGCTGATGAAATCAGGTAAAAGCAATGGCAGCTAGTCATTGTCATTCATAATGAAGGTGATGGTCTGATGCTTTGTGACTGACACTTACAACAAGGTTATGACTGCACTCATTCTTGTGGTGTTTGTTTTGGTTTGGCACATACTGAGATAATAGTTATACCCTTAAAGTGTTATTGTGGAGTATTTTCTGCAATCTCATGAGATATGTGTCTTTAGCTATATGGGTGTTGATGTCCTTGTTCTGTGCTACTAGCTTGCAATCATGTCACAAATCTCAGCAGTGTAAGGTAGATGAATAGTTTTCATCTTGAGGTAATCTTGCAGTTGTGTGACATGTTTAATGCTACAATTTTAGTTGCCTGTGATGGCTGATTACTTATGCAAAGGGCACTGCTGCACCTTCTGCTTTCCTATGCCCAGAATTGATGCTTTGTCCCTTTGCTTCGTAATGTATAACCAGATATACGATGTGTATAGTCTTGCACATCGTGATTCATGGACCTTCTCACACTGTTTCTGGCTTTTTCTGCAGGCATACAACTCCTGGTTCTATGACACACCGTCCACCTCCTACATGGAGTCCACAGGTGCCCCCCCCTCCACAGGGTTGGAGAATGGGCACCACTGTAGCAGGGCAGCCAGGCTTGGGTCCTCCTCGACCCCTGCAGCCACCACAGCCACTATTTCCAATCCAGGGTCAAGGCTCACCTGCTCACCCTGCCACATCAACAAAACCCCCCTCACAACAGTTATTCGCAACTGGTCCACCTTTGCCATCTGGTCCTGGTCCCATCCCACAGTCTGCACCATCACAGCCCCTCTTTCCCTTGCAACCAAGTGGGCCTCCACAGCCGCCACCACTGCATGTTGTTGGGAGCCAAGGTACTAAGCCACAACAATTCCGTGGTCTCAGTGAGTACCAGAAAAACAGTACTGGGGTTCCACCACCACTACCACCTGCACACATTTCCGGCCCTCCTCCTCCTCCTGTCCCTTCTATAGGTGAGATTTTTCCCTTGCACCCTCCAGCATAATGTGGGTTGTTTGTTGTGGCAGCCTTATTGTCTTAGATCCCTTTTTTCTGCAATAGCAATCTATTTCCAGGCTATGTGGCATGAGATTGCCACATTGAGTCCCAATAGCTGCATGTAGTTCTCAACACCGCAACTACAGAGGTCTGGGCTCATTCAGTCAATGAAATTGTTGGAATTCAGTGGCTTCCAATTGCACACAGGGAGAATTTTTGGAAATGTCTTGAGTTTTTATAATCTTTGTGTTTTTGATCACCCATTTGCTTGTGTTGGGTGTGTGCAGCTGCAAGTGCTCAGCCCCCTCCACCTCCTGGGAGCCATATGTATGCTTCTGGTCCTAACACTGGAGGACCAGCCATTGGGCCTCCCCCTGTCATCTCCAACAAGCCACCTGGCCCTGCTACCAGCACCAATGAGGTCTACTTAGTTTGGGATGATGAAATGATGTCCATGGTTTGTTTATCTTCCCTTGTCCTGTGTCTTCTGTTTTGGGTGCTTGCAATTTGTATACTTTGTTTCAACTTGTGTTCTGTCACTATTTTCCACCCTAAAACCATCAAGCAGGGTTGACAACCAAATGCTAGTTGTGGCAATTCCCAACCATTCTAAGTGACTGAAATTTGTTACAAAAGTATCAATCCATAAGCAATACTGATGTCAGAGACAACCAGTGAAGAAAAAGTGTAAACCTAATCATTCCTGAGTCTTTGGGGTTAGGTTCCTGGATTTTTTTTCCCCCCAAAAATCATGCTCTTAAGGTTCACCACATTGTTCCTCTCCTCTCTTTATACTACATTGTTTGCTTCATTTTTCATCTTTTCTTCTCTTTATGTTCTTCTTGGTTTCCTCGGTCAACTCCTCTTGTATGATTGGTTATGATGTTAGGGTCCTGGGTGGTTCAGCATCAACGGGTGATGCTAGATGTTATTCCAAATAGTAAACCAAGGAAGACTAGGGTTCACTCTCTCAACCAGTTGTCCAAGTGTGGGAACCTGAGGATAAGTGCTTGGTGAAAAGTTGAAGCAACTTGAGGGCCCCTGTTACCATGGTGAAATAAGGTTTTTATTGCTGTATTGAGCAAAGAAACACTATGTGGTTCCTGTTTTTGACTTTGCCTCTTTCTTTTGCAATATGGTGTCATAGATTGGAACCGTATTTTTATCCACCTGCCTGCTCTTGATGGCTGAACTGTAGAGCGTACTAATCCTCTATCTAGTTTTTCTGCTCATCATGTCATCTCCGGCTGTCTCTAGATTTTCCATTTTCTTCTTTATTTTTCTTTCTTGTCGAGCCTTTTGTACAGTTTCCCAAAAGTCGAAAACTGAGCAACTATATTTTTGTCTGGCCTTGGTAGGATTGGTGCCATTGTTGGGCAGGATTCATTTTGCAATACCCACTGGTTCCAGGTTCCTACTCTTTGACTTTGTAAGACTTGGTTTTGGGAAGTTGGGCAACCTTGAGTTTTCCCTCTTAGATTGGGCACATCTCACTCCCTTTTATGTTAGAAATTTTTTTGGTTGTCATAAGGTCTTATGATAATATCCTAGAAACCTGTAAAGTATGGAAATGTACAATATTTTCTGGTATCCTAGTCAAGTGGGTTGTTTGCATGGTGATATATTTGTGTCAGCCAAGAAGTTCAAAATGTGGATAGTGTGTAGAATATGTAGCCTAAGTCAATCTGGCTCTGGATTTTTGAGGATGTTTGGTATTTTCCTGTTGTCAGCTGAATGCTGAACATTCTCTTGCCGCTTTTGCAAAGCTGATGTAAGTTATCTTTACAGGAGGAGCGAAGGATGTCACTCTCACAGTACCAGGCACTTGATGAGACAATGCAGGTAAGCTCAGCTCTAGATGCAGATAGCTGAGTGCTCTTCTAGCTGTTCACCTAGAATATGGGATAGATCCTAGAATGTGAAGTGTCTTTCTTGGTGACAATTGGGACAACAATTTTTGTGGTGATGATGCTAAATCCTGGAAAGAGGCAGGAGCTTCAGTTGGTTCTGTGATATACTTTAGGTTGCAAGTTTGGTCTTTCATCTCTTTCACTGACTCATTATTTCAATGTGGGCTTGGGTGTCTAGATGAATTCAGTAAATGCAGCCATTGACCGAAGAATCCTGGAAAGCAAACTAGCAGGGCGCATGGGCTTCAACACATGAGAGACCATTTTTGTTCCATTCATGTCAGGCACAGGTAGGCCAGAATCAAGACTCTGTGTCCTTGTTCTGCACGTCCCCATGTTGCCAGGTGTCCAAAGTCTTTAGTAGACTGATGCATGTAACATTTTTAGGGGCTTCCTTGTCACTTACCTATTCCTGCTTTTTGTTTTCTAATTATGTCTGACTTGTGCCATTCCTGAACTGAATTTTTCCTTCCCTCAGCAGGTACCTTGCCTCCTGGGGAACTTTTTCTTATACAGAATTGGCTATATTCATAGCTTCAAACTGCAGTTGGTAAACTAGAAATGCAGGCACCAATTGTTTCCACAACGTCTCTGATCTCAAGTGGGTGTTTTTCTGAGCAAGAGAATAGCTGAATATAACATCATTGCACAGTCACTGTGTGGATCAATCAATTGTACATCAATGTGGTGCATTCCCCAAGAACAAACAAAAATCTTTGTGGAGAAATGAGGCCAGGGTCATCTCCAGAGCTACCATGGTGATGAGCCCTTTGGATGCAGTGCATAAATGCTCCCCATAAAGTCCTTGCCGTGCATCAGCTGCTCTGACTTGTTGGAACTGCTTTGCCTGTGCATTTGTAAGTCAGATCAGCTTCTAGATAACTAGATGTGCCCTGGTTCCCTGCTTGCCAATGTTACCCACATCAGCATTTGAAGAACTTTAAGCAGGTAGAAGCTGATTGCTTCACTCAGATGACTAAGTGTTTGGTGTGATTTCATTGGATGACATGACCAGCTCTTCTTAACTAAGGTGCTTGAGATGTGCCATAGTCGTCTTCTTGTTCAGAGCATATCATGTTGCCATTGCTGTTTTGAAGTTCTCAGCTCTCAAGCAAAACTCAGCACCAAATCAGATGCCTTTCTACCTCAATCCAACTGGGCCTTGCCTTCTGAGATCCCTGTCCCCCATCAACTTCTGGACCGCCATGGCCTCCTGCCACAGACTGGCTGTGAGATAGATGTGTGCAAGGGAAACATAGACTTCAGCATTTTGTGGCTCCAATTGAGTCCAAAATTGTGCTGCACGTTCTGCTAGTTTCACATTCCCATGAAGTCTGCAAGCACCAAGCAAGGCTCCCCACGTTGCACCCACAGGAGTTTGAGGCATTTTGTTCACAACTTCCTCAGCCTCAACCAAGTATCCTGCACGGCCAAGTAGATCAACCAAACAGCTGACATGTGCAACTTCTGGCACGACACTGTAATCTTTGGACATAGAATAGAAATACCTGAGTCCTTCATCCACAAGGCCTGTATGGCTACATGCAGACAAAACACCTACAAAGGTTACACCATCTGGTCTTACACCTGTAGATATCATCAGATGAAACTGTTGGAGGGCATCTCTGCCATGACCATACTGCCCAAGAGCTGCAATCATCGCATTATATGTAACTATATCCCTCTCTTCCATCTCATTGAAGACATGGGCTGCATCGGCAAGACTCCCGCACTTGGCATACATGCTAATCAGACCATTCCTGACACGAATATCCGACTCAAATGCAGCTGCCATTATCCTGGTGTGAACCCATCTGGCTCCTTGCAGAGATGCTTGGTTGGCACATGCCTTGAGGAGGCCAGTGAAGGTCACTGCATCCGGATTGACACCTTCATGCTGCATTTGAGAAAAAATTTCCATAGCCTCCATATATTGACCACACTCAGCATATCCATTGATCATTGTATTCCAAGAGATCACACTCCGTACCTCCATTTTGTCAAATACTTGGCGGGCATCTTTTGTGCTGTCACATTTGGCAAACATGTTCATCATGCCATTTGCAACATGAAGATGTGACTCAAGTTTTGCTGCAACAATTCTGGCATGAACCCATCTGGCTTCTTGCAGGGATGCCAGGTTGGCACATGCGTTAAGAAGGCACGTGAATGTCACACAATTGGGCTCAAAACCTTCATCTTGCATTTGACAATAGACTTCTAAAGCTTTCCTATATGGACCACGCTTAGCATATCCTTCAATCATTGCATTCCATGTGACTATATCCCGCACCTTCATTTTGTCAAAGACCCACCGAGCATCCTCTGCACTGCCGCACTTAACAAACATGCTGACAACAGCAGTTGCAAGATGCGCATCTGCCTCCAATCCAGCCTCAATAATGCTGTCATGTACTTGTTTCAAAGCTACCACACTTGTGCACACATTGACGAGGCTCATGAAAGTAATAAAGTCAGGCTTCATACTCTCCTGCTGCATTTTTGAAAAGAGATCAAATGCCTCCTCGGCATTTCCATTCCAAGCTGCCCCAGCAATCATTGTATTCCATGAAACAACATCCCTCTCTGGCATGCTATTAAATACTTCATGTGCATGTTTCATACTCCCACATCTGGCATACATATGAATGAGGTTATTTGACAGGAGAGCATCTACTGTGATGCCACTTTTGGCAATGTCATTATAGACTGCCTTGGCCTCTTCCAGGTCTCCTAGGTTTGCACACATGCTGACAATGCTCATATACATGATCCTGTCACATCTCACACCAGCGTCATGCAATTGTTTATACAAATTGAACCCATCTTTTGCAGACCCATGTTTGGCATAGGCTGCCAGAATCAAGGTCCATGCAAACATATCTCGTTGTTGCATTGTGTCAAAAACCTTGTGAGCTTCCACTAAGTTCCCACACTTGCAGTACATACTCAAGACTGCAGTTTGCAAATAAATATCAGCCTTGAAACCAGTCTCAACGATATGTCCATGCACCTTCCTGCCAGCAGTCAGATTTCTTGTGTAGGTGCATCTCCTCAAAAGAGACCTATATGTGGGTGCATCTAGGCGGACACCTCGCTGTTCCAAACTGTACAATACATCTTCAGGTCGCTGCATCTCAATCAATGCTTTGATTTCTGAGGTTGCAATCTTCACATCACTACCTCTGCTCATAGCTCGATCTCCATTTCTAATCTCTGCACTCATCTATGGCTCCCAAACATGAGTAAAATTCAAAATTAAAACAAATAATTTTTTTTAAAAACCTTGCACGACAACGCTAAAGGTCACACATGCCAGGGAGAAAACTATCTAGAAGCCTTGAAATGTACTACTACTGAGGCCCATCTCTTTGCTTGATGTAGAAAAGATTGAAAGGTCACAAAAACAAACTTGTACAAGCAACTGTTGAAGACGAAAACACAAGAGAAAAGGTAGCAATTGCTGCAGAAATATACTCACAGCCTACCCAATAGACGTACAGAAAATCCAACTCTTCCCAGTCTATTACACAGTATAGAAGAAAGCTTGAGATGCCATAATTCATTAGTGTGAATCTAAAGATATCATTTGATCTTTGGGTTCTTTGAAAGGAAGTGGTAGAAGGTCTGATTTCAGGAACAGAACGACTGAATCTCAAAATGAGCACCTTCTTTGCTGGTTACTTGCAGGTTCAGAAAAGAGGATGATAAAGCAAATTCAAGCAAACTGTAGTTGCAGGAATCAACAACCACCTTTGCACACCAACAACAAGCTCAAACCCATCAACTCTTCTCACAGATCATCAATCAATAAACACATTTTAACAAAGATTGAATACATATTCATTTGCAATGAGGGTGGATCTCTATTGATTATGGACACACTGAGTTCTGTACCAAAGACCAGGAAATCAATCAGAACTTGGCCTGTGGATCTGTGAGCTAATTGCCTCCAAGCAGAGAGACCAACTTGGCCTGCAGATCTGTAAGCTATTGCATCCAAGCACAGAGACCATCACATCCTACTGCCAATTTTCTGGAATTTTTTCAAGACAAAATTCCTACCTTAGAATCACAGATACCAGTTGAAGCCATCCATCCATCTGAGAATAATTGTTCTTTTTTCTCTAAGAATGACAATGAAAGAACAGAATGATAATGGACACCAAACCCAATACATCAGCTTGTAGAGACAAAATTGAGAGTCCAGGGTTTTGTGGAATACAAATGTGCAGAAAATGGGGATTCAAGATTCCATCATAAGAACACCATGATCATGGACACTTAACCCAATACACCAGATTCTAGAGACAAAATTGAGAGTGCAAGGTTTTGTGGAATACAAATGTGGAGAAGATGGAGATTCAAGGTTCCATCACAAGAACACGGCCACAATGGCACACAGCAGTAAACAAACTCCAACATGTGAATTGGCAAGATGCACTAACCTTTTTGTACTTGTCGTCCTGCTACACTGAAGCATCTGATGAGAAGGAAGCCAAAGCTATCCTTGGTTTGCTGCTTGTCCTGAATGCAGCAGATAGATGCACCGAAATCAATTGCCACACCACATCACAGTAATGAATGGGGAATGGAGCAATAGACATGTTGCAAAGTTGGAAATCCTCAATCCCTCTCCCTCCTCACCTTCTCAATCCGACTAGCAAATTGGAAGATCCTCAGATCCTCATGCACTTTGCGAGATTGTGCAGTTCCTTCTGGGCGTGTGCAAAGGAATCATAAGTAATTGGTTGTTCGGGTGCGACAGCAAATCCTCCAGGAATTGCTTGCTACTAAAGCATCAGCAGAGAGAGAAACTTCCAACTTACCCCAAGCTTGAGGACGTCATCAAAGGCCCGGAGAAGACCTCCTCGCCATACTGTGTGATTCATGATGCGGATGTAGTGCAGTGCAAGATTTGGAGGCAATCCACCAGACAGCCATTCGAGGCAGGATGACAGCTGCACAGTACACGGATCGTGATGCTCTCTCTCTCTCTCTCTGAGAGGCTGGTTCAGACTTCGCATGTAGGATCACTAGAACTCTTGTGTATGCAGCCATTCACAAGGATGTGGGGAGCAGCAGCAGTGCTTGCTCGAGCACACCCATCCTACAGCGAATACGAGGTACAATGAGACCCACCACCACTAGGTCATCGGCATCTTGATGCCCCAGTTTAGGATTAGGGTTTAGCGCGGTAGAGAGACAAGGGGGGAACACCAAAACTGCTGGCGAAAGAGTCTTCTGCCTTTTCTCTTCTTTATGCAGAACATAGTTTCGCAAGGTCGTTGCTTGCATGTGGAGATTGTGGTGTTGCAGACAGAGAGAGAATGGAGTTCTGTCCAACATGTGCTAACTTGCTGTTGATAGAGAATGCACGCATGGGCAAGCCGTTGCGATTCTTCTGCCCAACGTGCCCTTACATCTTTCCCATCGAACGCAAGGTAAGTAAGAATTGTGGGCATGCCTTGTTTGTTGTTTCCCATCTTCTGTTTTGATCTGACGCGCGCACACACACAGTTTGTTGTGGACGGGTGCACAAGAAGATCCTAAGCTGCAAGAATATTTTCTTGCAACGTTCCTTGGGTGCTGCAGATCTCCAAGAAACTGGTCCTGAAACAGAAGGAAGTCACCGATGTATTGGGAGGTGAAGATGCCTGGAAGAATGTGGACCGAACCGCAGGTGTGTTACTTTTGTTGTTGTTGTTCTTCTTCACCATCGTTATCTCCCTTCATTCTTGACTGTCTTGTGGCTTTTGAGTTTGGCTTTCTTTATCAACTCGGCAGGAGGATTGTTGAAGGAATTGAAACCATGAGCCCCCATTTTCACACAGAAAAACAAACTCCATTCAACAAGACTGTTCAGAGTGTAAAACAGGATCCATCAAAAATTCCCTTGAAATCTAAACCCTAATAATACTCTTTCCTAGTTTCCAACACAAAACTTAAATGTGAAGTTGTGTATGAATAATACTGAGCATGCATTCAAGTTCCCCTCGACCAGTCTTAGTTCTAATCTCTCTCTCCCTCTCTCCCTTGTCCCATCTGAACAGCAAAGTTAAAACCTTACAGTGAGTGACCTAAATCCTAGGTCTGCATCTTGATCATGCATGTCTCTTTTGTGAGCTTAAAGGAGATACCACTACTCTCCATGTAGGCCTCTCTCTGTGTTTGGCTTGGATGCTTTTGCTTACAGCAACAAGCTAAAATGAAATGAAGCTCACCCTCACAAGCTTGTTGCAGCTTCAATAAGGATACTAGTTGATTTTTCTTTTCTTAGCTATATCCCTTGAGGCTAGCCAACATCATGGCTGAGTCGAAATGTGACACAAACCCAGGATGCAGATTTGTTACAATGTAGGTTTGCCCAGATCTTGGGTTGATTGTTTACATACTTATTGACACCAACTGTTGGGAGCTGATGATTCAGTGGGGTAGTCATGGCAGCTTGTCACAGCTATTTGTGATGAAGTTGATGGTTTGGCACTTTGTGAGCTACTCTCATAATTATGACAGAACTCATTTCTCCTGTTACCTTCAAATTGTTGTAGAGATTTCTCTGCAATTCCAGATATGTCTTTTGCACTCATTTGTGAGCCCTACAATCCACTTGCTTTTGGCCTTGCCTCATCTACCATCTGACATCTTTTGCATAGAAGTAGCAGGAGCCACCCAGGTCCAGTTTTTCTATTCATAAGATGGGTTACCATTTCTCTCTCCATGGACTTGTTACAATAAGTTTCCTTTCATAGTCTTCATGAGGACCAGGTTTTTCTTTGCTGTTTATTTTCCCTCCTCCTTCTGGTGCTGAAGAGATAGGTGGTTATTGTACATGGATGCTCACCAGGCTAAAGCTTTCCTTTTTTCTTTTTCTTTTCTTGCAGTGACATGTCCACAGTGCAGTTATGGACAAGCATACTTCATGCAAATCCAAATTCGCTCTGCAGATGAGCCCATGACTACATTCTACAAATGCTGCAACCCTGATTGTGCCTTCAACTGGAAAGAAGGCTGATTCAGCAGCATTCAGAAGCCACAAGCCTTTCCTTGTGTGCAACACTTTCACTCTGCATGGTATGTCTCTTCAAAGCACCTGAAATCATATTTTTACACAGAGGCATGGAGATTTCACTTGTACATTGCAATTTGGATGGCATTTATGATAGTTCAGGTTTACCCATATGATGATGCTATGACAGGTTCTGCCAAGCATATACGTAGCGGGATATGAATGTGCTAAACATTTGCAAATTTAAAGCCTGATGAAATGGTGCCCAATGTTAATTAAGTCTCTGGAGACATAAAATTCCCATGAGAGAGAATAGTCATCAGTTCTCAAGCATAGTGTAACTAGAGAAGACTACACAAGCAGAGAGTAAATATGTTACATGAAAACCCACAATGTTCATACTTAGCATCAATCTATTCCCATGTACACTTTGGTACTTTTCTTCTGAGTAATGCACATTTATGCTCATCTTGCGGGTTTGCACTGGTGAACTAAATGTCATATGTGAATGTTGGCTTTGTTTATTTCTCTTGTACTTCCACTGGCTTGGTGCTAGACTCGGCCTTGCAATATTTTTATGAGGCATTTTGTCACATAATATACATACCCAGACGATACTGTTCTATTGAAAGTTGTCTGGGTATTGTATTGTACCTAGTGAATTTTTTTTAAATTATCATTATTATGAACTATTGATTATCATAATTAATAATATTTATAATAAGGAAGATAATTGTAATAAAAGGTTTCACGAAATACATTATCTATGATACTAGTCAATTCTAATAATAATGATAATAAACTATTATTAATTATTAATAGTTCTTTATTTATAATAATTAGTATATAGCTAATAGGTAAATCAGTTTTAAATAACATAAATATCAAGATGTACTTACAAATAAGTTGGGAATAATTTGTTGACATTTGCAACTAAAATGTTTAACCCATATCTTTTGTTTTTTATTCTTGTAAAGTGAAATATATAATTAAGTGCATTGGTAGCACTCAAAGTATAAATGGTTTTTAAAGGATGAACCAATATAAGAGGTTCAACCCTAATGGCTAAACTCAAAATAAAAATGAATTGTTTTATACCTACTTAACTAGATAAGCCTAGGCCTAGCTTACCTACCTCTTTAACCTACCTAGGTAGGTATTTAGTTTAAGTAAAACCTATTTAATTATTTAGATAAATATCTAGCTTATGTATAAGCTATTTACTTAAGTAGGCTAGGCTAGGCTAGGTAAAACCTACCTACCTAGGTGGGTATCTAACCTTGGTGGACTTATATGTCAACTTTAAGTATAGATTTGAATTTATTTTGGTCAAAATTTAATTAGTATGTTGTGCAATAATTTTTTATTGCACCACATGTCATGATTTAAAACCATCCAAACTATGAATTGAACAATTTAGTTTTTTTTTTAATATTTAAATAATTAAAAGTTGGGACATGTGGTAACACATCACTTGTTTTCATTATTCACCAAAATAATCACATATTAACCATGTTATTACAATGTTGTCCTTTTGTATTGTCACTATCACGATGACGCTTTATGTAGGCAAATGGTTTGTTGATACACCCTTTTTCTATATATTAGGTACTTATATCATAATTATTGGGAATCAAAAGGGGAACATAAGAAGGGGGGGAAATAAAGAAAAAACTTTCACTTGTTCACTTCAATGAAGTGATTCCCCAAGTAGTTGTTATTTTGTTCATGTGCATTTAAGACCATCGCTTTCGTAAAAAAATGCCACCCATAATCATCTGGGGGTTATCTTTGTTATATCCCATCAAAACTTTCAGGCATTGGTTGCCACTAGAAACGTGTTGCTTAAGAAGATGTGCTTTCTTCTCCAAAGAGTTTTCAAATACCCTATTTTTCTTCCTCCAATTTTCATTCCATTATGTCATTATGTCGTTATCTAACAATTTAGTATTTCCATCCATATGTTGTGACGATATATAAAATGCAACAAAACCTACACAAAATATATAATAAATATATTTCTTAAAAAACATGAAATATCAATTCCCAAAACAAGGAAATGTAGCCACTTCACATTGATGTTTGTAAAGAATTAACATCCTCTTGTAATGTAAGCCTCATTAAACTAGAAGAAATGTTTCAATTTGTGATTGTAATTTACAACTAAAAATAAGTTACAACCAACATGTACAACTAAAATTGCATAATTTGCATAAGTGAAGTTGTATGCAACATCTAGTTGCAAATGATGATATAACATGATGACATCACATTCCACATGGAAGATGTATACAGTCAACATATACACCTTCATCTATTGACCAGTTTTATAAACTTTGCAATTATTTACCATTATTTACCACTACGTTATAACCCATTACAAAGTGCCATGTAACAACATAATATATATTTTTAAATTATGTTTAAAATTACATATTGAATTTTCATCATTTATTTTGGATGGTGTTAGGTCATGCCACGTGCACAATAAAAAATTATCATGTGGCATGTTAATTGAATTTTGGCCAAAATACATTTAAATCAATATTTAGGTAGGTATGTATGTATGTAAGTACATAGGAAAAAGGTAAGTAAGACTAGGTAGGTAGGTAAGGTAGGTGGGTAGGTAAACTAGGAAGTAAATATGTAAATATTTTAATTTTATTTTAAGTTTAGCCTTTAGGGTTAAACCTCTTTCATTGATTCATCCCAAATCACACATTTTTAAAAATCAATATGTAAATCAAAATGCCTTCCTTGTATACTTTTACAAAATGGAGAGGAAGACAAAACATATGGGATAAAGTTTTTAGTTACAACCTAATTTGTGACTAAATTGAAACTAAGTTGCAACTTAATTATTAATTATTATGAATAATAATTTAATAATTTAATTCTGATTTTTTTTCATTAATAAAATACTAAGATAAATATTTAATTAATAATTAATAATTTATTTTATTTACTAATTTTTACTAATAAATAGTTGTATATTAATAATATGTTATGTAATTATTAATTTATTAGTATTGTAATTATTAATACGAACTAATATGAATGAATTAATTATTTTTCAATTAGATGTAGTAACTATTATTTATATTAAATATAATAAGTAATTTTATCTACATAATTATTTAAGTATTTATTTATCAACTTGCCTAGCCTACATAGCCACAATATATGCAAAATGTATATTGAATATGCCCTAAATATAATATAATTAAATTTTTGAAGATATAAATATACCCCTAATATATTCTAAAACACCTTAATATGTATCAAAAACATATGTACATTACATAGAAGTAACCAAGTTGCAACTATTTTTGTAACTAATTAGACATAAAGGCCCAATCTTAAATGAAAAGCATAAAAATTTAGTCATCATAGAAGGATGTAAAACATAATAGTCACAAATTAGTTACACCATAGTTACAAAAAAAAAAAAAAATTGAAACGGATGGTAATTAGTTATAAAATGCCAAAACATGTTACAAATGACATTTAGTTGCATATAGTTGCAAATTGAATGGTTGCATAATACAAGATTTCTTCTAATGGTTGCTTCTACTAGCAACATTTTGCACAACAAAATTCATAGCGTATCTCATGATAGGAAAAATCTATGTATTGTTATAAGTTTTTTGATTGCCAAATCAAATTGCACATGAACTTTTAGGCCCGCCGAATAAACTTTTTCAATAGGAGGCCATTCTAAATATGTGAGGATTTTGGACC
>Ga0209208_10006394_pt1 | contig 16236 bp, 11 predicted proteins | sample S1TSphfallax_3_FD_187694 | JGI IMG/M metagenome (GOLD analysis project Ga0209208, IMG submission 187694) | Host-associated microbial communities from peat moss isolated from Minnesota, USA - S1T2_Fd - Sphagnum fallax MG (SPAdes) (version 2) | ecosystem: Host-associated > Plants > Peat moss >...
ACAATAATACGCCCACTTTGTGATCACCTATTTAGATAAGTTATTAGTTTTTAATTGGGGGCAATATAAATCAAATTGAACCCAGTCAAACTGTTTTTTTTTTATTATAGAAGTCTCTAGAACTAAAGGTTTTTTAAAATCCAAAAAAACCAATATCATAGTTGTTTTGAAGATTCTATCAAAGAAACAAAAAACCCAAAAAAAAACTGAATTTGAAGGTTCTTTTCAAAATCAAAGACCTAACAACATTCATAAAGGCTTTGCAATTGAACAAGTTGCAGACATATGAAACCATAAAACCATTTGAAAAAGTCAAGTGGGGTATTGTGTGGAACATTTTTTGTGAATGTGTGTTTTAAAATTTGGACAAAGGGTTATCATATTTTGATGGACCCTAAATCCATTCCACATCAAAAGCATTCTAGTTTGAAACCTCAAAATGAAGTCCACTACTACTACTACTAAAGCATTGCCTGGATTTTTGTTGCCTTTTTATTTTCAGCTCCCTTAACCTGCCTGAAGCAACCTGTTTTCAGCGAGCGAGACCTTCTGCGGTGGAAGGTACTAGCCAGGTTGTATGTACTGGGATCTTCTGACGAGCGGAAGGTACAAGCCAGCCTGTCACTATACCATGACAAATCAAGCTTTTGGAGTGCATTCAATAAGCCAATAGATGAAGGTAATTCTTTCAACTCGGAACACCATGATTTCTAAAACATGAAAAAAATCCCTCTGCTTTAAGATGGAAAAGGACTCGATCTGTTCCCTCGGCCTACTGGCGTCAGGCACAGATCTCAAATCACGGAAGGGCCTCTACTTAGGCTCTTCTCTTCTATACCTGATGTACATAATTGCTTTTGTTGGCCTTGCCTATGTAGAGAGGGGATATATGGTGTTTGAGATTCATTATAGAATACTCTTAGCTTTGAAGGGACTTTGGCTTTTATTTTGTAGGTTGCTTTTTTCCTTTGTTCAACATGACTTTCATAGATTCAAAAAAGACTTGCAATTTTTGTCCATTAACATAAAAAAACATTTTTGAAATGTGTTTTAAATAAATAAATAAATAAATATGTGCCTTTCATTATATATGTGCTTAAAAATGAATGAAATTTTCATGGCAAGGCCATTGTGTGACATGCACCTTGTTTGTCATGTTCCGATCTTATGCATTGCAACATTTCTACAACACCTAACATCCCCCAAGGATACCATTAACAATTTTTAACATTGGGGGGGTCAGGGTGGGAAATATAACCCCCCAATCCCTTTATTACTCACACGTTTCTCTGTTATAAAATAATAAGTAACTAATAATAAGGTCCACCACCCTTTCTATTTTATTTTTCTTGTGATATTCCCAAGGTACCCAATGCCCAATACAACCCCCTATGACTAGGGCTTTTTTTATTTATTTTATTTATTTTTATTTTTTCCCTTTTTTTCCCCATTATTATGATGTAACTGAAGTGGTGATCAATAGATCATCCATAAGACATAAGTGGAGTCAAATTTGGCTATAAAGAGGACATGAAAGTTTTTAAAAAAAAATTCAAGCATCATTGACATTTTTCACTATGTATCGTAAAACCCAAATTTATTAAAAAAAAAAAAATTAAATCTGAAGAAACAGGATATGAAAGTAAAAAGAAATTCAAACATCCTTCACAGTTTTTTTTACTATGTATGCTAGAACCAAAATAGAAAAATCCCCAAAAAATTTTGTTGAAATTTGGCTACTAGAAAAAAAAAACCCCTCCCCCAACCCCCCAAAAAAACACTCACACACACACACACACACACACACACACACATACAGAGTTTTAGCCATTTTGAAAAAAAGAAAATAGCCAGAATTGGCTAAATTTAGCCAGAATGGTTTTTTTTTTTTTGGCTACCCTGACTCCCACCGCCCCATTTTCAAGAATTCTCTTTCAAATTAGAAGAAAACACAAGAAGAAGAAGAAGAAGAGCACGAAGGTTCAAAGTTCGAACCCGGGGACTGACAAGGAATTAGTCGTCGTGCAGCTCGTCGCACACACGCGCATCTCGCTCTCAGCGAAGAAGAAGACGAAGGAGACGAAGAAGAAGAAGAAGGGAAAGACAAGAGAAGACAAGAGAAGACAAGACAAGAGTGGCGACAGAAGTGGAAGGCGGAAACGATCGTGAAGAAAGGCTTTGATGTGTTGTTGGGTGCAGCCAAGGTGATGGCGATGCGGCAGTTTGGTGGTGGTACCAGTAGTGGTGAGCAGCAGCAGCAGCAGCAGCAGTCTGGAGGTGGGTGTGATGGTGGTGGTCGAGAGCTTGTGTTGGTGGGGCCAGTGCAGATGGTTGGGGATGGGGAGAAGAACAATAATAAGAATAAGAATAAGAAGGAGCAGGTAGAGGAGTTGGTGGAAGAGGTGGTGAGGAGATGTTGGAGATGGCTAGTATCCAACTCTTGGGTTCTTGTCATCTTGTTAGTTTTTGCTACTATGGAAGCTAGGATTGAGCTGCAGCATCTGCTCATGGCGGTGGAGCTCGTAGCTGCAGCTCTTTTGCAAAATGTAGTAGCTGCAGTTACTGTCGTGTGTTGCTTGATGAGCTTGGCTTTCATTTTCATGTTTGGAGTCTCGACTGGGTTGTGGTGGAGAGCGCGACGTCAGAAGAAGACGGAGGAGAAGGAGGATTTGCAGTCGAAGATGCTGATGCAAATCGAGGATCAGCTGCCGCAAAGCTCCTCCTCCGAGGTCAAGAACAATCCGATGTTCAGTCCCGCCGCCCGGGTGATGGTGAGCTTGAGTCCGATGGCAAGCGGCTTGCAAGTAGGGAACCTTGTGAAGCAGTACACGCTCAAGGAGATTGTGAGCATGACGAACAGCTTCGAAAAGGAACTGGGTCGCGGAGGACAAGGAATAGTTTATGCTGCCATGCTTCCTGCCATGCTTCCTGGTGAGCTTGAAGTCCCTGCAGCTGTGAAGAAGCTGCAAAGACCTAATGCGGGTTTTCTGGAGACTCCGGAGATGCCCATGCAGCAGCAGCAGGCAGCGCTGGAAAAGGAGTTTTGGGTGGAGCTCAGAACGATCTCGCGCTTGCACCATGGGAACTTGGTCGCCTTGCTTGGTTACTGCGTAGAAGGACAGGAGCTTTTTCTGATCTACGAGTTGATGTCTAACGGATCACTAGACCAACACCTACACGAATGTGATTCAGGAGCAGCAGCGGCCACATTCCTGGACTGGAAAGCGAGGATCCGTGTAGCCATCGAGGTTGCGCAAGGACTGGAGTATCTCCATCGCCACGCACATCCTACTCTGGTGCACAGAGACATCAAGTCCAGTAATATTCTCTTCGACGACGACATGCAAGCGAAGATCGCGGACTTCGGTCTCAGTAAAGTTCTCATTCTAGGGCATGACCCTACTGCCTCTCACAGACTGCGTGGAACGGCCGGCTATGTCGATCCCCACTACTTGAGAACTGGGCAAGCGGTGGACAAGAACGATGTCTACAGCTATGGGGTTTTGTTGCTGGAGCTCATCACCGGAAGACGAGCCATTCAGAAGAAACTGAGCTTGGTCACTTGGTGTAAGGAGTTTCTGACCAGTGATCAGTCTCTTCTGCCTGTGCTGCTGCCCAGGATGGTCGACAGAGGGATCCTACCTGCTGAGTACTCACTGGAGCAGCTGCAGAATGTGGTGAAGGTGGCAAGAGCTTGCTTGGATGACAGTCCCGAGAGAAGACCTAGCATGAAGGAGGTTCTCATCGCCCTCTACAACTCTGAATCCAAAGATATCTCCAGCTCTGACTTCAGCTTTGAGGTAGGGTACTACTCTCCCTCTCCTCTCCTTCAAAGAACAATGCTCCTGCTGCTGCGGCAGCAGAATCTGTTTCTCATAGAAGAGCAATCTGCAAGGGATCCAAGCTTTCTGTCATCCTGGCTTGCTTTTCTTTGTGAATTTCCAATGGATTTTGTGCATCATAACATCAGAAAAACATGAGTTCAGCCATAAGTCTTCAGCCTCCTTCAGGGTTTTAGACCAAGCTGTGAAGATGTGAAGAGCTCCATGAGCATCATCAGATTGAACATGAGTTCAGCCATGAGTCTTCAGCCACCTTCAGGGTTTTAGACTGAGCTGTGAAAATGTGAAGAGCTCCAGGAGCAACATCAGATTGAACATGAGTTCAGCCATGAGTCTTCAGCGTCTTCAGGGTTTTAGACTGAGTTGTGAAGATGTGAAGAGCTCCATCAGCATCATCACCGCAACAACAAGCAACAGCATTGGAAACAAGTTGTGGAATTCTTCTTGGACCTTTGTTATTGGGGTTTGTTGTATTCTTCTCCTCAAGAAAAAAGCTTCAAAACCCAAATCTGAGAAGAGACTTGTTTCTTCTCCTTGTTCAATTGGGAAGCATTATTTATTGAAGCATGAATAACTGTTCTGCAGCCTTCAGGTTGTTAGACTGAGGTGTGAAGAAGATGAGCGAGGATTGTCTCGACAATCATTGAATGAAGATTGTGGTATTATTGGACTCGTCATTATTAGGTTTTGTATTCTTTCCTTCAAGAAAAAGCTTTAAAGCTGACCTGAGAAGAATTTTCCCTCCTGGTGCAGTTAAGAAGGATTGAAGCGGGTGCCTCATCCTTCAGGGCTGTTAGACCAAGCTGTGAAGATGCAAGGTTGCAAGCATCACCACCACAAGGATTGGAAGTTGTGGAATTTTGGACCTTTGTTATTAGGCTTTGTATTCTTTCAAGAAAAGCTGCAAAACCAATCTCAGAAGAATGTTTCTTCTGGTTCAGTTAGGAAGCATCAAAGTGTGGCTCTTCCTTCAGGTGAGACTGAGCTGTGAAGATGCTATGAGCTCATGAGCATCATTGTGACAAGCACTGAAGCTTGTAGAATTCTCGGACCCTTGGTTATTAGGCTTTGTATCCTTTCCTTCAAGAAAAGCTTGAAAACCAATCTGAGAAGAATTGCTTCTTCTGGTTCAGTTTAGGAAGGATTGAAGCATCACCTCTTTATCCTTCAGGGTTAGACTAAGCTGTGAAGATGAGAGAACTCACAAGCATCACTGCAACAAGCATTGAATGGAAGTTGTGGAATTCTTCTTGCACCTTTGTTGTTAGGTTTTTTTTTTCTTTCCTTCAAGAAAAAGCTTTATTCAGAAAGAACAAACCTGTCATAAACTGTTGCAAATAGCAGCAGAGAGTGCTTGTCTGAGAGAGCTTGTGAATTGGGAATGACATGAGAAGTTTCAAAGGCTTCTTCATTCACTGAGTACTCGAATATGTTTGAAAAGATACCAATTATGGTCAGATGCAAGCTCTGGAACCATTTAAGTGTTTGTACTTCTTTAATGCATGTCAGGAATGCTTGTGTCCATTCCTGACATTCATGTGTGCCTTCCTGACATGCTTGTGTGCACATGTTCCTGAAATTCAGAATCTTTGGACTTGCTGTATTTTCAGGGCCCTCCAGTAGTGGAGGATGATCGACTCAGTAGTGGAGGACGACAGTACTCACTGACTAATGGTCCCAGTTTGCACAGTCACAGTGCTGCATTGTCACCGACAAGCTTTAGAAGGGGGTAAGACTTTCTCATACTCAGTGAGATCAATTTTCTTTCCAAGATGCTGTTCAAACATTAAAACCATTGGGAATTTGTTTGTAAGTGGTCTAGTTCTCATGTGAATCTTGTTTTGTCAGCTTAGTTGAGTGGATGGCTCTGTAAGAGAGCTGAAATTGCTTTTGTGAGCTATGCTGGAGGGGCTTTTTTTGCATGTGTCTGAGTATGCTCTTTTTTTTGCAATTGCAGGCATTCATCTTATGAGATAAAAGAGAATACCATCATTGTCAAAGCCATGGTCGACAATTTGAAAATTGCAATGAGGTGTAAGATATGGCCAACTCCAAAGAACTTCGGTCTTAACAAGGTTGAGGTAACATCAAATGGAGCTTTTCTGTGGAAAAAGGGCCTTTGGTGGTACAATGCAAGAAGCTCACGGGAATTCACTGTTGATGACCACATTATGCTTATTGCTGTGTGGCATGTCACTTTGAGAACAAGTCGTACTCGATTAGCTCCATCAGATCCTCGCCGCTCTCAAGGTCCATTTTGTGTCGAGTATTTAGCACTCAAGGACATTGATGGCAACCCGTTGATTGAATATCATGGTGACCAGTCACCCCTCCTTCCAGTTTCCAATGTGACTACTTCACTGCAGAAGAAGCGCCAACAGCATGAAATCTGCAAGCCTGCGGTCCACAAATACAATTGTTGCCAAAACTGGAATGTGATATCTGATGTGTTAAATGGTAAGTGTGATTTTTCTTTGGGTCACAGAGATTAAGATAATTGGGAGTTTTTGAAGGGGTTTTCAGGTTTTAGGGTTCTTAATCAAAGGGTCTTAAAGGGGTTCATCATGCCTATTGTAAAATTGTGATCTGTTTTGTGTCATGTTTTTGCCCATGGATTGGAAATCTTCAATTAATGAAATTCATCTCTTCTTTTTGTGACAGAAAGTACCTGATGATTTGAGGCTTTGAAGCTCCCTGGTCCATATTCACTAACCTTCCAAATCTACAAATGAGAGATCCTGCCATTCCTAGTACTTGGCACTTCAGGAAGTGAGTGATCTACAGTAGCCCACAGTAATTATCAGTGGACACTTGAGGTGGAAAGCTTTGAAGAAGCTGGGAAATTCAGCTGATTCATGTACATGTGTGTGGGTTTGTTTGGAGTTTCTTGGCATTTCCAATACTCAGCTACAAGCACCAGCATCGGTACCCTGGACATACAGACCAGTAACAAAGTTTCTTGTACATACAATGATGAGGGTTAAGTCGTTGGCCTTTGACAATGTTGGAGTTCACTAGAATTCCACCAAAGCAGAAAAGGTGGGCCTTATTTCTCAAATCAAGAAACAAGCCCTTTGAGAATTGGACATGGTGAAAACACATGGTATCTATTATCTCAAGATATTCCATGGGATGGTTCATTGTTGCTTTGTTGATGGTTCACTGATGGTTTCATCACAGGGGACATGGACACACAGCATCATGATCAAGGTGCTTGGGGGCAAGCTCATTTGAGAACTACAACTTCCACTATGGGCTAAAAGCTAGTTGTTTTGTGGTAAGGGAGGTTCAAACCTGAGAGCCTTGTGCGGGTTGATCGAAGAGAGCCAAGCAGCAGCCAAGATGACCAAGAACTGTGGGAGGTTTGAACCTGAGAACTTCCTCAGTTTGAGGGAAGAGAGCCAAGGTGAGCAACCAAGAATGGTGGGAGGTTTGAGAATGGTAGGAGGTTCCTGGGTTTGACCTCCCCTTTTACGTGAAGATAGTATGACTATTTTCTGTTCCTCTTTCTAACAATGATATCTTTCCCCAGCTTTGTTATCTCCAACACAGGAGATGACTGACATATCTCCCCTGGGAGGGAGATAGGAAACCTAAAACAGAGAACAATTGTAAAATCTTTATGAACCTGAGAAGGTGGTTTTAGGATGTATATTTGGTAGTTTCCACCCCCTTAACTCCAAGGAAGGAAACACTCCACCAGGGGAGCTTTTTGTTGGCATATTTGTCAAGAGTACTATGCAGGAAAAATATGTGGAAGTATTGGACCTAAATGTTATGCACTCAAGTGTGAAGTATTGGACATACAATTGGCCATACTGTTGCATGTTTGCAGATTGATAAATGTGAGAAGAATGCAAAGGACTTGTAATGGCAGTGACTTGCAGGGCCATTTTTGACTGTGCATTGATGTTTTTTGAAGTATGAAGTTTTGCTATTCCCAAATTTGGTATTGGTGAAGTAGACCTCTATTAGCAAGGGAAGAGTTGAATTTGACATGATCTAATAAGCTCTTTCTTTGTTGCTCAGATCTTTTGGGATCTATTGGTGGATTTTCAAGGGATTTTCAAAGTCAGATGCATCAAGAGTGGATCTGTCAACCCACTTGCTGTGAACCTAAAGACTGGAAGATGACAATGAGCCATACTTGAAACTGAAAAGAATAACAAACAGCTTGCTGCAAATTAATGTCCTCCAATAAATTGATACTACATTCTACATTTGTTTTGCTACTACAGAAGTCTTTGCTGCAATGCTTTTTATCATTTGTACAGGATTCAACCAGGACTTGCAAACTGGCTTGGAATGCATTTGTTTCAGAAATATTCTGAAATTTGAAAGAGACAAGATTTCCACCTACCCAACAACCGTCAATACAGAAACCTCTTTGTTACAGTCAAACTGCACTTTACTGTCACCTTTCTTCTGCATCCCACTGCCACCTTTCTTTGAACTCTGCACATCCTCCCTGATGGATATGATGATAGGTACCTGGAGGACTTCTCCATCTTCTCCATCCTTTTGGGTCTTTGCCTTTTGTTCCAATTGTTGGTACTTAGTCTATCTGTGTCTACATCTTTCTCAATACTGATCTCACCCTCAAAGTGTGGATCCTGACCTCCTGATAAGCTATCTGCCAGCTTTGAAGCCTCAAGGGCAGCAGCTGGTTCCTTGATCATTTCCTCAATGATGATTGAGGGTGTCCAAGAAGACTTTTTCTTCCGAATTTCTGGATCCTGTAGTGAGATTGCAGTGTGTGGATTGTTTGCTGGTTTGAGAATGGTTTTGGGCAATTTCCGATTTCCATTTTTGGAATTCCTTGCTCGCTTCAACAATGGACCTGTTTTCAGCAGAGTGTAACCTGAATGACTCTTCAAACCCACAATCTGTTGTTGTTCAAAGTGTCGTTGTTTATGGCGGCTGCTTGCTGTTGGACTCATGAACCTGGGGATGGAGGCTTTGAGGGAATCTACCAAAGTTTGGGGACATGTTTTGGAAGATGGAGTGAAGAAACTGGCCTGAACTGGCAGATTTTTGCTACCAACAGGCTGATCTGAATTTCCTTGTATGGTTTGTGAGAGCAACACTTTCCTTTCTTCCATAAGTGCCTCGATGGTCTTGATACTTGCTCGTAAGCTCTGGCATTCATCATCATGAATGTTCATCAGCCTGTAAAGCTCCGCAATCACTGTTGCTTTTTCTCTCTTTCTTTTCTGCACCATTTGCATGAGGAAAATATGGTAAACTATGAGATCTCATTCATGCTTGCCTTCTTACAAAACCCCAGCAGTTTCTTTGAAAACTATGGCTTCTCTCAACAAGAAGTTATTATGGCAAGTTTACAGGGGAGACACCCTGTAGCAGCAGCAGCAGCTCGTAAGAGAGCAAACAGTTCCTTCAACATTTGACATACCTGAGAAATTTCACAACCAAGATGTGTCCCTCGTGCCCGTGAAGCAAAACTCAGCGAGCATACTGTCTCCCTGATGTCCTTCACCTTGGGACTCACATGCACCAGCATCAAGGTTTTTGATTGGGCACCTGAACAGCAAAATGCCAGCATGAAATGCCAAAATCATCTACAATTTCACTGACAGAGTGCAAGATGAGAGACATGTTCTCACTCCCCGAAGCTGCAAAGCTTTGCCCATGGACTCATTGTGAAACATTTTCACTCCCCTTGAGGTGCAAAGGTGTCCACGGACTCATATACGATTTCAAGAGTGGATAGCATTCAAGTCCAATTTGTGATGTTTTATCCAAGAGAAACAAAAGACACCAAGCTAAAAACAGTGTGACAAAGCTTACTTACATACCAAGAGAATCACGCAATAGTTGGGTAAGTTTGCTGTTTCTGCAACCCAAGATGAAGGCAGGGAAAACCCATCAGGTCAGATGTGCAACTGGAACACTGTCAGGTGAGGTTTCACACAAGCTTGATGAATGTTCTTGAGACTGTGACCTACCCTCCAAACTGATGCTGAATCCTATGATAAAGTTTATATCAAAGGTGCACATCCATACCGATATGGCACATGTGGTTGCTTTCTCTGGAGAGCACTAATGACATCACCCAAGGCAGACAATGACACATTGATTGCTTTCCCTTCCTCAAGGGTGATCCCTCCTGCATTTGTCTTCGACAAGCGTTCACTGCCACCAAGGTCCACCAGCCAGAGCTTGCTCGTCGTCGCAAACTTGTGATTCTCTAGCACATATGTGCATGTTATTGTGATCCGCAACAAACTGCAGAAAAACTAAAACCCATGTTTTAGACATTCTTCTCTAGCGCATTTTGGAAATGTAGAGAAGAGCCAAATTGAGACCTTGCATTACTCAAGGACTGCAGTGCAGACTTCAGGATGTGCAAAAGTGGAATTGTGGCAAATTACCAGTGAGATCTGCTAGAAGTCTCATTGGCATTAGTGCAAGATGTGGATCTGCTTTGACTTCCTTGCTGATATAAATTGCCAGCTTCTTTGGCATCCAAAATGGGCATTTCAGTCAAGTTATCCACATCTATGCAGCCATCCGAAGCCATCTGTATTGAAAGACTGCAAGAGAATCAAACAGTGCCCAAATCTGTAAGCTCAATTTCTCCCAGAAAAAAACTTCATTGAGTCTAAAATAGCTTTGAGTAAGTATGATACTGAAACATCTAGCACCATATCTACAAGGGAGAAAAATCTACTAACCATTTGGACACAGGATAGTCAGTGCACTGGGTACTACTATGGCATACAAGCAAATCACGGAGTCTTCCTTTGTAAACTTCCAGCATGCTTAATGAGAAGGCGTATGACACAGTATTGTCAAAACAAGCTTCTTCAAATAGTCGCTGTAGGGTGCGTGGAACAACACCTGGTTGATCCTTATTGCCTTCCTGCATGCATCACACAGATCTTTAATCTGTCACTCACAACAAGCATAAGTGACACACCATCACAACACTAACATGGCAAGTGTGATCTTACACCCTATTTAAGTATGTGGAATTTAAGATATTCACATGGAAAAAAATAGCACAAAAAGCATGCAAAATGTCTTGACACAAAGACAATGTCTCTGAGGGGCAGGAAGAAGAAATACCATAGTAAAAGTTTTACCGGTGCCAGTCTGACCATATGCAAAAATGCAGACGTTGTGGCCATCTAAAGCAGATCGGATAATTGGCTCCACCTCCAAGAAGACGTCATCTGCCCTTTGAAAGTGCAATTGAAAACTTGAGGTCAGGCACCCAGTTCACCAGAAATGAGGCATTTGTTTGTTTGTTTGTTTGTCTTTTTGTTCAGTCACAGTGAACTGTTTGTTTGCTAATAGCCACTTCGCAAATTGGCTTAACTAGGGCCTGAGATTTATATTGGCTTCTTCTTGTGAGCATAAAATTGTAAACTCACCTTGCACAGAACTTGGCAGAAAGACTTTGTCAAACTGGAAATCTTTCCGGCAGCTCACAACTTTGATGGTGTCTGTTCCTGGGGTAGTGGTGAGGTGACCCACTCGAGCATTCCTCTCATTTGATAGTAATGGACGCACCCGACAAAACACCCGAATGTTGCCTGGCAATGGAGGCAACCATCTTGAGTTGTGAGCTTCCACAAAGAGACAAGAAACAACCTTCCAAGTTCTAAAGCTCCAAAGCAATACATGTTGGGAACTTCTGTGCTGGTTGTCAGCAGCAGCCCATTTGCCTACTGCTCTGAGATTCCTTCAAAGTGAAACAAGGTTGGCCAGTTACAGGGGAACAAATGCCAGCAGCAACAACAATAGTTGATCTCTCATACCTTTGAGGTCCAACACTCGGTTTAGAATTTGGCAACGATGGGAATTTGACACTCTGAGAGCTGTTTTCAACACAAGTAGTTCACCTGCATGGAAAACAGCAAAAAACCATCTCATCAATACTTCAAGCTGAAAGAAGAAACTCTTGATCCAATTTCCATCAGAACCATAGATGTAGCAATTCTTTGTTGGTTGTTGTCCCTTGTGCTTCTTTGAAAACTAAACTGGAATAATTTTCTCAACCACCAAACGGTGTTGGTTGAGAAAGGGCACAAGAGAAAAAAAGAATGAGAAACCTTCAAATGGTTGCAGAGAAGGGACAAGAAAAACAAGAATGAGAAAGACACCAACCTTCAAGGCCTGCAACAACTTTGTCATGATGCTTGTCATGGTGCCACCGTGCTGGTGTGTGGGAAGCAGGATCTGCTGAGCCACTACTGCCACTGCTGCTACCACTAGAGGCAGAGGAAGACATATCAGTCGATCGAAGAATTTGTCGTACTGATTCAGCCCATGCAGGGGTTAGCTCTGGTTTCACATCCAAGAGTGAGTCTATTGCCTCTGCCAAACAAGTTCGTTCCTCTTCTGCATCATCTTCAGGATCTTCTGCATCATCATCTTCCTCATCATCATCGTAGGAAGTCATCTTCATCGCCAATCGCCAATTCGAAATCCAGTACCTGCACAATCAATCAAATGTTTCCTCACATGAATGGGGCAACGCAACTCTTCTTTAACAAAAACAACCATTTCTACAGAGGGTTGAGAAAGAAACTTCATGCGAAAAAGTTGCACAATATGGCGGAGCCTGGACGTGCATGAAGAAGATCCTGCTGCTACTGCCGCTGCTCTCGAAACCATGAATTCATGGCCAAATTCATTCCATCCAAATGACAAACAAGGGGGCACATAGCATATCGTAGCCTAGCAAAGCACACAGACCAGCAGACTGCTTCCTTCCTTTTGTCAGAAGAAGAAAACCTCTGATATCAAAAGAGTCTGACTTCCTTCCTTCCTGATTCAACAATGAAAACCTTGCAATGTCTTCTGAAAAAGAAAAACATTCTTTCTGTTGATGGGTCAAGAACTTTTTTCTTTTCTTCTCTTTCTTTCATAGAAACTAAATCTGCAGTTGGGTGTTCTTCTAATCTACTAAACTATTGCCCAAGAGCTCCTGTACTGTCAAATCACTCATCTCCAACTCACATTTGATAACACCCAACAACCATTCAAACAAAGTCCGACTGATTACCTTCAAGTCCGACGACAAGAACATTGAAGAAGAAGAAAACTCAATACATCCCCACCCACCAGTTCATACTAGTATTCCCGTGTAGAGAAGCAAAGCAGTCTGCCTGCATTACCATTAGAACTAGAACCTCAAAACCCATTCTCCAGTAAAGGAAGGAGAACAAGAACCAGAAAATAAGACTAAACCCAGTACTTACTTCTCCAAATGCCAGCAAGAAAGAGAAGACTCCAAATCACTTGTCGATGAGAAAGAAGTGGAAGAAGGGAGAAGGAGGAGGAGGAAGAAGAAGAAGAAGAAGAAGAAGAAGTACTGGAGAAGATGTGAGAGATAGAAGTTCCGTGACACAGTGAATGAATGGCGACCACCACCAGCAAACGAAAGGAAAACACTCTCTTTTTTTTGCCAGAAGAGAACTTAAACTCTCCCGCTCTTCCTTCACAACCACTGAAGCTTTACCGACTGATTACGGCACTGATGTTGCATTACGACAGCAATGTAATTGTCTGTCGCTGGCGGTTTTGTCAATCCCCAGGACAACACCAGCTAGCAGCAGCAGCAGACAAGCGACAACGACGAGAGCGTGCGCAGCGCGGCAGCCGCTGCAGCAGCGGCAGCGACGGGAGGAAGAAGACGTAGTAAAAAAGAGCGTGTAAAAAGTAATTCGGCCTACTTACTTAACTTTTTTACTACTTACGTACTTACTTACTTACTTAGCTTTTTTACCCAACTGTAAAAAGCGTGGAGTTAAAAAAGTAATTAGTGCTCTTTTTAACCCAGACCAGGGTTAAAGTAACCCTGGTAGCTTAAACAACAACACATGTCTCTGCTGCAGCATAATTAATTAATTTATTTATTTTTTGGTTGAAAATTAGAATACTTTCAGAACACATTCTTAAAGCTTCTTTAATTTCCTTCATAAAATTTTCTTTTTGGTTTTTAAAGGAAAAATAATTTTTTTAGGGGAAAATTTCAACATTTTCTGAAAATAATATAACCCTAAACCCTAAACCCTAATTCCCATTCTCCTTGGAAAACTTGATGACTTATTTAAGGCATTGCAATTTGCTTGTATGCCTTCATGGGGGAATACAACTAATCTTTCCCAACAAAAACATAACCCTAATTCCCCTTCTCCTTGGAAAACTTGATGACTTATTTAAGGCATTTCAATTTCCTTGTATGCCTTCATGGGGGAATGAATGCAACTAATCTTTCCAAACAAAAAAACATAACCCTAATTCCCCTTCTCATTGGAAACTTGATTTTCCTTCTTTTTTTTTTCCTTGGAGCAAAATAACTTTGTTGAGCTCACACATGTTCTCTATCTCACATCTCAAAGTGAACTAGGCTAGTGGTAATAACGAGATGCACGGTTTGGTTGTGTTGTGTGGGTTTGAATTTCAAAGAGAGGAGCTTGGATAACATGTATTAGTCTTTGTTTTACTCAAAACATTAGAAACGTGCATTGGATGTATTAAATGTATTTTAGAGTTCACAACATGAATCATGCAAGGCACAAAATGTCAACTCCATGAAGTTCAATTGGGTGGGGGGAGGGGGAAGTGCAATGTTGTGAGTTAACCACCACCACCACCACCATGCTTAAACTATGGGACAAAAAACGAAGAAAAAATGTTTCCTACCCACTTATCATCCCTCATGCACGGTGAGCTTGGTGGGTGCTTGTTCACTCGGGCCCAATAAAAGAAGGCTATAATAAGCACTTGGAGTGAAGACCGGAGAAAACTAACCTCACTCACTTGAGTCAACAAAGTAGAAGTAAGAAGAGAGGATGTCATGTGGCTTCTGAAATTTCACCATTAAAGTCATGAAAAAAGTCATGAAAAAATGTCATAAAATCATTAGAACCTTTTATTTATTTTTAATTTTTAAAGCTTTGCCCATCACAATGTACAAACAACAATATTAAGTTCTATCTTTGTTTGTTGCAAAAAGGTCTCCTTTGTTGTTGTTTCCCTTACAAACAATGTTTGCAACTTTGGAGGTTTAGGGTTTGATTCACATAAATTCATATTGTTTCCTTATAAACAATGTTTGCGACTTTGGAGGTTTAGGGTTTAATTCACATGAATTCATATGGTTTCCTTATAAACAATGTTTGCGACTTTGGAGGTTTAGGGTTTAATTCACATGAATTCATATTGTTTCCTTATGAACAATGTTTGTGACTTTGGAGGTTTAAGGTTTAATTCACATGAATTCATATGGTTTCCTTATAAACAATGTTTGGGACTTTGGAGGTTTAGGGTTTAATTCACATGAATTCATATTGTTTCCTTATAAACAATGTTTGGGACTTTGGAGGTTTAGGGTTTAATTCACATGAATTCATATTATTGAAATTGAACATTACCAAAAGCATTTGGTAAGCTCAAATCGTGGAATAGACCTAACCATTCTTAATAGAACCGGTGATTAGTTCATATAGCACTAATCACTAGTACTTTTTAAAAAGTGATTGGGATAAATGAGAAAGATGGGGGAAAGATGTTTCATTATTAATTTTCTTTTAATCACCCAAATTCAACTAAAACTTATTAACTTGATTCAACTACCCTAGCACCTTGGCCATTTCAACACATGTCCATCAAATAAATATTTAAATTTTAAATTTTCATTTCAACAAATAAAATATTCCTAAATATTCACGATTATTATCCTTCACAATATATTTTTTGATTTGGAAAAAAAAAAATTGAAAATTTCAACATTTTTGAAAATAATATGATTAATGTCGAATTGGCCCAAGGCACTATGGTATATATATTCAAGTTTATACATAAGCTAATCCTTTAGTTTGAATCTCACTTTGATCCTAAGTGTATATCACTCGCCTTACCTTCTTCAACTATCCATAAAGTTCGGCAAAGTGAGGACTAGTCCTCAAAACTAAGGACAACAAAGTCCTAAAAACTAAGTGCCATTGTCACATTTCTAACTACACTATGAACTCATTACATTACCTTAAAGCCTATCTAGTGCCCGGTTAATTAGGTTAGGCCTACTTACATACCATCAACTACCTACCTACTCATAGCCCACTTGCCTACCTACCTACCTACCTACCTACCCAAGATCTACCTATTTACTTATGGGTGTAACCTACATACCTACCCATGGATTACTTAACTAAGATAAGGGTTATCAAAAGTTTAAATTGGGGGGCTACATAAGGTTGTCCAAGGGATTACTTAAAGGCTATCTAAGGTCTCTTTTTTAAAAATAAAATAAGGTGTTCCTTTAAGGGGTTATTAAAGGACTTCTTAAGTTAAGGGATATCTAGGGATCGATCATTTATGGGGTTACATAAGAGACTATTTAAGAGGTTGATTAGGGGAT
>Ga0209208_10006396_pt1 | contig 16233 bp, 16 predicted proteins | sample S1TSphfallax_3_FD_187694 | JGI IMG/M metagenome (GOLD analysis project Ga0209208, IMG submission 187694) | Host-associated microbial communities from peat moss isolated from Minnesota, USA - S1T2_Fd - Sphagnum fallax MG (SPAdes) (version 2) | ecosystem: Host-associated > Plants > Peat moss >...
AGAGTTTTGGAGGCCTTACAACATGAGAATCTGTAGGAATAGTTACAGACACATTTCAACAACTTAACATCAATAAGACTATGAGTTGATCTTTCCTTTGCAACTCTTTGAAAGGATGCAGAAAAGAGCTCGGATAGTGAGAGTTTTAACAGAAGAAAGCTAAGGCAGGAAAGCTCTAAATCCGAAACCCTAATCCACACAGCAGCTATCAGCCATGTTCTAGGATGATGTAAGATTGAAATGCAGAGTCGCCGAGCAAAAAGAGGAATGCCGAGAGAGAATCCCACAGCCATGAGCATGGAGCTTGTGGATTCCATTGATTGAGATGTTCAACAATGTTTGCGCAGAATTAGTGTAAAGAAATTAGGCTGAGATGATACTCATTCGATATGGAGAAGAAGCTGCTGCGAGTCGGGATGAAGGTTTGCCCATTTGGCTTGGTACGAGACTGGCATTCGCTCCTTTGTCATAAGATGGATATGCCCTGCTCCTCCCTGTGCTTGCTGCAGCGCTGATACATTCTGCTGCTGCTACAGCGGTTGCGTCTGTTGCTGTTGTTGCTGCGGATCAGAAAACCGAAAGAGAGAAGACGACATGGTTGTTGATCCGGATGCCGCTTTCTCTCTCTCTCTACCACCCCCACGTCCCACGCCAAAACACTTCCGTCTTCTCCCTCCCACGCAACAATCCAAAATCCTCAAGAACCTCTTCTCGCATGTCTCAACAAAAAAACATTCTCTAATTTACTGGATTAGAGGCGGCAGGTTTGTTTGCTCTTTCCGGAATCTTTGGCAACATCTTCGGAACCAGCGACCGTCTTTTCAAACACAATTGGAGAATGCGAGAGAGTGTCGTGGTCTTCGGTGTCTGTCTCGAGCTTCTCAGCGGAACCCTAAACGTCGGCGTTGGAAACCCTAACGGGATTTCCTTCACTCTTCTCTTGGTTGTGCACAATTTCTCGTTTGCAGATTGGGCTTTGTTAGAGGAATTGCAGAGCCCTTTTTGCTTGCTTGCTTGCTGCTTTTCCAGACTAAGAACTGCTTAGGTCTGGTTTGTTTGGTGTTTTTGGGAGAGTTCTAGGATGGTGGGTGTAGAGGACAGGAATGAAGATGTTGCAGAGGAAGCTCCTGGACCTAGCAGTGTTCCGGATGTAGCAGCTCCAGTTCCAGCTCCATCTGCGGAGGATGGTGGAGTCATATTTGTGCTGGAGAAAGCTTCTCTGGAAGCTGCCAAAGTGGGGAAGGTAAAGAAAATAAAAGAAATCCCCTCTCCTTTCCTCTCTGGGGAGGAGGGTGGGGAGTTTTTCTTTCGAGGGTTGTTTGTTTGAATTTCTCGGTTGCGTTTTTAAATTTATTTTTCATTTTTTTTCTGCTGGGTTTTCCTCTAAACTTGTTCTTCAGGTTCTGAGAAGCTGATGATCCGTCGATAAGGAGCGCGCCCATTACGGTCTCAAAGAGGCTGTGCTCGCCAAGCTCCTGGCTGAGGCGCTAGGGTTGTCTAAAGATGCGGAGGACGCCAAAAAGCTTCAGGACTGGCGCCGGGGTGGCAAGCGCGGCGCCGGTAGCAATGCCGGCAATTTCCCCCTCGTCGCCGCCGAGGTATGAATTAATGTATGTGCTTCTTCTGCGTGTGTTGCTGCTCTCTCGTAAGTCTGCCACTGATTCTAGCTAGAGATCATCACAGATCTATGTCATTCCTAAAGAATTCGCCTTATGCGTTTTACAGAAATATTTCTTCTTCTTAGTAGAGAAGTGTGATGCCTGAAATTTGTGCTCTTTTTCGTCGAGGGGGCAAAATGCAGGTGCTCTACCGCAGGCAGAAGATAACATATGGAGGGCTCAAGATCAAGGATGTTAACAGCTATCTTGACCGTTTGGCTGCAGCTGAGGACAGGTTGGACTCCTCTTAAACATGGGAATCATCAATGCATGGAGGTTTTCAGCAGCAGGGATGTTCTAGGGTTTGGGGTTTAAGGTACCATGGCCAATTCTTGGTGAATCCATCCACTCATCTTTGTGCTCTGGGTTTTTGCCCTCGTCTGTCGTAGTAAGGAGAAGATTGCAAAACTAGCAGAGCTCATCAACAAGACAAATGTGCAGGAAATGAGATGGATCATCATGATTATTCTGAAAGGTGAGCTTGCAATGACCAAGCTACTGGAGTTCCATTCATTGAAATCAATTTGGCAGAATCCCAAACACAGTGGTTTTAGTTATATTGTTTGTGCTCTTGATGTGTCAACTGGCTGCCACAACTAAAATGCTTGGGGAGGATCCCTCCAGAATTGAAGCTGGGAATCAGTGAGAAGACAGTTTTCAGTGTATTCCACCCTGATGCGGAGGATCTTTTCAATGTAACGTGTGACTTGAAGCTGGTGTGTGAGAGACTTTGTGACCGCACTCAGCCCTTGATGCTAGTTGTGGTCGGACTGCCTTCCCAACTTCTATGTCCTGCCACCATAGAGAATCCCAATAAATTCAGCTTTTGAGAATGATTCCAGACAACTGCTAAGTCAGTGGCAAATATGATGCATAAATCTTACCTGTCGCTTGTAGTGCTCCCCCTGTTCTGAGGTCCAATTAATCTGTCTCTCTTTTCATCTGAATGAAAAGAATTTGAGCAGAAGAATGAAAAGTGGTGTGCATGGTAAGTGACTGTTGTTCATTACCTTTTGGCATGACATTGTTTTCACAGTTGAGGGGCAAGGAAGTTGTGGTGGAGTGCAAGTTTGATGGTGATCGCATCCAAGTGCACAAGAATGGGAATGACATCCACTTTTTCTCCAGGTTTCTACCTTCCAAGTGTGCTGTGGACTTTGTTTAGTCTCATGTATTGCATTTGCTGTTGGCCTTATCTGTCTAGGTTGGTTTTGCACAATTTTGTGGTATTCCATACTTTGTAGATGTGCTCTGTAGGTGTTTCTTCCAGTGCATTTTCTTTTTCAACAATTTGTCAACAGTCAGTTGCACAGAATTACACTGTCCCTTTTTTTTATTTGGACTGAAACTAGGTCATGCTAATATAAATTTGCATGTTGGATGTGCTGTCAGGACTTTTATTGATCATTCAGAGTACAAAGAAGCAATAGCAGATACATTATGTCAAAATATTCTCCTAGAGAAGTATGTGCTCTTATCATGCAGATGCTAATGGCAAATTACCCACTATGATCTTCGTCACCACCCATCAATCCCTGCTGGATTTCACCTGATCCTCATTGAATATGTCTGATCACTGTGAGGAATTATGGTTGTGATAAGAGCAGTAGCTTGTATTTGGAATACTAGTGAATGCCACAGCTGAATCAAACTACGGTTCCAGGATGAAATTCTTCAGGCACAATAAAGCACCAAGAGAAAAGAAATGTTCTTCATGAGAACAGACACATCTCTAGAAGGTCTGAGCAAAGTGCACTGACATATATAGACATTCTTTTGCATTAGAAAATTGGCAATTGCATGTGCAGACGCAGAATTAGTGTTCTGCAATTGTGAAGGTCACCATGGAACATGTGATAAAGTTGGCCAAAGTCAGTAACTTTTATGGTTTGTTGGGAGCTGCAGATGCATCTTAGATGGGGAAATGTTGGTCTGGGACCGTCTGACCAATCGCTTTGCAGAGTTTGGCTCAAATCAGGAGATTGGTGAGACTTCATTGTGACCTGTTGTGTTGTCACATTTTGTTACATCCAGAGAAGTAGCACTTTTTCTGCAAAAGACATCAGAAGGTATATCTTGTTGAAATATTTTTTTCTTCACATCAGATGAAGTGCTTGTTGTTTGGGGAGTTTTCTCTGCAAATTCATAGTTTATTTTTGGAGTTGCACAAGAAATACCTCTATTTTTCCTGACTTCCCTTTTGAACCTGCTGTGCAACAAAGGCAACAAAAGATGGCTTGGACACTGGCCAGCAAGTAATGCCATCACCACACAACTTTCTCCTGATATGACTTATTTGGACTCCACATATTACTGTTTCCTTCTTCAACGCATCATGATAACATTACTGATTTGTTACCTATTTTGGCTTGGGGTTGGTTTCTGCAGCTTTGTTGTATCCTCACATGAGCTTCTCAGAGCTTCCCATTGTTTTGCAATAGGATTGTGGATGTACGAAATGAAAGTCTGCTACTGTTTATCTTGCTTATGAGAACATGAAGTTGGTCTTTAATGAGAGAGCACAGATGTGGTATTTGATATACTGTACAGTGGTGACAATAGTGTCATTCACCAGCCATTATGTGAGTGGCAGCAATTACTTCAGAAGTCAGTTCACCCTATCAAAGGTTGTCTTGAGCTGCTCCTTCCAGAGTTAGGGGGCCTCAATGAAAATCGACCTCCTGGTAGAGTGAATCTTCTATTTTGTAACTTCTTGTGGCGTGTCAAATAGTTCAGCAGTTGGTATTTTCTCTTGGGTGAACTTCATTTGTCTTCCACTGTAGCTGTGATGCACTATTTTATAATATTGGCACTCAACTCATGATTGTGACTTTTGATTTTTGGAACAACTATTACGTGACCCTATGAAGCCTAGTAAACATGGCTGTTCCTTGTTTATACATAGAGATCCCTTGATCCATATTCTGACCTTTTCTGCAGGGGAGCCACAGTGGTCAATCTTAGCCTCCAGTGCTGAAGAAGTGCAAAAGTTTTTCCAAGAGACTGTTGACAACAGGTCAATTTTATGTGTCCCAGGAGTTCTCTATATTTCTCTAAGTGCTTCATGATTGAGAGCTCATTCTGAATATTTTATGGCTAATTCATAAGCACTTAGGCTCTTAATCACTTGAAGATTGAAACTGTGGTATCTCAGATCTCTGCAATAGAGGATCATGACCTTTGGCTATGCTCTTGGCAGCAGCATTCATACATTGCTGTGAGCACCAAGAACTGTTCTGATCCTCCCTTGGTGGTCTATTCATTGCATGTCTCATGTGCAGAGATGGAGGAGTAATTCTGAAGGACTTGGATTCCAAATGGGAGCCAAGTGATCGCAGCACAAAATGGCTGAAGCTGAAGCCGAAGCCGGACTACATTCATAGTGAATCTGACCTTGATGTCCTCATCATAGGTTGATATCCACTGGCTGCACTCTGAGCTTATCTATACAGTTAGTTTCACTTCCTTTCTTTGATGAGAAATTATTCTTCAAAACAAAATTTGATGATTATTCTAGCAGGGTTCATCTTTGTAGGCCAGACCAATCACACGAGTTCAAGGAAACTTGTCTAGCATGCATCAATGTGGTTGTGAGCACTCACTTGGGTTGTGACACCTGTGTTGTGAAGGTGGGTATTATGGATCAGGGGGGCGGGGTAGTGAGGTCAGTTCATAGTAGAATTTAAAAGACTTATCCACAACTTTGATCATGTAGGTCAAGTGGGATCTATTGACTTGTCAATAATCTTGACTCTCTATCTTGGCAAATTTGTCAGCCCAAGTTCATGTTTCAAATTATTTCTTGTCCAATCTGACATAGTAATGTGCAAATTTTTTTCGTTTCTAGAGATATGGCCATTGTTGATTGAGTAGTGATGTAGTGTCAATGAGAGCGAATAGTACAAGTAAAGGGCTCCAGTAGTAGAAACTAGGTTTTGATAGGGACAGTATCCTTGATGCAAGTGCAGGTGGATGCAATGGCACATGGCAAAATTGATGTTGACTACATCGATGATCTTGTTGCTGGTATCTTTTGCTTACCCCTTTCTGTCTCAATTGTCCTCTTTTAAGACATGTTATAGTCAAAATTTGCACCCACAGAGTAAGTCATTAAGAACCATCACATTCAGACGTGAAAAACATAAGCTTCAATCTTTTGCATTGTAGTAATATGGTTCAAGTCAGTGGGTAGTTATGGCGGCTTGTCATTGCTGTTTTTGGTGAAGGTAAATGGACTGAAGGTAAATGGACTAAGTTAATACCAACATGCTCTTGAGTTTCTATAGTTCATAACTAGGGAACACAAATGCTTTGTTTGACACAATGTTGTAACAAAAATTTATTCCATGTTCCTAAATTGGTTGCTCATGGTAAATTGAATGAAGGTTTTTTATTGGTGTTGATGTGTAGTTTAAAGTAGAGGAAGCAATTGTCTTATGTAAACTTGATGTTGAGATTGTAGCAAAAGGGCTGATAATAGGTGTTGGAGGACAAGGATGTGTCCACCATGGGGTGCCAATCAAAAAGTCATGGTTCTGAGTCTAGTTAAGTGAAATTGTGATAGGTAAAGGCAACACCCCGTTGTTGGTGCCAAATGAGAATGATGATCCCCCACAATGTGTTAAAGGATGTAATAGATTCAAGCACTGTATGGAAAAGTCGTTTAATGTGAAAGCATGCTTAAGTTAGGGGCACTATAGGTTGAGAGCTAGTTGATTTTTGAATTCTAAAACCCTAATGAGTAATTATGGCCTTTTTTGGGTGTCAATGATATTTTAGACATTGTCAGGTTTAATAGACTTGATAGAGTGATGGATTCATGGTTGCTGTAATTGGAACAATGGCCATTAAACCCCATTGGATGGAATTTCAATGTTATGACAAAGGGTAATTTGTTAGTTAAGTAATTGCAGATTTGTTACATGCAAAATTGCAAATCACAAATCTATGTGTGTAATATTTATTGGTTGATTTTTCAACACTAAAGGAATATAATAAAGACCTGATATGTATAATGTACATTAGTTAAAGTAGGTGTAGGTATGCTCCTAATGCTAATGTGGCAATGGTTAATGCTACTAATCCTGATACATCATAACCCTAAACCCTAACCCTAAAACATATTTAACCTGTATGATGGAAAACCCTAACCTTAAACGTAACCCTAAAACACGGGTCAGTAGTTGCATATGCAACTAAATCTAACAGTTGTTGTGTTGCCACATGGCGCATTATAACCGATCTGATGAAAAACCCTAACCCTAAAACATGGGTCAATAGTTGCATATGCAACTAAATCTAACGGTTGTTGTGCTACCACGTGGCGCACTATAAACGGTTTGATGTAAAAACCCTAACCCTAAAACATGGGTCATCAGTTGCATATGCAACTAAATCTAACGGTTGTTGTGCTGCCACGTGGCGCACTATAAATGATCTGATGAAAAACTCTAACCCTAACCCTAATCCTAAAACATGGGTCAGCAATTGCATATGCAACTAAATCTAACGGTTGTTATGCTGCCACGTGGCGCACTATAAACGGTCCGATGAAAACCCTAACCCTAACCCTACACGTGTTCGCATACAATTGGGTGAGCTAATTTGCATGTAACGTAGTGTGAACGCAACCCATGTAGTTGCATGCAGTCGCACTTACAACCGTAAATATAGAATATGGGTGGATGAAACTGTATAACCCAACCGTATATACTTGCTCATATACGTATTGTGACATGCAACTAAAAGCGCATGCAACTGGTTTTATGCAACTAGGCGAATTTGCAGTTGCATGTGTCGCATACAACTGAAAATGCAACCAAACCAGTTGCATACGACAATTGTAAAATGGCAAATTTCTAGTAGTGATTGGACACTACTATACCACTAGCACATTAGGCTAGGTACAAATTAAATCCAAACTATGTTATAATAGTTGAACAAAATATAGACAAGTTGTTAACAACTAAATTTATTCAATATATAGAGGAGGCTACATGGTTGTCACCCATAGTAATAGTACCTAAGAAAAATGGCAAATTGAAAATTTGTATAGATTTTAGAAAATTAATTGCACCCACAAAGGATCCATACCCATTATCTTTCACAAATGAAGTGATAAACATAATAACAAGGTATGAAGCATATTCTTTCTTAGATGGATATTTAGGACATCATCAAATCTCTATAGCATTAAAGTGACAAATATAAGATTACATTTGTTATAGACTAGGGGGCTTTAATATGGAAGGTGATGTCATTTGGAGTGAAAAATGGACCTTCAACATATTAAAAAGTTGTTACCAATGCATTTAGAAAATATTTGGACAATTTTACGAAGACATTTCTGGATGATTTTATAATGTATAGTGACATGAAGAGTCATTTGTAGAAATTTAGATTATGTTTTCAAAAGTGGAGAGAATATGGTATTAATTTGAATCCAGATAAATGTGCATTTATGGTAATTTTAAGAATGATCTTGGGTTTTATTGTTTTCAAAGAAAGGAAACTACCAAATCCAAAGAAGATACAAGTAATAATAAACATTCACCACCCAAGAATCCACAACAGATTCAAGTATTTAATGGGATGGCACAATTTTATAGAACCTTTATTAAAAACTTTGCTACTATTATGGCACCTAAAATGACCAAAAAGCCAAAGATTTTTTTTTGTATAGAAGAATGTTTGAAGGCTTGGGAATTGATAAAAAAAAGTATATTGAAACACCAATATTGATATCACAAAATTGGCAGGTGGAGTTTCATGTTCATATAGATGCATCCTTGTTAGTTGTGGGGGCCATGGTTTTTTAGAATGTAACAAGGAATAGTGATCAATTAATAATGTATGCTTCTAGGCTTTTGAATAGAACAAAATAGAATTATAGCATTGCAAAAAGAAAGGCTTTAGCAATGGTTTTTGCTTTGCACAAGAACATACATTATTTGTTGGGAAATAAGTTTGTATTTTATGTTGCTCATGTGGCATTAATCTATTTGGTCAACAAATCATAACTTTTAGGGACAATAACTTGATGGTTGTTATTGTTCTTAGAATATGATTTCACAGTAATGTATAAGCTAGGTGGAACTCATGTATTTGTAGATTCATTGTCAAGACTACCAGATATTACAGAACCCACACGTGTGTTTGATCAAACCATAGATGTAAGTTTGTTTTATGTAGAGCTTGAATGGTTGAACGATGTGAAAGAATTTTTGAGAAAGGACATATTGAGGGCACATTATTGGTACAATACAAACAAAGATTGATCAAGAAAATAAAACCATTCACATTAAAAAATGGTGAATTATACAGAATGGGCCAAGACAACAAACTATGGTGATGTTTGATAACTAGAAAAACACAAATGGGGATGAGAGAATTACATGAAGGACTAGCATGAGGGCATTTTGCAACTAAAATAACATAAAGTAAGACATTAAATGTTGGATATTGGTGGCCAACTATGTGTAGAGATGTGCATAATTACTACATATATTCTTATGCATGTCAATGAATAAGAGGATTGGCAATTCAAAGTCTTACAAAGTTAGTGACAAGTTTTCAAAGGGAACGATTTATGAAATGGGCATTTGATTTTGTGGGGCCAATTAAGCCAATAAGAAGATACATAGGAAACAAATATATTTTTGTAACCAAAAATTATGCTACCAAGTGGGTGGAAGCAAGAGCATTAAAAATTAATATTGTAACAATCACAACACAATTTTTGTATGAGTGCATATTAACCAAGTTTGGATGTCCTTTGACTATAATCACAAATTAAGGAGTTCATTTCATTAATGATGCCATCAAGCATTTGACAAATCATTTTTTGCTGAAACATGTGAATTCTACAACCTATTATCTTCAGGGGAATGAGCAAGCCAAGTGTACTAACAAGGTGTTTGGGACACTATTGACCTAGTTAATGAGAATAGAACAAATTGGGATGAACATTTGTTTATAATGTTATTTTCATACAGAATTGCATACAAAATAACAACAAGGTATACACCATATCAATTAGTGTATGGATTACATCCATTGATGCCCACAAAGTACATAGTGCCAGTTGCTAGTGGAAATGAAAGAGACAATACTTCAATATAAGTTTTAACTAGCAAAATCATAGAGCTCGAAAAGTTGCAGGAAGCTAGGATGCATGTTGCAAAAACTACATGAATTTAGAAGTGGAATAGGACATTATGGAGTCAACAAAATAATCTAGAAAAGTAATTCAGTTTTGGGGATTATGTTCTATGGTTTCCAAAAGGCAATAAGTCACACCTAAGGAAGTTTACAAGGAAATGGTTTGGACCATACAAAATACAATATGTGTTGTGAACTAACATTATGTTATTGGTGACCATTGAAAAGTTTGAAGCTAACCCTGTGTTGGTCAATGTCAATAAGCTCAAACCTTATATGTACATGGAATCTAAAGTTTAGAAACAAGAATATTAGATGTTAATATACTAGGAACAAAGTGCAAGTGGAGTTCAAGCCAAGAATTCTAATATGAAGCAAGATGATGAAAACTATGAAATATAGAAACCATAGGTCAAGAATGTTGTAGATGAAGAACAAATCAAGGATCTTGTAGTGAACACAACATTGATTTTCAATCTGCAAATGAATAATAAATCCATGAGCAATAACTACAAAAGTGAAGGATTTGGGATATAGGATTTTGAAGATGATCTATCATGGGCATCAATTGAATCAACAATAGTCTTTGCCCAATCCTTAGGCATATTTACATAATCATCATATTTGTTCGCACAATGAACATAAAAATTGGTACAATCAATAAATGTATTGTCACAGTAAGTAGATAAATGGGTAGAGTTAGCAAAATATGTACATGGCAAATGAGTTGGAGTCAATACAGCTAATGTAAGGAGATTACGGATGTGGAGCAATCAGAAGATGAAATCTACGACGTTCATTCATAATGATGATGCAAAGTGCTTCCACGTGGCTATACAAGGGACACAAATTTGTAGTGATGGGTCATATTGATTTTGAGGATCATACGTTCATTAAAAGATGATAGGCCGATAAAAAAATGAATGCGATGGGTGGGATGTTTAAGGCTGAAAAAAACGTGGTAATTGTCGAAAGCAATTTGTGTTTGTTGCTAGAAGTTGTGCACACTTTCGAAACTTTGTAGTTCACAGTAGCATAACTACAAAGAATGCTATTGAAAAATTACAGAAAATAGCAAGGGAAAAGGAAACATAAAGGAATGAACATAGACAAAAGCAGGAGGAGGATGCGAAATTGTTGAGAAGAACAAAAGTAGAAAAGGAGTTAAGAATAGCAGAAAGAGAAGGTGTGTTGAATATTCAACCATTAGCTTTAAGCTTGCCACCACATTCATCATCATGGTTGGAATTTGTAAAAAGGAAGGCATATAATGAGAAGACACAGTTTGCACAGACGATAATTCAAGAAATAAATACAACTAGAACATATGTAGTTGAATTTTTGCATAGAAGCAAAAGATGTTGGTATCCAAAAGAGTAGATACGACTAAGAGCTACATCAATAGATCTGGTGTTCATTGAAGAATCGGAGGATGATGAGGGGGTGGAGCAACATTTTGTGGAGGAACAAACAATGGAAAAGGACACAAGGGAGGAGAACATTATTGAGGTGGAAAAACATCTATCCCTAGAAATACAGGTGGAGTACAACAAGCCAAAGAGGTGCAAGCAAATGCAGAAGCACAACGAAGGGCAATGGAGACAGAGAGGCATGAAGCAGAAGTTGTAGTGAAGAGAAGACACGTAATCCTTGATAAAGCTAAACTTTTGGAGAAAGGTATTAAAATTCTAGACCTTAAGCGCTTCATGTGGACACAAATAAAACAAAACAATGATAAACATGTTAAACGAATGGAAAACTAAAAGGATATTACTAAGGAAGAAGATTGGGCTTCTAAAGCAAGGCTTGTTCCTTTGTTTTTTATGGAATGGGAAGTATTGATGCTTGATGTAAAGTTGGAATTGTTGAACACATTTTTAATCAAAGGTGTAGATATCTATTTTGGGCATAAGGATAAGGTGTATGTAGTTAGTAAACAATTGATTGTAGATGTTTTTGGAGTGTGTGCAAAAGGGTATGTAGAAGATTTGAAAGGATAGGTTAGAAAATCACTTGTAAATCAGGCATTACAAAGTTGTAGACTTGCACCTAGAAATTCTTCTATAAATTAATGGAATGCAAAAAGTCTGGGTTTGCCATACTTTGCTAAATATCCTATCATTATATCTATCATTTATCAGAGGGAAGGTACAATATTTTAGTAATAAAAATGTTATTACATTAATGAGAACATCGAAGGGGAAAAAGGTAGATTGGACACACATTATATTTAATAGTTTGTGTAATGAACTAGATAGGTGGTATAAATATGTTTAGGAGAATAAGGGGGATAAGAAAGATACTTGTTAATATGCCTTGGTATTGGCATAATCTTTCAGTATTTGGTTGTGCATCAAAAGGACAACCCACAAAAACCATCGGTCAAGGTTAAAAATTAAAGAGATGTAGATAACACTAAAGAACAAAAAGAAAGCTGCCATAGATTCTCTAAGAAGTGCTTACAAAAGGAAGAACAAAGTTGAGGAAGGAGGAGCCTCAGGTTCAAAAGTGAAAAGGGAATAGGAAAGTATAGATTTGAAGGCATAGAAAATGATGAAGGGAAAAGTGGAACCATTTGTAGTGCCAACAATGGTAACGATAGTGTTCATAGTGGTATAGGCAGTTAAACAGATTGTAACAATACCATAGATGACATCTACACAAGAGAAATAGTTGAGGGAGTAGAACTAGGAAGTTAAGAGGGAACGTGACATAAGGTTTCCAGAAAGTGAAGAACATTTGCACTTTGAAGGGGATGTATATGAAGATTGGATGGAGACCACTCAAGTTTGAAACATTTTCAACATTTGCAACAACATTTGCAACAACATTTGCAATAACAATAATAGGAGACATAAGAAGCTCTATAGGCTATTAAACTATAGATTAAGAGAGTGGTGACACAACCTGCTTTTGAAAAGTTTAGGCTGAGCAGAAAAATAAAGTGTTCATTAATAAACTTCAGGATGAGAATGAAGACCTCAAGGGTAGCACAACATGGTTGAAGTTGCAAGATGAAGAGTTGCACGATTCAAGACAAAAGGCTTAAATATGGGAAACCATAGAAAGGAAATGGAGAAAGGCAGTGTTTTTTCATAAGAAATAATAGGAGGCTTTGGATAGTTAGGTGAAAGCACTAACTAAAAAACAAAAGGAAAATGAAAATGTTCTAACAGATTTGGAATTAATAAATATGAAGAATATATTTTTGTTGCAATTTGAGGAGCTTAGAAGAAAGACAACAAAGGTAGAAAAAGAGAAGTTAATGGACGACAAGAAAAAGTATTAGAGAACTTTGTAGCACCTATTAACATAGTTGGAGATGGCACAAGAACAAACGAAGAGTTTGGCTCTGGCTAATGTTAAGGAAAAGCTAAAGGATTATGAATAGTTGCTACAAGACTATACCCTGATGAGGATGAAAAACAAGATGAAGAATTTTGAGGTAAAATTTGAGGAATGGTGGGAGGTTGCAAAGGAATATTTTACAAAGGAGTTAGCAAATAATATAGTTCAACATAGAGCTAGTGAAAAAATTCTAAGGTATAAGTTGGAAGTTTATCAAAAGAATTTTCCAGATTTCATTTGTGGTAGTCTAATAAGTACAAAGGTATCAGGCTAAGATGAAGAAATAGAAGCAAGGCCTAGTGGAATAATTTAAAAAGAGGAAATACAAACTAAGGAACCATAGGACCTCAAAAGTGGAGTAGCTCATGAGGAAAAGGTACAACTAGAGATACCATAAGACCTCATTGAAAGCTTTTTAATGGTATGTGGCATGCCACCTACATGTAAGGAAATTGGGGCGATCCTCAACCCTTCTTTTGGCCATAACTTGTGTTTTAAGTACCCAAATGGGTCATTCGAACCCATTTTAAACATCTATGTTCCAAGAGCTTTCTATTGATATAAGGAAAATTTCAATCCAATGGGTCTTGACACCTGAAATTGCTCTCTAAAGATTCGAGAGTCCATCGGGACTACAACTCCCAAAGTGGGAGTTCACTTGGGAGTGTGGAGGTTTATTCCCTCACATTCTCCCACACTCCCGGGAGCATTAATTGTGACACCTGGGCTTCATTCTTGGCCCACACCTTCACAAGCCCTTGCCTTGATCACGAGCCCAAGGTTAAGGTTGCGATAATAATGTTGACATTGATATCAAAAATGATTTAAACTTTGACCTTGTTACAAATGTAGAGTTGGAGGAGGTGTTTGGGAATAGAAAATATAATAGCTAGAAGCCAAAAACAAATGATAACTTGATAGTTGCAAATTGTGTTGCTTTGTTGAAGTTGTATGAAGTTGTTTATGCCCACCCCCTAACAATGGGCAGTATTCAGTAATCTTTTTATGAAGTTGGTTGGCCCAATGCAAAGGGCACAAAGTTAATTGAATCAAGTATGAATATGATTACACACAACTGCAGGTTAAAAAGGCCATGCACCCCACTCTTGCATTTGCAAACACTGCTAGCCCATAAGTTTCAAGTTTACCAACTCATTGCTAGATTCAACCTATGATGGTTATAGTGTTATTAATGAAGATTAAGCTTCAATGCACATGGGTGGTGTAAGGGCTTATGCCATTATTTTCCTTCCAAGTCACGAAACATTAATGGAAAGGTTATTGATGGAGGCCCGTGGAAAGGAACAGGAATTTACCTCTAAAATGGCACTGTTAGGAGAAGAAACTATGGACCTTCAACACAAGGTCCAGGATTTGGTTGCCTAGTTGCATGACATGAAGTCTTCATTTTAGGAGGAATAGAAATTGGTTTCTTTATAAGAAAGGTTGTAGTGTTTGGAAAAAAAGATTGAAAAGAAATAAATTGAAGCAGATGCAACAACAAGCTTAGGTGCATGTCAAACCATTGTTGATGATGTAATGCTTTCATTTCCTAAATCAATTGGTGAGCTGCCATACCTTGAGAAATAAATAAAAATTTAGATGATTATAGTTGGATTGTTTTCCTCCAAGGTGGAAGAGGGAAAGGCATAACTTGAGGCAACTACCAAGGAATTCCAAAGGTTTGAAAAGGACCTTCAGCTCCTAACACATGGAATGTTAGGTAGCAAAGTATGGATTGATGGTTTGGTGCATCAAATCTAGTTCATGGCCCATGGAAGAAGGATAATTAATGCACCCCTTTCTATTGAAAACCTTAAGAACATGCTTGTAAGACAGTTTGGGAATTTGTGGGTGCCACCTTGTCCAATGTATGGGTTACTATGCATGTAAGAACATTTTTGTCTCATCTTATCACTATTTTTGCATGGGTGTACATCTGGAAACCAAGGCTATTGTTTGTGCTAATCCCACTTGTGGGAAAATTATTGTCTAAGGAATGGATCACAAGTGTTGGATTTAATCACATCAGCATGAAGTTCAAAAGGCCCAAGTTGGAGATGCCCAACCCTAGATCTATAAGGTTTGCCCAATTTGATTTGCAGTAAAAAAATTCCACAAGTGGTATGTTGCTCTACAATTTCCTTTGGACCGATTGAAGTTCTTATAATTTAGGGTGTGTCAAATTTTGGCAGAGTAATAGGTCTAGGTTCATTGAAAATTTACCAAGTCTAGCTTTGTGCCAATCACTTTGGGTAATTGGTCTCATTTGCTTTGTATATGTTGCAAGTCCAAAGTCAAGTACAAGTGATTTTCCAACCTATAGTACACATTTACACTTTGCCCAGTGCCACATGTGACTTCAACTTAAAATCCTTATGTGATAGATATAGATATATGACAAATTATGTGTAGGTTTACATCAATATTTATGTGTGAATCCATGTTGGTTGCAATGAGCCCAACTTATAGTTGTATTCCAATTCTAAATTTATCCTCAAGGTCATGTAATAGCATTGGGCCTAGGAATAAACTAATCGTGCAAGGGTAAGTGCTTGCAATAGAGTCATTTCCATTGGTTTCCCAATCACCAACAACAATCATTTCCAAGGATTCAAACGACATTGAAGAAGCCCATGTGCTATCTAATAAGGAAGACAACCTTCCAAATTCTGATGTGGCTGCTTTCCTTATTCCTTATGATGTAATTCTTGATCCTACAAGTGATCCCTTCCCAAGCCTACACTTGTAGGTGTAACAATAAATGTAGACAAATCACTAACAAATTCTTAATGTGACCCCCATGGTTGTTGCACCTGCTAACTTTGAGTGACTTACAATGATGTAAACCTCTCTCTTACAACATACCCCAGATGCTTACAACTCTAAGCCTCTAGGTGATTATGTTTAAATTTTTAGCTTACCTTTGACCATTAAAAGCCTAAATGTGACAACAACCAAAAGACTGGTTTTAAGAAAACTTGAAAGGCATCATGGGACTAAGATTAAGACATTAGTCAAATGGCTATTGGTTCAAAAAATGATCCAACAACAGGGCTTAGAAATT
>Ga0209208_10006397_pt1 | contig 16233 bp, 15 predicted proteins | sample S1TSphfallax_3_FD_187694 | JGI IMG/M metagenome (GOLD analysis project Ga0209208, IMG submission 187694) | Host-associated microbial communities from peat moss isolated from Minnesota, USA - S1T2_Fd - Sphagnum fallax MG (SPAdes) (version 2) | ecosystem: Host-associated > Plants > Peat moss >...
CTTTTTTCAAAAAAAAAAAAAAAAGAAGAAGTTGTATTTGTCTACTTAAAGAACCAAGACTTGTTTAAAATGGTATAACACCCCATCTTAGTTTCTAATTCAATTTTTTAATGAGGTCAATTGCCCAGTTAGATTCCAATGGTGGTTCCAACAAAATTTGAAACCTCCAATTTAAAGACACTAGAACTTGACCTATAACCTAGACCTAAACCGACCTAAATCCTATTATCTACTAACATTGATAAAAACCTCTACCTAACTTTATCCATTGGTGATAATAAGCATAAGTAATGAATCAAATTTTCACATTTTTGAGTACAATATGTTGAGCCCATAAATGTTTTTCCTAAATTATTGAAACTAGTGTGGCTTGGGTTGCTAATTTCTTGTTCCAAATCCAATTTTTGTACTTTAATTGAATTTTCATTAACCAAAACTAATCAAAATTCAATATCATTAACCTTAGGTTCAAAAATTATAGAATCACCTTCATAAAATCATATTAGTTGAGGGCTTTTCAACAATACCAAAAGCCCACCCCAAGCTCCCCGAAATGTTAGTTTTGATTTTATTGAATTTTCAATGACAGAATTGTTCAACACTCAATGGCTCTTGGAACATGGGTCTAAACAATGTGAAACCACCTTGGTGGACTGCTACACATCAAAGGGCTTTCCAATAGTACCAAGAACATAGAAAGAGACACCATAGTTTTGGAGATTTCAACATGACAAACAAACAAATTTCAGGCTTCCTTACTAGATAGACAATAATTAGTGTCATTGCTTCCACAATGTCAATGATACCAAATAATGTTAGCAACCCAAATAGTGTGTGTTGAAATATATAGTGTGTGTTTTATGCTTTCAATTGACAACCTGCATACTAACTTTTGTGAACAATATGAAGCATAGGTTGTCCACCAACAATCATATTGCGCGCGTGCACACACACACACACACACACACTATAGTTAGACATTTAATATTTGCATACATTTTTGTGCAAGCTTTAATGCCCATGTAAGTTCTGTAAATCTAACAAAATGTCACATGTCAAAACAAACAATTGTGTCAACTATGCAAAAGATTCTTGACATGTTCACATTTATTCTTCTTTTTAACTATTGCTCCAAACCAAAAGGAACATTTGCCCGCAAGTACACCACAAACTCCCATCTTGGTTTTGGTAACCCCCACACAAAAATTCAGTAATTTAAACAATTAGTATCTCAACATAAATCAGATCTCACCGTCATTGCACTTCCCTGCTCATGTTTTGACTCATTCCTTGTAGCCTAATCACATCCAATATGTAGAATAAATGCACATCATGCATCATGTTGCATCTTGCAACATGAAGTCCATATCAAGATGCACTGTGAAGCATGAACTTCATTAATCAATCCCAACCCTCTCAACTACCTTACAAACACAATTCCATAGGGGTCAAGGAGCATCAATGTTGCATAACACCTCACCCAAGAAAAAATGGAATGACTGTCCTTTTGAACCTTGGTGTTAGCCCTTTTGTAAAAGAGATATAAAATACAATTTGGCAGTATTGGTGACTCTTGGGTAACTCACAAAAAAATGGGATTAGGAAGAAAGCAAGGAAATGGAATTTAATTTATTTCAATGCTTAATGAGTCTACGGTTCAGGATTTTTTTGTTGTGCAGATTTCTCTGCACTTTCATTGATATATTAGAAATCTCCAAAGCAACAAACAGTTTGAAGGTAACATGACAATGAGAAAAATCATAACATTAAAAAAGTTGCTCACACAAAGTGTCAGACCATCACCTTCATCCTGTATAGCAGTGCAAAGTTCCCACAACTACAAAGTGACTTCATCAGCTCCCTGCAGTGGATCCAGACAATTATTTAACAATCTACCCAAAACCTGGGCAAACCAGTATACAATTTCTGTGTTCTGACTTTTCATTGCACTTTGGAAAGCAACAGGAAGACCCAGTCATGATGTTAGCTAGCATTCGAGAGACAGACTAAAAGCAAGCAAGCATCCAGCCCAAAGCATAAAGAGGCCTACATATAGGGTGGTGATCATGGCCTCTTGCAGTCTCAACATATCCTTTTAAGCACACAAGCAATATGACCAACTACCATAACATCCCCACTGACTTCATCAGCTCCCATTGTACTGAGTTTCTGTGACAAGACCAACAGTAACAGGAAGACTCGGACATGATGGTAGCTAGATTAAATAACATCATGATGAGAATGTGATGACCAGATCTGTGGATCTGTGGAAATCCAGAAATTCTAGAATCCATGGAAACTATGATTTAGATCCAAAAAAACATATCCATCCAACTCAAGTAGGAAAAAAGCAAGGGCATCTATGAAACCAATTTGTACCTCCACTAAATCTTACAATTGCAAAACCTAACACTCCCAACTTGAAGCAATGAAAACACATGCAAGCACCTGTAAAATAGTCAACAAGAAAAGGGGGGGGGGGATACACTCATACTATTAAGTCCAAGCCACCAACGTTTGGTCACTGCATTGACAGCCTCAAACTCTATTCCGATCTCCTTTGTGGCCTGCGTACGAAAAGCCTGTCCAGATCCTCAGTTGAAACGTTGCTCCTGTATTGAAACACCCAAGTGATATTGCAGGTGAGAAAGAGGAAAACGTGTCTGCAAATCACAGGATAGAGAAGGTAATTTCCCATTTCCTATGGAAGATTCAGAAACCACACTAAGAAATGTTGTGACCAGGTATCAGGTAAGTTTTGACCTACCATACACCCATTTGAAGATTAAAATGAGGCTACTGGGTCTCAATGCAGCTGATTGGCAGAGTGTTGAACACATCTCATAAACAGGTCTAAACTACAGTTTGATTTCCCATTGTGTTCTTTTCAACCAAAAACTACTGCTGTACACATCAAGACAGATGCTGAAATTACAATGTGAGAAAAGACAACCTCTGCTGGATACATTCTCCCCACAAGAGAATAATCCATAAAGCTTTGGATTGATAAACCTGCAAGGAGGAAAGAGAAGAGAATTGACTGCCACCCGGATAAGGAGGAGAGTAAGAGACCTTAAGAAGTATTCTCCCCAAAAGAAAACCTTCCTCTAACTTGATGGTTTGGAAAAGGACAGAAAACTTGATCCCCCAATGCATCAAGTTTTGCTCTGGGTACTGATCAGTAAGAAATTGCTTTTGGGGATGTAAAGACACTGACCTTCCTCGTATCTGGGGTGGGACAAGAACGCCTCCTGTACTGCTCATGGTCGTCCCTGAAGGTGTTATGTTCCTGCGAGGAAATTTAGTGCTGTGCAATGCATGTGCACCCCCATTCAACTGTGGCCGTTTCCTTGATGTAGCCATGGCTGTAGCGACCCTGGAGGCATGGTCTCCAGTGGAATTATTGCTAGTTCCTTCCTGCATAGAACCCCCGAGCAGCTCTGTAGCATCAGGAAGCCGCACCAATGGCGTGGTAGCAGGTTGTACATAGGCAGCAGACTGAGATCTTGGCTCTGGGAGTTCCCCTTGATTACTGAAAAAGGCAAGAGGAAACCATTTACAGCAAGGTTAAAAAACTTTCCAGAAGACTAGCATCATGCAGTAGGAACTGGCAGAACATATCTTCATGAGTAATTTAGAAACCATCAATACTTGCAATTGAAGTTGACCTGAACTAACCTGAGCATAAACTTACAGTGATTTCACATCCAACAACATGTCAGTGAAAAGCAAAGGAGGAACCCACCCTAAATGCAGAGAAAAAAGTGTGCGCAGCTATTGAAAAACACTGTCAGTCACATATCTAATGAAATTGCTTAGAAATCTCCACGACAACAATTTAAAGCCAACATAACAATGAGTCAGTTATAACCTTATGACAGCTGCTCACAAAGTGTCAGACTATCCCCCTAATCACAAATAGCAGTGATGAGCTGCTATGACTACCAACTGACTTCATGAGCTCCCAGCAGTGGCCGTAGACAAGTATATTATAATTTTCCAGTCAAACCATATTTTACAAGATCTGCATCCTGAGTTTCTGTTGCATTTCTGGAAGGAACAGGAAAATTCAGTCATGATGCTGCCTAACACTCAAGAGACAATGCTAATCAAAAAAGTCAATAGTATCATCCTTGTTCAATCTGCAATAAGTGACAGGCATGTACATGGCAATGATTTTGTGTGGTAGCAACATGTGTGGTAGTAAGCAGCTACTACAAGTTACAACACAGGACCTGTGAGAATATATGCATTATTTTGTGAGCTAATCAAAGAGTCCTCTTCTTCACTATTCCTGCTTGACTTTCTGAAAAAAAGCTGGATCTTAAATGGTGGGTCCCAAGAAGTGTCAAACATAGTGCCACATTTACTGTCAGCATGTCAAGAGTCCACCCACACCAACAACAAATATTCAGTCGAGCACAAAATGCATGCATGAAAATCAAAGCACTCACAATTGACTTTCAAAAAAGCCTCCTAGATCAATCCTTTCTGAAACCCATGTCAGAGATTTTATAGTCTAGATGTGAGAAAATTCTGTGTAAAAAGAATATACAAAAAAATTCCAGGGCAAAAGAAATTCTGTGGGATTCCTCTGATGCCTTTGTTCTATACCAGTGAGCTAAGAAACAAAAATCTCGTTCTATACTTAAAGAGTTGGGAACCTCAAATTGTTTTAGAAAAGAAAAACTCTCTAGCAATTGCTGCAAAAAGAGTGATGGAGGGGAAGAAAATAGTAATGCCGGGAGTGGAAAGAGACAGCCAAGAAGCCGAGCACCAGCAGTTGGTATGGATTTTGCAGAGAGAAAAAAGAAAAAAACCAAAAACGACATCAAATAAAGGCTGGCGGAAACAAAGAAACATGCAAAAACAATTTTTACCTGTGCGATGGAGAGGCAACCATGGGCTGAGGCTCAGAATCTCCAGCGTCATCATCGGAAGCATAATCCACGAGAGACATATTTGTTGCACGAGACTTTCCCCCCCCCCCCTCCTTATAATTTGACCAAGTATGAGGAGCTTGAAGAAGCAACTCTCAAGCCTAACGCCATGGCTAGAACTCGGTGATCTGCCTGCGGATCCCACAACCCTAAAACACACTTCACGACTCAACCAACCAAAAAAAATTAAAAAACAAACCAGAAACAAAAAACTCTTCTTCTCCTTCCCTTTCCCTCCTTGTCTTCTGTTTTGTAAGAATCATGCACCCACACACGCACACACATAACCAAGACACTTTCACTCTTGTTTTTTCCTACTTTCTTATGTAGCCATCCACTCTTTTGGGTATTCACGATCTCTACTTGCAGATCACAGGTTTGTTAAGCCTCTCTACCAAAACCCGAGAAAACACTCAAACCTCTTTCTATTGCTTGCCATCCTCCTTGGTTCTGTAGCACAACTTTGTTGGCATCTGCAAAAACACAACCCCACTCGGCAGAAACGAAACACTCATGTTTGTGTTCACCAATTTGTGCGGATCAAAGGGCTTACTATTGCAGCGAAGCGTGTGCAATCCCCAGGAAACAAACCAAGACAAGAAGGGGAAGGAAGCAAAGTGAAACCCTAAAACCCACTCAAGTCTCACAATGGCTAATCAATTATCATTAAGATATTTGCCAATCACAAATAATTAAGGTTTCCATTTTATTTTTTTATTTTGCGCAAGTTTTTTTTTAAAATTGCAAGAAAGTTTAACCCCCATTTTTGATAAAAGGCCAACAAAATAATTTGGATGAAAAATGAGAAATAAAAAAAAAACTTTAATACAAACTAAATTTATTATTTTTGTATACTATTAAAAAAAAATGATTTGATACACATTCCTTCCTATGAGTTATCATTTGTGACCCCCCATATATTTGGAAAGTATTTAGGTTGACAATTAATTGTTTATATCAACTCCATAAACAATAGCAAAAAGACCACTTGTTGTTGGAGGACATGGGCACACATGAGAAAGATGAAATGAACATTGTACACTTTCATTAATATTTTTATTCGACCCAAAATGTTTTTGAATAATTTATTGGAATAAAAGATGACACAATTGTTATGGATCAATTACCATTAATATCCAATCATTGCCATTAATATGAACATGTTGTACACATTTATGTTTTTAATGCATGTTCCCATAGAAGCCAAGGTATGAATGTTGTTAATATTGTTGGGTTATTCCTATAGACTTTGCACATTGTAAAATCTTTTCAATTTTAACATTCATATAAGATCAATCTCATGTAAAGCTATTGTGTTTTTTTGTTCTTGATTATGTTGAATTTGTGAGCTATGTACAATTCAAATCAAATGTCGTGCATGTTGTGGTCTACCCATATTGTAATCTCTTCACATTTAATTTAGAGAAATCCCATTGTTGATTTAGCAATCCCATCATATTTGCCTACAACTTGAATCATGTGGAAAAGGCTTTGTTTTCCATCAATTAAGGTGTCACTTTTTCAATGTGTATAATGTTTTATTTTTTCTCACTATTAGGTGTTCAAATTTCACATTTGTTGATTAGTGTATGAATGCATGTAAAGCTTTCATGCTAGCTTTTCTACTCATTCCTTTTGATATATATAGCTACCTAAAAGTGTGTTTTTATTTCTTTATAAATGTGTGACAAAATGAGCCTACAATCTATCTATGATATAATACAAGGTTGAAAAGGAAAATGAGGATGAAGATGTGAAAATTGAACCAAATTTGACAATTTGGAGGAATGTTGAACAAAGCTAATAGGTAATTCATATTATTTTCAAAAAATTACATATTCATTATGAAACTCAATGTTTTTATCTTCATAGTAAGGTTTGTTCAATATCATAATAAATCTTCCAAAGTAATAAAATTTGTCATAAAAATTCAAGTGGCCAAATGTTTGCTAGTCTACAATCATTGCCGTTGGATGCCCAATTAAAAGTTCTTACAAACTTAGATATTGGCTTTGACAAAGCTTGGGAAAAAAATCCCAAATAACACTTTAGTTTTAAAGTACAATTTAATGTTTCCAAACAATGTTGATTATGAAAAAAAAAATCTATTATTTTCGTGCATGTATTTACCTTGGTTTTGATGACCATCTCATCTTTGAAGCTTATACAATTCACATTTCTTAACGAATGTTTATGATGGACATTGCATGGTGCATATTATCTAGTAAACCCATTTCATTTCAAATAGTTGAATGTGTATTCCATCATGGATGATGGACCTACTTGAATGTTAATATATATAGATGAAAGCCTTTCAAAAATGAATGTTTTTTTAATAAATAAGCTTAATTATGAAATTTAATTATTCCTTTTCTTGATTATTTTTATAAAAGTCAAATAAAATGTATCAAACGCAACTTTTGATTAAGTTAGAATTGGAAATAAAATTTTGAACTTTTGTACACTTTTGCTTTGCTCTTAATTGGGTCCAAAATCAATTTGTTGTAAGTGTTTATGTGCGAATATTTGTGTCCAAATGTTAATAATGCATCACTCAATGAATATGTAAACCACTATAGGGCTAATTATTAATAGGTTGCAAATGTGATGGAGTGAATCCAAAAAGAGGATGAATTAACATAAATTTACAAAATCTCCAACTAAAGTAATTAATATTAGAGGCAAATCAAACACAAGGGTATTGTGGAATTCTTAATAGTTGTATTATGTAAAGTTTTGATTATGGAGTTCAATCTTTCACACAAAAGACCTTCAAGTGCAAGCTCTCCAACATCATTCATTCGGTTATGAAAGGAAGCCCTTTATACTTGTGTTTTCATTTTTGTTTTTTTCCTTGAATTTGGTGTGGTTAGCAATGGCAAGCTTGAATTGTTTTTTAGTTTTTAATTTTGGTCATGGAAACCATAATCCCAAATTTCTTTTGTTGGTAGGAAACATTAAGAGGGGTACCAATTTCAAACGTTTGTTGTCAAGAACTTTAAGCCATGAAGGCACTAATAAGAAAGTAAAAATTGACCCAAGGTGATGTTCTTGCATTATTACATATCTTGTCCTTTTCCTTATCCTTTTGTATTACAATCTATATCAAAATGGACACCAAATGATTTCGGGCTTAATAAAAAAAGTTCAATCATTTATAATAAGTAAATGCTAACAAAAAAAAAATGGATGATGACTAAAATTGCACAATGACATAATGGCATCTTTGATTCGACTAAAAAGTCAATAATGTTAATTGATGTGTTTTACCTTACAATAATCAACATGGGTGCCAACTATCATAATATGTGCATAATTTATTTTTGTCCTAAATGATTAAAAACTGATACACAATGATAATTCAAAGCTTGGTGGCATATATGATTACTTTAATATTGTGACAAAAGTGCCAAATGGCATGTTCAATTTAATTAATTATGTAATTGAATGTTTCGATGTGCCATGTCAAATTTGACTAGTTGTGTGACGATGTGTGATGATATGACATGGTCATTTTAAATAATTATGTGATTAAATGTGATGATGTGTCATGTCCATTTTGACTAATTGTGTGATTGATTGTCATGACATGACATGTTCCTTGTGACTAAGTTTGATAATGTGGCATGTCCATTTTGTCTAATTTTGTTACTAAGTTTGATGACATGGCACATCCATTATTATTAATTGTTTGATTCTATGTGATGGTGTGGCATGTCCATTCCAACTAATTGATGACATGGCATGCCCATTCTCATTTATTATATGATTGATTATGATGAGATGGCATTTCCATTATAATTATGGTTTAACTAAATGTTATTACATGGCATGTCCACTTTTGTTAACAATTTGAATGAGTGTCATGACATGGGATGTTTAATGTACTAATAAATGTGTTTGTTTTAACTACAAATGGATTATAATTACATATTTATTACATTACTTCACACTTGTTCGTTAAATATAGGTTTGCAAGTTAGGTTTTAGAGTTCCAAATCTACACTTTCAAGCCCTAAATCTTGAGTTGCTACATGCTCAAAGATTTACTTTGAAAACCCATGCACAACACACATAAATTAATATAAACTAAAATGATAACACTTGCACAAATTTCTAGACACAAATATCAAGAAGCAAAATTGCAATGAATAAATTAATTAGAAAGATTATTACATATGAAGTTTGCACAAAAGTTTGAACCTCTATAAACTACATAGGTTACATGTACAATAGAAAAACCATGCTTACATATATTTCTATATTAGTTTCCAAGGCCACAATATTATGAACCCAATTGCATCTTTTACAATGTGGATTGGAAGGTCATGATCAAACAAAGGAAATGGCAAGGCAACAATAGCTTGCAATCTTGAAAAAATAGTAACAAAAATGCAATTATTTGACATGATTGTATTGTGATGTAAAGCTCCCCTTCCACCAATATACTTGATGAAATTATTGATGGCACAACCCTTGATTTTGACTTTAATCACAAGAATGACATGTTAATTTTTATTTGCAAAACAAATGCAAATATATAATTAATAAAACAAGATATATACTACCATTGCTCATGAACATTACATTGCCAAATTCAAACATAACCTAACTTAATGTTGTAGAGGCTTGCATTTGGTTGGGCCTTTCCATCTTATTCAAAAATTGCATCTTTTCAAATTGATTTTATGTGAGCACTTAGGGCTTCCTTGTGACCCAACCTTTTTTTGGCAAAATTGTAACATTGTGAGTTGTTTTCTGTGGGTTTGATTTGTGTTCCTTACAAATCTACATATTCGAAAGCACCCATGACTACACATATTATAAATGGAAAATTTAAATTAATTAAACATTAACATCAAATAAAATCAAACACTTAAGGGATAAATAATAAATAGGTGGTTTTAAATTTGATTACTAATTTGCCAAGTTAGTTGTTGATTAGGCCAAAAATGACACAACTTTTTTGTAATGCAAGTTTTTTACTATGAGCCACATCTACCCATGTGGGTGGGATCCCACATACCCTATAGTGTTTACTGCCTCCAACAATGATTTCAAATATAATGATAGGGTGTTGATCAAGTAGTTGTCCTCTATTTATAAATTAAAAGCCAAGGGTAGTGTATAGGAAAATGGTATGTTGCTTACATATTTGAATGGACGATTCTACCAATATCATATTGTGTGGACCTAGACCTCCAAATGTAGGACTTACCTCATCCCATACTCTTTTGATGTTCTTGAAAACAATTTCCTAATTACAACTAATGGATGATTTCTATGTGTATGTTCACATTTCACATTGGTTTTAAACCTTTGTTTTTGCCTAATAATAATGAACTACGGAAACAAATTTTTGGAAGGTTATTAATGACCATGTCCTAATATCAAAATTTTGGGAATAAAAGTGTAAGAATTCAAACATGCGTGGATGTGGGCTTATTGTTTGTTCCCCATCGCTTTGTAAGGATTAATAGATTCCATGTTTTAGCATAGCTTACATGTTTTGAATCATATAATAACACATTAATGTCTAAGACTAGTAAGTAACATACCATATATATTATGAGCTTGCTTGGATAACCAATGTACACACTTGTTAGAATAGTGAAGTTCACCTCCTTATGGTCATTTTGTGAACATGAATTGTTGCCACCCCCAACTTAGAAATCATGTGATTTGGATTAGGTTTACTTATTTAAACTTATTGAAATCAAAGGATCCCCTTTTAAAGCCAAAGAGGAATGGACCATTGTTATAATTAACTCCTTGTTCATTGCCATATCAATTGGATAGAATTCAAGACTTTTTTTAGATCCAATAAAACATGATAGGTTTTATTAAGGCTCCTTTTGTGTAAGTTGTTGTGTTTGTTAAATGTTGCGTTTTGGTTACAAGCTCAAATGTTGATCTTAAATGTAGTCCAACCCTCATCCAATCAATAATTATATTCCATGAGGCGGTGCGCAATAATGTGAAGAATAAAAAAAAAATTCTTAATTTAATAATATATATATTATAAATGAACTAGGCTAATGAACCATTTGTACAACTTGAAGGATAACAACTCTAGTTCAAATAATCAAAGGTCTTGAAGGTTGAAATGGTTACCAATTACCAATTTGTAATTCACATTAAAATTTGTAATTATATTCATAAAATGTTTTGATCAATAGTCCACGAACATTTAAATTTGACAAGATTTGGTTGGATTGTAAATAGGCATGAGGCTCTTCCAATGATAAATGTCAAAAATGAACTATACAACAAAAATACCTGAACCCAAAGTATTTCAAAATGTCCACATTGTGATTTTCTTGCAAGACAACAAAATTTGAAAGATTATCTATGTTTATTCATTAGGTTGTGATAAATAAGCCAAAGAATTGCATGTCCACTTACTTTTAAACTTGTACATTAAAAATGTTAAACATGAAACATCCATTTTACTCAATGTTGCATAACAAATGGATGGACATACCTCTCCCATAGTCCTAACATCTTTGTTGTGTTGTATGAATAATAATGTCCTCCCCCCCTTTGATCTAGATGTAGAACCATGCATAGTGGCACTAAATTTTAGAAACACCCACATCAAATTAATCATATTAGACATCTTCTTTTGGTTGTTCATTAATTCACCAATGGTCTTTTACATTTCATCTTAGTTGTTATAAAGCTTCAAAGTGCATTTCAACATTAAATCTTGTGCCATTCCCAACATAATCATATTGTCATAATCCATAGGTTCATCTTCTTATAAAGTCATACCACAATTCAAATGGTCCTTCCTTATATTTACAATGCAATCCATTGCCCATGGTTCAAAGAGACCACATTGCTTTTTGTTCAAATTGATAACTACCAAAAAAAAAAATTCATCAATGGAAATGAAAATTATAACACATGTACATTGATGCCTATCAACCTAAGGTATTTTTAGTTCTACTTTAATTTCATCCTCCTTAAGATATGCCCATTTACGATTGTTGCACTTTTCTATTTCACATTATTTTTGGATTTCCATTAACATTTGGGACCTTCCTAAATCCATCTCCTAAACCTAATCAAATCCACAAGTCATAAGCTCAAGTTGCATATTGAATACAAATGAAACACACACATACACACGCACACATAATAACATGTATAACAAATTTATAAGGCAAGCAAAAACATATACCAAGTGCTCTCCAATTTCACCTATTTGTCCAACATGGTCTTGACTTTTGTTACTAACTTATAGGTCTTTGTCATATGAATAGATTATAAAATTTTAATCTATTACACAAGAACACATTTTGAGTTTTGCACCTCGACTTTATGAGTATGTATTAGTTAGAAAAGACATTTGCAACTAGTGACTATTGAGTTGTTAAACCCATGTTGTTTGACCTATTTAGTTGCAAAGGACATATAGTTGCAAAATCAAATCATTTTATCAATTAAGATTTTTTTAATTTCCTTATAATATTGAAATTGCATGGCATCATTGACCTTGGTTTGATGTTTAAAATGCATGCCATGTCACCCTAATCATTTTATGTAATTAAAAGTTACTAAAGATGCTTTGATAAATGGATGACATGTGTCAAAAATCTATAAACACATGTTCAATTATGAGTCATCACATATGAGCAAAAATGAACCTAACTTAGCCTAGGTAGCCTAGGTAGTTAGCCTAGCCAAAAGTCAACCTAACATAGTTTAGCTAGCCTAGGTCAATTAACCTAAGCTAAATGGCCTATGTTAAAAAGAAACCTTGGCCTCCTAGCCTAGGTAGTTTAGACAAGGCTACCTAACTTAGGTTAAGTGGCTTAGGTATCATAAATTGCAATAACAAGGACTTAAACCCTTCACCCTTGACTTTGGGGTTCAAGTCCTCATCCATTGCACTACCACATTTTTTATGCTAAGTTTATTAAACATAAAGTTATAAAGATCAAATTTTTTAACTTCAAATGAAATTAAACCACCCTAAATTAACATTTGACAACCTACCTATTACGTACCAATTTAGCCTAGACTAAGACTACTTAGGTTTTGAAATTAAACTTAGATTAAGTTAAAGTAAACCTAAGTTAATCTAGGGTAGACCTAGATTAAACTAGGCTAATCTAGGCTAGACATAGATTAAATTAATCTAAACACAATTAATTTCAATAATTTTGGCTAAAAATAATAACCAATTAATTAATTTCATTAAATTTTAATAAAAATATTATTAAACATTTAAATTTTATATATTTATATATTTTCTATGAATTATGATTATGTATTAACTGATTAATTAATAGAAAGTATGAAGTAAAAGTGAATGTTACTTCTAAAATTAAATAATTAAAAAATAGTGGGTAATTATAGGTAGGTTTGTAAATGGGTAAGTAGAGAGGTAATTAGTTAGTGGTTAATTAGTTAATTAGCTTGTTACCTTGTAAGTTAACTAGTTTTTTTATTACCTATTTAGTTATATAATTTACAAAAAAAAAACACACACACACACACACACACAAAACATATGGGAAAATATTTCTAGTTGTAACTCAATTTGCACCTTAGGTGCAATTAACAAATTTAACCCATATGTTTTGTCCCCCAATCTTATCTTGTAAATTAGATAACAAAGGTGCCTTCTTTTATGTTTTCACATTAAAAAACATGTGTCATTAGGGATGAACTCAAAGAAACTTAACCCTAAAAGTAAAACATAAAATGAAATAATGATACTTTCATGGCTATTTTTTTAACCCACCTACCTCCTTACCTACCTACATGTGCCTATGTATCTACCTACCTATTTATTGTACTAAACATTCATTTGATTTTTTCCCCAAAAATATAATTAATATGCCATGTGGTACATTTTGATTATGCCACATGTCACAATTTAAGACCAATTTAAATGAATGTTGATAATGGATGGCCAAGATCAATGTTTGAATAATAAAATAATTTTCACCCAAATTTTTTCATAATGCCACATGGTGGATTTTTATATTGCCAAGTGGCACCATCACAAGTTGTTGGAATTTGATAGCATGGATTTTTCCAACATTTCAAATCATTTTTTATTTTTTAAAAAATTTTAAACATGTGGCAAATAATGTGTGGATAATTGATAGTTGTAAAAATGGTTGCAAAAACAAGACCTAATTGCAAATATTATATGGATGGTCAAAGTATAAACATGTATACATTAACCGTATACATCATCCATGGTCCATTTAGTGATGTCATGTTGAGTTATGATTTGTAATTAGATGTTGGGTGTGATTTCACTGTGTAATTAAGGTAATTTCAATTGTAAATGTTGGTTGTAATTGTTTTATAATCGCAAGTTGAAATTGCAAATTGACGTTTTTCTTCTAATGGCAACAAATCATGGATGCCATGGTGGTATGAAGATGGGCGGGTTAGGTTTTGGCCATCCAAATGATCAATAGGTGGATTGAATGGTGGTCCTACAAGTGCATTTCCTTTGGGTGAACCAATTTTTCTAACTAAATTTCCATGTTGTCCTCCATTTGATGGATGGTGAGCATAACCTCCTCTTGGTATAGGAGTTGGTAACTTGTTAATGATTTGATGGATCTCAATATTGATTAGTGTAGTGGCTATTATTAAAATAATAACCTATTGTTTAATAGGTCATGTGTCCTTGTTAATGACTGGTTAAACCACTATAGTAAAATGATTACCAACATTATGTGGTGTGTGTATTCATGGTATGACATGTTGTTCTAATACTGAATGCACATATCTAGGTACATAACCTAGATACAATTATTAAAAATCAAAGGATTAAATCCTTTCGTTCCAATAGGATGTGTTGGATACAAACTAGGATCTAAAGGTACATAAGGGGGTATGATGTTATACCACATTGCATATATAGATGTAGGTAAAACATTGGTCCTACTTGTTACAATAGGTGGTTGTTAAGTTGGTTGATAACTAACCTAAACTATTATATGACCAATGTTATAATTCATGGCTTGAATTCCATGCATAGGTACATTAGGTAATATAAAACTATAATACACTAAACCCCATGTATATAATCATGCCCATTTTAGTCACATTCTTGTTTGTGTCACACATTTTTTGGTAACCATCCATTTTAATAAGAAACACCATTTTTTTATAGTCATTATCACACTTGTTAATAACACAAAATATTTGCAAAGCTTTGTTTGTAAATATGATTATAATGGGATAAATCTAAAGCAAATATTAAGGTTTTGTAAATTGTAATTCCCTTTGGCAATGTTAGTGTTGCTTTGTGTTCAAGTTGTGCAAATTAACTATAATGAATCCAATTGAAAAGAAAAGAAAAAACAACTTTTTAATGTAACTAAACAAAAGATATGCAAACTTGTCAAAAAAACAAAAAATCTTAATTTAAAAGATCTAGTTGACAAAATACACAAACTAATAGTTTAAAAGCTCAAAATCAATGTAAATCATCACATTAAAACATGCAAAAATTACAACCTTCTTCAAGTCTTATAATACATAGTAAATTTTAAAATAACCCATGTAAGAAATTTAAACAATTATCACTTTTGTTCTAGCATAAAAGGTTTTTTTATAAGGTTTTTTTTTCCCCTATAGTCACAATCTTGTAAAGGTTTACATAAAATATGATTATACATATTTAAATCACAATTCATTAATGTCACCAAAACAAATGGTCACCAAGGGCGTGATTATAAAGGGGGTTTACTATAATTGGAATGACAAGTTGATGAACATTCATTACCTCATCCCTCAACAATTGTCTTAATGTATCATCAATAAAGGGGTAACAATTAAATTGATGTCCTACCTATTGATAATAAAAACAAATTTCCATTTCAATTATTGGATTTCCTTTTTAAATTGGTGTATTGTATGGAATTTGTAATTTCTCACTTTAACCATAAATGATGTGTTCCCAAACTCCTTGATAGACTTAATGTGAGTCTAAAATAAAAACAACGGAAGAGTAAGGAATTGGGGCACACTCCCTGGCTCGTAACACTTTGGGGGTAGAGGGTGTGCTAAAGCTTTAGGATGGGGACTAAGAAGAGTGATAAGAAAGTCAATCATTCACATGGACCTACACAAACCAAACAACAAGTTGGTTAGTACATAACTAGAACATTTTTGATGCATGGACGAGCCACTAGTAAACACAAACTCACAAGACTCACCACGGCCCGAATTTGGGGGAAGCGACCACCTTCCCCCTTATAGTATATTTTGCGCCTGGCCACGCGACTAACATTCAAATGTCATTTTGTTTCAA
>Ga0209208_10006398_pt1 | contig 16230 bp, 5 predicted proteins | sample S1TSphfallax_3_FD_187694 | JGI IMG/M metagenome (GOLD analysis project Ga0209208, IMG submission 187694) | Host-associated microbial communities from peat moss isolated from Minnesota, USA - S1T2_Fd - Sphagnum fallax MG (SPAdes) (version 2) | ecosystem: Host-associated > Plants > Peat moss >...
CAGAACCTGGCTGCCTAATGTTTATAAAGAAGGCTGGTGTGCACAGGACGAATGGCACCCTCAGTGTGGTGTTGTAAAGTGCCTTGGGAATGGGACTTAAAACAACTATTGTTTTCAGTCCTAAGAGGGAGTTAGTTCATATGTTTCCTAACTTTTGTTGTTGCAAACAGGTATCTGGATCTCCACACTCAAGAAGCTTTCACTATGTTGGTGAGATTTGGGTGCCATCTCACAAGAGTTTTTTTAATGATGCACAGAATCCCACAAAGAAGAAAAAAATTTAATCCCTTTGCACACAATGCACACGTGGAGGTAATAAGGACTTCAATTTTAAAACAAAAATTGGCCCACTAGATGATGGGCACATGATTCGCTTTGGACACAAGCAAGCAGTACACATGCCTAATTTCTGTGTTGGTAGGTGAAATCTTGACCAAAAATGAGCCATTCAAGGACCAAGGGCCCCTTATTGGTGGGAGGAGGTGGCCACTGAAATATTCTGTACCATGTAGGGTGCCACATCACTTTTAGTGGTACATAACATCACATATGCGATTTCAATGATAATTTTGCCATTTGTAACACTAAGTTACCATTGAGTTGTCATTGGGTCTAAATGTAACATAAGGCATTTAAACCAAAAATCAATGGTAGCAAAAAAAAAAAAAGAGGTCGTAACATTCTCACAATAACTTACTATTTCAAAGTTGTTGGGCCTTTATTAGCCTAATTCAATTTTGATTAAGGGAATGTAAGATGGCTAAAGAAGTTTTGAAGTAACTTTAGGTCCAAGGGAGCAAGTTAAGATGTGTGTCCTTATCCCAATTGGATTTGGGGGGTGGGCAACTTGGTTAGGATAAAGGGGTGCTAAGTTAACCAAATTAAGACAAGGCAAGGTTATCATATCCTTGCCTTAGACTGAGTAAATTCACTAGATAAGAAGGTACGGATAAGGTGAAAGGTGCTTCTCAAAAGCTTATAGTAATTAAGGTTAGGGCATAATAGTAACATTAGCTTTTTCATGAAGTTGAAAAAGGAAGGAAGTCATTGTCGACCTTTCCTTCCACTTTCAAAGTAATGATTGTGACATGAAAGGTTGTGATGAAAGAAAAGGGATGATGTTGTGATCTTTGAGGTTTAGGGAGGATTTTGGCACATCATGAGATGGTGAGGTAGGTGAAGGGTGTTACAACATCATGGATGAGCAAGTTTATCAAGACACACTCAAATCAACAACCCCCTTCGAGGATGGAAGTAAGATCCTCAAGAAATGGTGATGGTGGTTCCTCAAGTGGAAGCTTCATGAATGTTATTAATGGAGGCATATTTAATGTGAGCATCACTAACCATGAATCCTATCTGGTTATTTACATTCCACACCCTTATTTCTTTTAACAATGGTTTTTTTTAGTTCTTATAAACTATAATTTCTTTCTCCTGCCTACTCTAGATAACTGTCTTAATTCCTTCTACCTCCTTGTGTCTTTTTTTACTTAACCAACTACAACCTTAACATGGGCACATTCATGCAAACAACATTCCGCATGAATTCTAGTGAATCTTTGTGCACAATAAATTTCATAGCTTCAAAATAAAAAGGTTACAAGGTGGTGTTTTACATACAAATCCTCCCACTCCTTGCTCTAACTACCTCTTAACCTAGCCTTTATTTCCCATCCATTACTACAACTTCTATCTCTCCCACTACGTACATTTTTAAAGTTTCCTATTTCATTTCAACCAGCCCTTCACACCCTCATTTTGGTGGTCCATAGCTTGTTTCAAGTTCATTGGTTCTCCTATTTTCACAAGAGGGCAAACCATCATTTGCATTGCTCTTAAGCCAACAACCAACAACCCCAACCCCATCCTCTTTTCTACTCCTAGCTCTTAATTTTAGCAACAATCTAAGTACCTTTTCTTGGCCTCCACCATCCGCCCCCTAGTGACCATGTTGATGAGTTTCCTCCTCCACTTGCATTGCCACAACTGCAACCATTTGAAGATCTTGCATCCATTCACCAAAACAAATGTTGATTTGACTACCCCCTTGAGAAGCTGATTGCTTCATGATGTAATAGCCTCCCACCTTCACCTATTTTACCCTCTCATGATATGCAAGGACCAATCCCTCTCCTTACAACTATCATCATCACTCCCTTTTCCTCAAAACCTCTCACACCCCACTCATCACTAAAATAAAATTAAAAAAAATCAACATCAATTCCGTTCTTCTTAGCTCCATGGGGACACCACTAGTATTGTCTTGCTTTAACCTTAATTGTTAGAAGTTTTTAAGGAACATCCTTCACCTTGTCCATACCCCCTTATCCAATAAGGTTAATTTATCTTGGAAAAGAATTTTAAAAATCAATTTTATCTTAATCTGGCCAACCTATTTCTCCCCTTATTTTAACCAAGGCACCCCCCTCCAGCCCTACTAGGATAAGGACATATGTCTTAAACTAATCCCTTGGACTTAAGGTTAACCTCAAAACTTCCTTATCCAACCTACCCCTCCTAATCAAAATTGGGTTAAACTAATTTACACCTAACAATCAAAAGTAACAAACAAACAATTGGTTTGACTGTCATCTTGAATTAAAACCCCAATGCAACAACACCAATTTTAGCAATACCATAAACATGTAATAAATAAACAACACTCACATCCACTAAGGAGAAAAAAATACCATCAATTGCCCACTCTTTTGTCTCTTTCATAATTGAGTGATTTTGTTCTTTTACTTTAGGTCTTCATCTAGGTAAAATTTCATGGAACTTCCCTTCATCCCAAACAATGTCTTGAGATTTTCAATTTTTTGGTTGCTATGTATTTTAAAAAAATGAATGAAAAAAATTGCTCATCTATTATGTCACATAATGATAGCCTTTTTGGTTCTTCCATGTTTTTCGGTCTTAGCACTTAGGCCACTTTCTTTAATGGAACCTCAAAGAATAGAAGAACTAAGAGAACTACCATTATATTATTCATAAAACATTAAAAAAAAAATTCAAATTCTATATGGAAGGCACTTTATATCCATGAATATCCTTCTTGGAAAACAAAGATAAATATTATGTCTATTCAAGAGTGAGAGGGATTTTACACTTACGAAGCCCCTTTAACAACCACATCCTTGTCATCACTTCTCATTCCCTTCCACTTTTTCACACACTAATCATCAATCTAGAGGTGGAAGAGTGGTCAACTTACTTCCAACATTATCCTACCTAGGCCACCCACCCCCCGCCAATCCGTTTGGGATAAGATCAAACCTACTATACTATCCCATGAACCCTAGGTTAACCCCAAAACTCCATTATCCGACTTACATATGCTTAACCAAAATTGGGTTAGGCTAATTGGAGCCCAACATCACACATTTGCAATAAATTTGATGCACACATCCCAATTCTTTTACTTGTATAAAATACCAAACTTACAAATATCTTGAAGTGCCAACCATTATAGATATTATTTCAAATCCATAAATGCAAGACCCTAAAATACCATCTCAAATCCATTGTGATATTATATGCAAATAAAAAAAATATCATCCGAATGATAAGTAGCTAGAACAATATTAACAATGATTTGGTGGGTAGCTATTCATATGCAGGGTAAAGGCCCAAGGTGAGTTCATTCTCAAAATAAGGGGTTACAATGAACCAATAGTTGAGTCGAGCCTTACATTATGCACTTATCCTTCACTTGTAAGCTTTGCCCATCATAATGCACCAAACAAAATGTATCATGAACCTAAAACCATGTAAATCATGAGGCATATGAAGGGGAGCGTTTTTATGCCTATTTTTTGACAATGAAAAGGATCATATGTAGTGTGAGGGGGCTACTACATCACGAGGAGGTGAACTTTCAAGATACAGCCAACCAAACAACATGATTGAAATGGAGGTGAAGGCATCACTAGTTGGTGATGGCAATTGCTTAAGGGAGGTCTTTAGACATTGTTCCACTTAAGTACAAATGGAGGAAGAGGTGCAGAAAATTGGTGCTAGGCCTAGTAAGATAAGAATAAAAAGGGAGTTAATTGATTAATGAGATAAGTTTGTGACTGCAATAAAATACTTACATAGGGTAGAAGGGTGATTATGTAACTATGCCACCTCTTGAATGTTCTTCAATGGGCAGGGAGAGTGACTTAGGATAAAATGTGCTAATTTTGTGCCTAACATGTGATCCTTACAAATAGATGAATGAATTGAAATACAATTTGCATATGACATCTTGCTGGTCAATGTCTATGTTTATGAAAATTATTTTCTTCACAAGGTGTGCAATTTCATAGAGGCGTCTCTTAATTGATCTAATCATGATCAACATCAAAGTTGATGCTGTTGTCCAAGACTCTTTTTTTTAGAACCAACATCATTTCTTTGAGGAGAAGGCACATTTTTTAGAATCAAAATCATTTCTCAGAGGAAAATAATAAAAGAGAGGAAGAAGATAGAGTTGTCCCTTAGGATGGAGTCAGGCCTCTCTAATGGAGGTTTTTCTTCTAATGGAGGTCCCACAGTCCTGGTCTCCTGATGATCTGGTGGAATCAACGAGTGGAGGCTTCCTTCTTATCCATATCCCCAAGTAACAAGTTTGGACTGCACCCTATTGCAACTTGAATCAAGGGTTCAACATGTGGGTTACCACGTGCCAAGTGGGAAATAAATTCCTTCCCCAAAGGATATTTGGGCCAGCCAGCAAGGGTGAACCAGTACCTACGTTGGTACCTTCACCTTCTCGAATGAGGCCTGGGAGCAACTACATTTAACCAAGGAAATGTTAAATTTGCACTTGAAGACCATGATCTGAACTTAATCTTTTAATGGGATGTATACAATATTAAGAAGCAACCAATATTTTTGGACCTGCATACCAGTGTAGGTACTGGTTCATCCAAGGCATGTCGCCTCTTTCACCCCTGACCCAAAAGCTTTATTTTTGAAGAAGCTAAGGAATAGAGATGTTGAAGGTTCATGTCTGATGATAAGGAGGGTTGAAGTCACTCCTTTTGACTAAACTGCTTATTTGCCCTGGCCACCCTTCCCTCCGCAAAAGCTGGAATTGAACAAGAAAAGGAATAGAATAAATTAAACTTCTCGTCTGAGGATGGCTATCCAGAAAATTCCTCACATCTATGGAACAACTTCTGAGGTTTGACACAAAAGGTGAGAAGTATTGACAATTTTTTGGTGACTAGTTTGCTTCACATGATTGGTGAGGGTTTTAGAATCTATGCTTAGGATTTGTAATAGGGTGGGTGCTGTTTTCTCCCTTTTGCTTTCGGTTAGGGTGTTGTCTCAACTTTGGAGGTGGACTTCTCTTTACGAAATTTTTGCCTTTCCCTTTTGGATTGGTGCTTTTTCTTTTATTAATGGTTTGATTTTCTAAATGTTTCTGAGTGTTGTTGACAAGTAGTACTTTTGTTGCGACAACAAAAGTATGATCCAAACGTCATGCATGTGAAGGGTGTCCTCCAGTGTTAAAAAAAAACATTCCTGATGGAGCCAGGGTGGCGAGCATCCCTAGGCAAATTCAGACATATTTCGCCAGGTTGGCCACAGTATTTCTTTAGACTGTAGCCAGTAGACATAAATCTGGCGACACCCAAAAAAACAGTTTTCTGTCTCTTGTAGACTATTTTAAATGATTAACCCCCTTTTTTTTCCTTTGTAATCATAACAGCCCTTTAAAAAGAGTAAAAATCTGGTGATAATTTTTTGTCAGCAAAAAAAAGCACTAGGAACTTCCCTCGTAATCGTGTGATGCCATGTGAATGGAGGTTGGACCCCCAGATCCTGGGTGTGTACCAATGCCCGCCGTCAAGGCATGCATTACCCCGTGTAACAAAAAAAGGCAGGCCAGCATGACAGGAAATTACAAAATTATGAAACACAATTTCTTGCATCACGGGTCTGCCTGGTGTGGGGGTCATTCCACAAAACAGAATGCCCACTTGCCAGGTTATCATACTTTGGCAGATGTTGGCCAGCATATTGGCCTAAATATGGTCATTGGTTCGACTCCAATGTTGGGCACCCTGGCTCCACTGGACTGGCGCCAAGGTCTTCAAACAATCACCAAACATATCCATAACCATCAATTTGTGCAACATATTCATATTGTCATTGCTATCTGCCACCCCATTTATTTCCTTCCCTTGTGGTTGAGACTATGCGGGAAAGTGTAACAGGATCAGTGTTCCAGAATCTGGATGCTGGGCAGTGCACTCAAGACCCAGGCCTTCCATCCACATGTGTACTTGTAGAGTTCCAATAATTTCCAAAACAATCAAGGCTAGGACATTGCATGAACGAAAGATATATAAATGTGGTAAGTGACTTCATAATTAGTACGTGCATGTAGATCAACAAGTGGGTGTAGGATCGAAACTATGTATGTTTATTAGATAGCTATAAAAATCTATGTTTTTATTTACACAAATATTTTTTCATCTTTTTATTTTCTATTTGTAACTATTATGTCACACCATTTTCTTACATAGATTTCACATAATCATAAACTATGTCAAAACTTTTGAAAACTAAAATCTCAATTTTTTTCATAATTCCATTTGATGAAATTTTGCATTCATACAACATGTTATTCTCCTCAAGTGAAAATGATTTCAAAAGTTACAAACATTCATTTATATTAATCAAAAATGAATTGAACAAAAAATTTCCTAAAGTTTACATATCACATGGCTCGCCATGTGATTCAACATGCACATTAATGTGAAAAAATCTTTTCACATGAAGTATCATGTGTGAATCAATGCACATTAATCTGACAAAGATTTTTTGCATGAATTATCATGTACAAGTCAATGCATATTAATGTGACAAAGACTTTTCACATGAATTATCATGTACGAATCAATGGATATTAATGTGACAAAGATTTTTCGCATGAATTATCATGTACAAGTCAATGCATATTAATGTCACAAAGATTTTTCACATGAATTATCATGTGTGGGTGTAAACCATATAACATGAACCACATGCACATGTTTTTGGAATTATTTTTGGGGTGATATTTTTTTTAAAATCTTCAAGAAAATTTTCAACTTTTTTTCTATATTATTTTTATATTATTATGTCAAGGTTTATATAAAAAAAATCAAAATATATATAATTTTCAAAAAAATTTGAAGTCTATTTATATGTCTTTTTAATGTTAAAAAACACACATTAGAATGTTTAATGAATGTTTTTTAAAGTTCATTATTCATTGGATATTTTTCAAGTTAATTCACATGTTCCAATGATATATTATTAATTATACTATGCCAAAAAATCTTGTATTTTCAACACCAAATTAAATTATCATTTTTAAACGTGAAAAATTAAACATTAATTACACTTGTTATGGCTCATGTTAATGTGATTGCACTTGTGTGACTCAATTTACATTAATGTGACAAAGATTTTCCATATGAATTTTCATGTGTGAGTCATGCACATTAATTGAAACTATGAACAAATCATAATTAAATTATGAAATCCAACCACCAAGTAAATCACCAAACTTAACCCTTAAAGGTAATTACATAAGTAATAATTTAATTACATGAAATTACATGCACACTATAAATTACAATACACCATTTATATTCATGTTGTTATAAATTATGTTAGATAATTTATAAAATCACTTTGAACATCTTAAGAAGTGTGTACATTAGCCTTTTTGTTTAAGGAGAATGACCCAAAAAAAACTTTGAAAAAAACCAAACAATGGTGTTTCAAATAATGTTGGCAGGTTTAGGGTATGGAATAGGTCCTTAAATTAGGTTTTTGGAGTTTATAATTTTATTAAAATTAGATATGTATATAGGTTGTGAAACCATTTCTTGTTAAAATTGGAACTCACACCTAGACCATGGTGCTATTCCTTTTAAAACATGTCCAAATTTTTTAATTATAAAGTTTTTGAAATGTATGAAAATTAAGCTTTAATTTTTAGGTTGTGATAATTCAACTTTGAGTTTTGGGCAAACTTTATGGGATAAATTGTGGTGATGTCAAGTACATATGCATCACCCAAAAAAAGATAAAACAATTATTTCATCACCTTTTGATTTAGTCTTAAAATGACATTAGACCTATTTTGTAAATTTAAATCAATGAACTACCATTATTTGAAGTCAATAGTTCAACCTCAAACAACAAGTTGCCAAAATAATATAAAAATGGCACACTTTTTGAACACACAATAAAATGCCTTGATAACATTCAAATGTAGTTACAATGTTGATTTAGGGTTAAAGCCTAACCAATATTGAGGATAAACCATGTTAAAAACATCCATTAATTCATTAAAAGAGATTGACTACCTAATTCATTTACTAAGTTATTGGTAATAGATATATAAGAAATTTTGACTTTTGCAATAGCCTTTGCATAAACCTTTGGAATGACAAAATATATGTGTCAAAAGGCCTATTCTTTCAACTTGGCGCATATATGTTAATGCCCAAAATAAAAAATAAGGTGATTATCTTTAGTGCTTAGATTTGTGATCCATCTCATTGAGATGGTCCCATGAGTGTAATCCATTAAACAATTGAAGAACTTGAATGCATCCCTTTGAAATGTAGATATTTAATCACAATATAATTGAAACAAATCCAACTTACAAATTGAAACTATAGTTGTGAAATCACAAACATACACATTTTGTAATTGGGCAAACTTTATGAAAGAATGAATTGTGGTCAAAAGAAGCATTATGTTAACCAATCCAAACATTGCTTGGACATCAAACAACTAATCCAAGTTATTTGTTGCTTGGGGAAAAATTGTTGAATCTATTGTCATTTTAAAAAATAATTGTATTCCACAAAAGTCCACATTCTAGTGTTGAATTTGAATTTTTTTGTGGTACCATTTGTTAAATGGCAATAAAGTCCATGTATTAAAAGCAATAAAGTTCATATTAATAAAAGATCTAGGAGAGATTTCAAATATATGCACCTTTGAAGAATAATTGAAAATGAATGAAAAATAACAATGTTATGGACTTATGAAAATACAAGTTAATTTAAGGCATTCAAAAGTTCATAGGTAGAATTTGGTTATGATTCTTAAGGAATTTTTTCACACAAAAATGTATTCTTTCATTCTAATTCATATGCTAAACCATTATAGATAATCTTGAAAAAAAATTAAGATGAACCTTTCAATTTTTTATCATTCTAGTCAACTGACCAATCCATAATTTTGAACTAAAAAAGTCCATTCAAATTTCTAAAATGTCATTTGGAGTTTGTTAAATTGGCCCAAATCATGGAAACAAAAGGTAACAATAAACAAGCTTTTGTTTCCATAATTTGGGCCAATTTTACAAACTCCAAATGACATTTCATAGATTTGTAGAAAAAATAACAAAGGAATTGTAACAGATCTTATAGTTGTGTCATCATGGATAAATGAAAAAGTGTTTGGATTGTTAGATTAGTTTGATTTGCCATACAATGCATCCCAATCAACAAAGGAGCATAATACTCTTGAATGTGGACAATAATTCCACGTCAAACACCTTGAAAGGTACTCACACCATTTGCACCAAAACACAATAACCTTTTGGGTACTTCAACTTTTATTAAACCATAGTAGCCATGAGAGTATCCATGATGACTTCATTAGGGTTTTGTGCATTGGATCCTTCCGCAACATAATCAATTTGAAGCAAAATAAGAATGTGCCACTAGTCTTGGACACAATATCTATGAACAAAATCCAACTTTGATTATTTAAAATAATAACTTCATCATATGTTAAGGTCAGAAACTTGGCCCCTTGATAACAACTTTAATGGATGCCAAAATTGGATAATATAGATGTTTTGCAATCTCCCAACCTAAAGAATCATCCCAAAGTTTCCTAGGAATGTTTTTCAATTTCAAAAATTCATATAATGGCCTTAAATTTTTGTAATTAGTCATGGGCTTTCCTTTGGCCAAACACATGAATATATAAGCAAATTAATTCACTTTGCTTTTGTTTTGCCCTTTAAATCCACCTTGAACTTGTTCCAAAACAAAAGGGTAATTCATTGAAACAAATTTTGTTTTCCTGATGACATGTACACACTTGACATCCATAACTTTAACCTTTTATGGGTCAAAACATGGTTGGGGTACCAAAAATGACCATCCCCTTTTATATCCAATGGACACCTTCATTTAAATATGTTGTTGTAATTTAATGATACATTCATATTGAAAGTTTGAATTTTTTTTAATGGATAAATACATTACTAAGGTATTATTATATGCATAGCATGTCAAATTTGAACAAGTTTTAGGATTTTTAACAAGTCCTAGAAAAAACTCCAAGACTTCGTTTCATAAGAAAAATCAAAAACTTATAAAAAATGTGTAAACAAATTTTTTTAGCCCAAGATTCTTACCAAAAACACCTTAGGTATTAATGTATGTAAAATGTATGAATATGACAAATACCAAATGTCCTATTGCAATGTAAAAAAGTTTCAAAAAATGAAATTTCTAGGAATTTTGGGCCATTGATGGAACATGGCCCATTTTGGTTAAATTTTACTATTTTTACTTTTATAAGTGAAAAAAGTAAACATTTTAGATGCTTATATAAAATTTGGAACAAAAATATTTCATTTGACATGAGAAAAAAAGGGGAAATCTAAGACAAGTCATAGGAAAAATGAAGAAAAAGATGAATTTGAAAATCCTAGGAATGAGTCCTTAATGTTTCAAAAGGGGTATCCAAATCATGCTTGGAACCTTCTTCATTCTTTTTCTTCCCCACATGTTTTTCAAGTGAATCCCACTTTGGGACTAACACCCCCCCCCTTTTTTTAAATCTTTGTGTAGACTTTACATCTCCCAATTGATTGATTTTTAATTACATTAAGAATAGCTTTAACAAATGGCATTTTCATAGACTAGACATCTTGGAACTTCCTCACTACATCAATTCATGATTTTTTAGGGTTTTCCTAGTTTAATCATTTATTATTTCAACATTAATATCATGAAGGTTTGGATTCTAAGTTTGAAGGGAAAAAAAAGGAAATTCTAGGTTATTTTAGATCTCAATAATAATAGGATTAGGTTCGTGTTTAAAGTTGCAAGCATTACACTTATTTCCATGTGCACTAGAGTTAACCTCTTTGGGTTATGAATTTAGAACAATGATTATTTTTTCAAAAAATATTTGAACTTGAAATTGAGAAGAGGTTTCAATTTTGATGCAATTTAAATTCTAAAAAAATATTTTAACTTCTAGATTTGGATCAATAGATTCTAATTCAGTCAGCATTCAAAAGTTAACACAAAGAATGATAAAATCACACACAAACTCCAAAGTGACAAAATCATATGCACAACCTTGAATTCAAATTTTAAACCAATTTGAATTTTGATTTTTGAAGCATAAGCATGGATAATTCATTGGTTCAATGTTGAGTATGCAATGCACACACAAAAAAATGCGAAGAAAAATAAATAAAAGGCAAGGTTTGAAGAACTCTTTTACATTTCAAGGTGGAATGATCAACCTTGAAGGATTGAACACCATCAAATTCTGATTCCTAAATCCCAACATTGCAACTCAAGGCTCAAACTTAGGCCCCATTTAAGCTTCGTTAATCAAACTCAAGCTTTGTTCATGCTCAAGCTTTGACGATCAAACCTAGGCCCCATTCACGTTCAAGTTTTGCCAATGAAGCTTGGGCCTCATTCATGTTCAAGCTTCACCAATCAAACCCATGCTTTGTTCACATAAAAGTTTTGCCAATCAAACCCATTCATCCCAACAATAATTAATTCAAGGAGACCACATTGTGCAATTCCGCTAGTCATCATTTTGTACTACATAGATGGTAGATCAATGCATATTTGGTGATCGAAATGAAGATATTTCAAATTTTTGTTCAATGTTCATCAATGACCTTCATACCTGTTGTATTTTAGACCTAAATGTTCATCCTTGAGTGATGAATCTTGAATGTTGAAGTTGTAAATTATAGTTATTAACATTGAGCAACACAAGATGAAAAGAAAAAAACATTGAGAGTTGGGACTTGGGAATCAACACTGAAGAATTGTAAAACATCAAGCTTCAAATGGTTGTTGAAGTTTAATAAGGTTTTGGCCTTTGAGTGTTTGGTCACCAACTTTTTGTTTACCCACCAACGTGGTTTTAGAAACCGCTCACTAATGAGTCTATGACTACATAATTCTTAGTACCTAATACTCAATACCTACCTCCTACCAAGGCACTAAGTACTTACTACAACAACCTAGTAGTTATTAACAATTAGCCGCCAAACATTGTCGAAATCATGAAATGACATGGAGACCTTGGGAATATGTTGGCATATGAAATGTACATTTAGATGTTCATCATTTAATGAAACCTTAATGTAAGTTGATTTGTGTATATGCAACAATTTATCATTGAAATTCTTTGTCATAACAAATGGATTGCCAAAACCCATCATTGTCTTGTGAATTTGTTCTAGAAAATAAGTTTTTTCCTTCATAGATTTTTGTGGAGCTTTGCAACCGATTGCAAAAAACTAATTTTCACCCAAAAAAACACAATATGTGAAGAACTTGTTAGATGATGACCATTAGAACCCCGGGGGACAAATGCATGGGAATTATGCTTTTTAGAGTCTCAAATGGTGATGTACTAGGACGTTGAACATTGTTAGTAATTGCAAGGACGTGTTCCCCTTTGCAATATGTACACATGAATTAGGCTTACACAAAACTCATTTATAAGTTGGGTAATAAAAAAAGACATTTCATTCAAAGCATGGTAAAGTATACAATTCAATTACCTTGGCAATCTATGTTTCAAGCTAACAAGAAGTAGGACTAAAACCCATCGTAAAATTATTATACATTTAATATTTTTATTTAAATGATGAAAAATAAGATACTTCTTCACTATTAAAAGTAACAAGTGCTTTTAAACACCATATTGGCTAATTAAATTCAAAAGTACTTGTTTCCTATTTTTGTTATTCCAAAATTTTTCAAATTTTGTATTCAACTTAATACAAACCCAATGAAAAGCACCATGGTTTTAAAATGAAATTTAAGTAAAAATTGAATTTACTTTCTTGTGTTTTCCTAAAAAATTGTCTCTTTTTAAACTTGAACTTTTTTTTGTATAAAATACCATGATTTCACCCATTTTTTCCTAATTGTTTTTCTTTATGTATTAAAAATATCCATAAGGTCACCCTTGTTTTCACCCTAACTTTCACCCCCTAACCCCTCTTTTAATGGTATTTGTAAAGTAAGGAAATTTTATTAAATCTCAGTATGAAATGCTGAAACTTAGTGTGAAATGTTGAATATCAGCATTTAATGCACAAGGTTTGAGAGGAATTATAGTAGTTGCAGAAATAAAAGCAGTGAAAATCTATGTAACAGTAGTGGAAATGTTCAAGAAAAAAGAAAGAAAGGATGAAACTCATGAAACAATCAAAATTGAGGGTTTTCTAAGTTTCACCCCCCATTGAATGTTAATGTATTTTTTGTAGGTTTTTTTGAATCTCACCCTATCTATGACCAAACTTGAGTACTAACCCTATCTCTTCCTTACTTTAAGTATATTTCTATTGTTTTCATCTTACTTTTCATTTCATCCCCAACTTTGCCACTAGTCATACCCTGTTCATGTTTCTTTTGCATTTGTTGTCATGTGACATGTTTAATATCACAAAATAGCTTCATATGTTTGCCTAGAATGAACAAATAGCCATTAGTGCACCATGCACGTTGGATAATGTGTGAACATGAAAATTTGTTTTCATTGTATTCTTGTCCCATAGCCAACCACAATGGTTAGCTACACACTAACCATCTACATGCATGTACCTACCTAGTAGTCACCAAGTTCTTTACCCACTTTTCTACTTACATACTAGTAACCATTTATGTGCCCTATTTACTCACCTATCATACTCATCATACTTACTTTATATAGGGAGTTACTAGTTACCTAGGTAAGGTGAAGATGTCCAAACATGATACTTTTTGAATCCTTTTTAAAGATTTTATTTCGGCCAATTTATGATTGTGTGTTGGACATAAATACTTTTTTATTACATCTTGATTATATATCATGAATATTATGTTTTTTTTTTTTTTTTTCACATAGAATCGAAATTTTTTTGTAAAAAAAGCACCAAGATGGCTTTGAATGCAAAAAGCGCTTTTGAACCAAATGTAATAAACTTGCATTGCACATATAAACAATAACTTTGAGCCTTTTTTTTCTTAATGTATTAATCAGCATTGGCCAAGTATTGATTTGACCTAGTTATTAGGTAGGTTATCAATCACAAAACACTAAAGATTTTTATGATAAACAAAATTAATAATTTTGATTTTAATTAAAAACACCCCCATAACCAATGTAGAATTGACATGTTAACAAGTTGTTGTAAATAATTTATTTGAAGAATTACCTTTATGCATAACTAATGGTTATTATCAAACTAATATTGATAATCTAATCAACATTCAAATTTTTATATATTGATATTGATAACTTAATTGGCACCCAATTTTTTTAAATAACCTACTTGGCAATTATGAAACATTAGTATTAAGATCAAAATGCTCATCAATTTGAAATTTATTGGTGTGCATTTGATAAGAAAAAAAACTTTTGACCAAAAGAAAAATACCTTTTGACACAAATCTTCTAACTCTAATTGTAGTTAGAGGATTCTTGAAAGATCTTGGATTTTCTTCAAAATTTTAAAATTGAAACTTCACAAGCAATCCAATCTATTCCAAAAGAAAATTCAACAATTTGCATTATTGTGCGCCCTTTGTGATTTTTCATATATGCATGGATACCATTTTAAGGGGTGTCCAAACACTATGTCACTATTTTTATTGTGTTTCGACTTGATTGGCAAGTAGGAGGATTTATGAGATAGGTTACCAATGTGGAACCTTAGTAAACCAATTGTAGTTCATCCACAACATTGAGTCACAATGGGTTTCCAATGGATGTTGCACTAGTGGGTGCAAGGGACATAATCCCATAGACTTTGCATAACCATTTTTTATCATTCTTTTCTCTTTCATTTTACAATTCAAAGTTCAATGGGTATCAAAAAAAAAAATTGTTGACAAAATTTTGCATTTTGACAAATTTTTTTATCAAAACCAAAACAAAAGAAAAAATGTTGTTTTTAGGCCTATTGGTTTAATGGTGGATCAAAATGTCAATGGCCAATTCTTGGGCAATGTATTGTCACTCAAGTATGTGAATCAAGTTACTTATCAAATTTGTACTTAAATCAAGTTATTTAAGTATGTATAATCTCAATAAACTTGAATATTTTTCTTTTCATATTTCTTTTCAATCCATATTGATATCTATTGAATTGTAGGAAAAGCTCTATAACCTTTCATTGGACCCATCATTATATATGTTACAACTTATAACCTTAATTTTTACCACCACAATTATAGGTACATTTGAATTTTTTTGGTGAAAACACAATTAGGGGGACTATTTGGATTGTCAAAGCTATAGCTTTTTAAAATTATAAGTGAACTTAAAATGTGAAGTCATATTCAGCATTAAAATTATCAAATTTTAAATTATTGATCTTTTAATATACTTTAATGGGAATCATATTTAGAAATATATATGAATTTTATAAAAAAAATGGATTTATAATGGACTTTTAAAATGATTGTACTATGCTTGTCACATGAATAAAATGAAAACTGTGGATTCAGAAAATATGTCATAATAATGTCAAAACTAATTTTTTTTTAAAAAAAACACCATCATCAAATGATAAGTTTAAAAATAAAATACATTGAAATTTTTTTAATACAAGAAATTTGATTTAAATTTATTTTAAATGTCATAATTTTTTTCATCTAAAATCATTCGTAGTTCATTTTGTATTGAAATAAAGAAGCTTTAATAAGCCTTCCTTCTTAGGTGCAAACCTGGGTGGTTTCTAGGTTCTAGGAGAAACCTCTGGTTTTGGTTCCTACGTTTTTTTAAAGAATATGTTCCCAATTTTTTATTTTTCAAAACTGAAACCAATTTTAGTTTTAAGTTCTTTTGAAATTTCAAATTAGGTTGGTTTTGGTTTTCGGTTGCATGGATAACTTTTGATTCAGGTTCCAACATCCAAAACACCAAAATTTTCAATAAGGAAAACTTGAA
>Ga0209208_10006400_pt1 | contig 16225 bp, 12 predicted proteins | sample S1TSphfallax_3_FD_187694 | JGI IMG/M metagenome (GOLD analysis project Ga0209208, IMG submission 187694) | Host-associated microbial communities from peat moss isolated from Minnesota, USA - S1T2_Fd - Sphagnum fallax MG (SPAdes) (version 2) | ecosystem: Host-associated > Plants > Peat moss >...
GTGCATTTTTTTAATTAATTAATTAGTTACTTAATGCTAAGGTGCCAAATTTATTCAAGGACTATAATAATTTGTTGCATTTTCAAATGAATTTAGTATTCTTTCAAAAACATTAGGGTGCAAGGGGGAATCAAAAAAGGAGGTGAAGAATTCAAGTTTTCACAAATATAATATCTATTGTTCCATGATGAGCAATTTACATTTTATTTTTAAACATTTCACTAATCTCATGGTTGAAAGGAGATTTGTCATGTCATTAGGTCCTTCATATGGGTTGTTGTTTTTCTTATAATTCATGTGATTGATTCTTTTCCTTTTTAATTGTATTTTTGCTTTCAACACACCATGATATATATTCATGGAAAAAAATTATATTCATAAAACAACCCAAAAAATTTGTTAAATTGTGTGTTGTTAAAAACTTGACTGAATTTTAATTCATTAAGTGTTAATATTTATACATATGGATGCAAATTTGCAACAAAATTGTATTGGAGTTGTAAATTTGAAAGGAAATGTGAGATGCAAAATTTACATTTTGACTTTCCAACTGATTTGTGTTAATTGTAAAAGGAACGTCAAAAAAATAATTTCATGCCAACTTGGTAATTAACATTGTCTGAATGGGAATAAAATTATTACCATAAGGTTAGAAAATGTTTATTATTTAACCTTTAATATTTGTAGGAGTCAATAATATTACACACATTATGTTATTTGAATGTATATTAGCTTCAAGCTTTTTAAATACTATTTTTTCATTTAATTATAAACATTACAAAATAAAATAATTTTCTCTTATTAAAGAGGACATTCTTCAATGAATTTTTTTAATATGTGATAAAAATACGAGATCCCACATGCTAGATGTTGGGAAGAAATTATAATTTAATCAGTTATATAATAAGGTTATATATATATTCGTAAATCCACAATCCTAGAAAAAAAATAAAAATGAAACATATTAAACATTTTAAGTATTAGTTATTAGCATACTCAATTAATTAAAAGCTCTTAACTCATGAATTCTTTTTCTTTTCATTTGTTTATTAAATATTGTATTCTTTGTTTATTATCGTTGAAAGCCTTGTCTAATTACCAATTATTTTCTTGGAAAACAAGTCTGTTCAAACTTGTTTTAGGATGATAATTATACGTGTTTAAAATCTTTCATTTGTTTTCATTTTTCATTCATAAATTAAATATGGTCTACAATTTTATTTATCAAACAATTGATTATCAAGTTCATATATATTTATGAACTATTTTGTAGGGTCTGTGAGACAATGGTATTAGGTCACAAGGAATCATCAACAACATCAACATTATGTGCAAAGTTCAAAACACCATAATGAATATATTGAATTAAAAATTATTATTTTATATTTCACCATGATCATGTGAAGGGCTAAACATGTTATATTACAAGATCATATGAATTGTTGTCAAGTTAGGTTTCTTGTTTTTAGATTTGTGTTTCAAAAAATAGTTGAAGAACTTTGTCAATATTAATATTTCAAATTACAAGTTGTATTACATACAATTTTTGATAAGTTGGAAAGGAAAACAAGATCACGTTTTCAAAGGTGAATTGTTTTCATAGTAAATTGAGATGTGCACTAGTAGCTACCTTAATGCTTTTAAGTAATATATTTCACTTTAGGTAAGGTCAACTTATTTTGTGGCTAATGTAGTTTGTATTACAATTTAAACATATGAAGTTTTGGAACTAAAGAACAAGAATTTCATATGTTTAAAATGTAATACAAACTACATTAGCCACAAAATAAGTTGACCCTACCTAAAGTGAAATATATTATTTAAAAGTATTAAGGTAGCTACTAGTGCACATCTCAATTCAGTATGCAAATGTTCCACCTTTGAAAAAGCATTCTTACTTTCTTTTCCAACTCCAAATTTATTAAAACTAAAAGACTAAATGAATGTAAATTATTGAAATTGCAAACAAAAAAAATTATAATTAAATATAAGGCAGTTGAAATATGTACATATTAGAAAATTGAGTAGTATTGGGGTGAAAAAAAACAAAATTCCCTCACTTAATACCATCCCCCCTTGCGCCCCTGCCCTCTAGAACCCTTGGGGTTGGGAATTTATTTATTTTTTACAAATTTTGAATCTAATTATGCATTACAAATTGGAATTGGTCTCAATGTTAATATTTATTTTCAAAAGTGTAAACAAAAATATTCATGGTTTATTCTTGGTTTCATTTTTGCAAAATAATAAATTGGTTTTACTTTTGTTTAACAAAATTTCAGTCCTTATATTTAATTTTTTTATAAATGTTGTTTGTTTATTTTTGTGAAGTTTTGGTTTTTGAATAATCATATTAAGACATAATTAAGGGTACAAAAAACTTGTTAAAACATAACCATGATTGCATTAAAAATGACAAAAGATGTAATAAGATCAAGCAAAGGTGCATTCACATTTGGTGTTAATAACTTTAGTGTCACTAGAACATCAAGCAATCCATTTACGATTTATACTAACCTACCTTCCCATAAAGTATGATACTAGTTAGTTTTTCATCACAAATTTCTTGGATCACAATTTAGTAATAGTAGTCATGTGAAAAAAAAAAATTCATAAGTTTTTATTGTCAAGACATCAATGTCATGTTTCTAAAACATGTATGAAGCACCTATAAGTAAGATGAAAGATGTATCATACATGAAACATCTTTCATCCTACTTATAAAACACATGACATTTGTGTTTCAATAGTATGAACATATGAAAAGATAAATTTTCATAATAACAACTATTATTGTCAAATTGTGGCACATTAACTTTGTGATGTTTAGATCCACATTCAAACCTATGATATTGAAGAAATTATTGAAAACTAGGTGCATGTTAGACCCTATCATTTTTTAATCATCATTCACAGCTGTGATAATGGTATTGCACATTTGCATGTTGCAAACATATTTAGACAACAAAAATGAAAATGTGAACTCACAAGCTTTCAATTTTTGTCAAGATTCATGTTTTTGCAAAACCATGGCCAAGGGACAAGCTTTGCAATGCACCAACCAATTGTGCACATGTGCAAAAATGCCACACATGCATCACATAATAAAGTAGAACAATTACCAAAAGTTGTTGTTTGGTGGAACATATAAAAGTAATAATCATTCACTAATAACCATTAAAATTTATGGCAACCTAGTTGGGAATTGCCAAATGGATATTCCTATGGTATTATGTTACATCCTATTCCTATGGTATTATGGTATTATGTTTTAATGGTATTATGTGCTTAGACCTAACCATTATATTGTAAGGTAAAGTCATGGGTTAACTCATCATAAAACACAAGATGAATGATATCATGAACCTAAACATACATAGATTACATGGCATAAAAACGGTAGGGTTCTTACGTTTATTCGTCAAAAGTGAAAAAATCTTAAATCTATTTAAACATATCTTAGACTTATATGGACTTGTAAATAGATGTAATCTCCCTCCCATTCTTAAATAATAAGTATAAGTGCCTTCTTCTTTTATAGGAGGTATAATCATTTTTGGCAACATACCTTCCAAATACACTTAATCAAATTTTCAAAGTGTTTTACTAAGTAATGATAAGAAATGCACCTTCATCAAATGCAGCAATTAACAAATTGGGCTATCACTTTCAATCTTAATTTAAACCACATGATTTATAATGCCACATTGTGTAAGTAAACTATTGATTTATCAAACCAAAGTAATTTAATTCCAATGACGAATAATCGAAACTGCTATATGGGGGCTTTTTTGGAATCCTTTGTATGGTCGCCCATGGACCATACCAAAGACAATTTAAAAAATAACTACTTAATTTTCAAGTCTAACTACTTCATTAAATTATTTTTTAATAATCACTTCCTTTTCCTATTAATTTTTAAAATAACTATCTTGCACCTTTCATAATGACTACTTCCATTTTATAACTATTCCACTATTCCCTTGAAGGAAACTAGTGATATGAATTAAAACATAGATGCTACCTCTTAAATAAGTAGGTCTCAACAAATGGCAAAAGAAACAATATCTTTAGATGAAATCCTTAATTTATATCTTTTGATTACTCCTCAATTCAAAAGACATAGTTAATCAATGTGACATAAAAAGACAACTAGAAAGGAGGTAAATTGTGTTTCATGCTAATCTACTTATACAACAAAAAAATCCATGGAGACACGGATATATGGTTCATTTGCAATATAGATATAACCTTCAATTACTACATGTTGTAAACTAAGAACAGTAAACAAATGACAAAATCCTTGTTAGAATCGAACACCAAATCCTCAATTTGTATTTGTGTATCCTATTTATGTTCATCGTCTTAAAACAAATGCCATAGTATGTGAACAACTTCAACATTAATCAAAATGTTTTTTATTTTTTCGTGTTTTTGAAAAATTGGTAGCTCATTGTGTCAAAAATTTCAAAAACTCAAGCCAAAAGAAAAATCATGCACTTTTCAAAGTTCTTTAGTGGATTTGAATCTATGTCTAAAAGTTCAAATGCATCAACAATGATACAAATACATACATGACACATTTTTTCTCTCTTTGTAATAATATTGCATATTCCTTACATGTTGAAAACTCCAAAATACCAAAACCTACGTGCCAAAGTTAAATCCTCAAAATATGTTAATTGTATGGTGGTTACTTGCCAATCTCAATTAGGATTATGAGTAGGGTTCATTAATTCCAATGACAAGATATTGAAGCTAGTATGGGAAAGTTTTGCATAATCTATCATATGGTGTCCAACTTAACAATTCTACACCAAAACCCTTCCATATTCGCCTTTTTAAATCATCGCATGTGAAAATTGAATGTTTTTAGTCCTTTCAAGCAACACCAACACGTATTTGAATTTAAAAAATCACATTCACATTGAATAAAAGATCCATTCTTTTATTCTTTTCTCTTTCAAATTGATACAATTTCATGAATTTTTTGTTGTAATCAATACACGAGTTTTTTCTAATGTTTTCAATAGGGGAAGATTGAATTTCATGTTCTAGTGTTAATGGAAGTGAAAATGACTTCATGAAAGCTTCATATGATCATCGAATTTTGTTTTCATATTGTATGATTCAAGGAACAAATGAAAATATATTAGTATTCTAACCTTATGTCAATTGAGTGTCACTCTAGTAGTGCAGAGCCCAAGTGAAAGGACTTCCTCTTCTTCCTTTCATGTTTGGGCATCTTTCAATTTGAAGTTAAAGCCAAGAACTATAGATATCATATGACAAAAACATCAACAGAATAGCAATAATTCTGAGTCTGGTTCTTTGGCCATTCTCTCCAATTGTCACAGGCATCAATCCCACATGTACAGATCATTCAGCAAAGGAGAAGGAACTTATTCAGTCAGGAATCAGCACATTGGAATACTCAAATTGTCTTATCAATTTGCTAATTAGTGAATGGAGCAAGGGACAGTTGCAAAAGGAGAGAGGCACAGAGAGAACACAGAATTTGTTCTTCTAAAGTCCTCAGCAGCAAAAGGATGTCCTCAAACACCATCTTATCAACATCAGATAATTTTGCGTGTATATGATAAGTGTGCACTGGACACAGATTCCAATCCCTGCAAATATCCCAAGGACATAATGTGATAATAAAACAACAGAAGAATGAGCCAGCATTAATAGATGATCATGGTATGATGTACAGATATCTTAACTATGAATCTACTCACCAACCAAAAAAATGTTTGGAACTAAGAAACTGGTCAACAATTTGTAGCAATTCTGCCATCTTGATATCACCTGATATATTGGGTAAGTCTTTGGAACCAAAAAAACCCACCACAATTTCACTGACTTCAGTGCTAAAAATCAACAGAAAACCCATTGGTGAGAATGGAGCCACCAAATGAAGGTTCTGCCAAAACAATCCATCAAATAGATTCGGTTTTAACACCCTTCAAGTGAAAAGCGCACATCAGAATCCACTACTGTGAAAGGAGTTGAAGCTTTGCCATGTTAGATTGGCATGCTATTGCTACCTTCATGATTGATGATCCAGTTTATTCGGGCTCGACAGATGTCTATTGTCTCACCAACAACAGTGATATGCCCCATTTTGCGCTGCTTACGAATTTCAGGTTTTTCATACCAGTGAACACTTGCACCAGAAACTGCCATAGCCCTTCTCATTGTGTGATGTGCCAAGGTAAACCCTTCATCACCCTCAGCTTCTCCAAGCAGATTGAACATCAATGACGCAGGGACCTTCATAGATGGGTCTCCAAGTGGAAGTCCAAGGACTGCTCGCAAATGCTGCTCATATTGAGATACATAGCAAGCTTCAATAGTGTAATGTCCAGAATTATGTGGCCGAGGAGCCACTTCATTCAACAAAACCTCACCATCTTTGAGAAGAAAAAGCTCGACTCCAAAGACACCTGCACCTGTCAATGAACCCACTGCCCGCTCAGCAACCTCCATTGCAATGCTGGCAATTTCAGTTGGAATTTGTGCTGGAGCTTCCACTGTATGACATATGTTATCTTTGTGAGTTGTCTCCACAACAGGAAACGATTTGATGCAACCATCTCGTCCTCTGGCCACCATTACAGCAAGCTCCTTTACAAAGGGAGCCCATTTCTCCACATATAAACCCCTTTCAAATCCTCCCAGGGATGCAACAGCCTTCAGAAGTTCGTCCTTGGATTTCACAGCCGAATTTCCTCTGCCATCGTATGCCAACCTCCTACTCTTAAGCATGAAGGGGTAACCCAAAACCCTACCTGCTTCCTCTGCAGATTCCAAGCTATCAACCTTCATGAAATCAGGCAATGCAACTCCATGCTGCTTGAAATGCATCTTCTGAAGATACTTGTCTTGAATGACACGAATCGTAAATGGAGTAGGCTCAACATCAAATCCTTTTCTGGCAAGAGCTTCAAGAGTCTCCACATCCACGTGCTCAATTTCCACAGTCAAAGCTCCACATCCTTGTGCAAATTGCTGCACTGCAACCATGTCTTGGAAACTCCCTAACACATGGTGGTATGCAATTCTTGCAGCAGGGCAATCTTGTGAGGGATCAAGAATCGAAACCCTAATCCCCATTGGCGAAGCTGCTTCACACAGCATTCTTCCCAATTGTCCACCGCCCAATACACCGATCACTGTGTCGCACAACCCTCGAGTCGTGCTACACAAATCCTTGTTGCTTGTGGTTCCAAGCTCATCAGATTCATGAGTCTCCGCAACATACGTCGCTTGCCGCGCCGCTCCTCCTCCTCCTGCTGCTGCAAGTATCTTTGTAACGCTATCATCCTTTCTCATCATCCTCGAGCTCTTTGCTTCTCGCGTTTGCCTGCAGAACTCGCTAAACCCTAGCCCTAAACCCTTGTTCTCGCAGGAAGAACTCCTCCGCCATCTTGCACTTCCTCCATCGCAAGAAGGACTGCGACGCGGATGGAAACAAGAGCTATGAAATGAATTCGCAGCAGAAGAGACGTCTGAACATCCTGTGCTTGCAATCTTGAGAGAAAGGAAAGCCACCGCTACTGCTGCTGCTTGTGAGGGATGAGGGCACAGAACGCCCATTTCCAACGAACACAGAATCCCACAATCTCCTCTTATTTGGAGTGTCCTTCAGCACACTAATCTCTCATCCACATGAGCAATCTTGCAACAACAACAACGAGAATCACTTAGACTAGGCCGAAAGACATGCTATATACTGTTTGCGGAAGAACGACAACGCAAAAGGGAGACACAGAAGACGCCGTCCAAGTTGGAGCAAATGGGTTTCTCGCAGCCTCCGAAGAAGTCTCTGAACTGGGGAATCGACCAAATCCTGCTCGCGAACCGTGCCCACAAGCTTTCCGTTAGGGTTTGGTCAAGGATGGCCGGTTTCGTTTACGATCTTTCGGATACCTTCTTCATCAGTCTCTCATGAATCTCCTTTCTGTTTCCGCTTCCGATTCCCCCCAAGTAGATCCTCCTGTGTGCTGGAGGTTTGAGTGTACCCAGATCGAAGAAATTGTTCATCTTCAGCGCCGCTGTTCTCTGTGAAAATGGACAGACACAGACACACATGTAGACACACATGCATGCACACACATACACATCGACCTTCGCAGGAATAGTGCTTATATCCTTGCAACATGTCTGTCTGTTTGCTTGTATCTTTGTCTTTCCAGAACCTCAGACTTCATGCAGGATTATTTTTTCCAAGCAACCTCAAATCTACTCAGACAAGAGCTTGGAGGTGGAGAGAGGGAGGGAGGAATCTTGTGCAACCTGATCATGTACTTTGGTTTCCTGATCATAAACTTGGTATCAGAGAATTCCCAGATTCTTGGTGGCTCTTTGTGGTGAGGATTGGGTTTGAAGATTGACCAAGAGAAGTCTCTGAACAGCAGATTGATCAAGGACCCAAACAGTGATGATTGAACAAGAGAAGTCTCTGAACAGTGGATTGTTCAGAAGTAACTTCAAGCTCTCTCCCCCCTTCTCTCTCTCTCTTTCTCTTGTGTAAACTCTCAAAGTTTCACAGTACTTGTGGTTTTGCTGGTACTTGATGAGTACTGTTGAGTGTGCAGAAATCAAAGAAACAAAATGTACAAGAAAAGGATTTTGCACTTTGCAACAAGCTTTGTTTCTGTCTATTTGTTGAAGCTTACAGTGCATCATTGGATCATGCATTTGTGGCCTTCGGGTTTGGCTGCTTCTTCACTCCTGTTGTATGAATGCAGGGTCCAATAGTATGACAAATTCATGAACATGGAGTTCCTTAACCAGCAGCAGTGTTAAGTGCAAACCAGACAGTAAACCAAACCAGATAGTTAACCATTACGGCATCAAACTCAATCACTCTCAGACCAATTGTGTGTGTGTCTGACTATCAGCTGAATCCACAGATTACTTGCAATTGCAGTTTTGGAAAAGAATAACAAAATTTTGTTAACTCTTTAATGCCCATTTTGCAGCTTACAGCAACCTGAAAAAATTGCACACTTCTGCACAATTCACATTGATGGGGTATCAGCAGCAAAGACATTTGACTCCAAACCCCATCATCACAGTCACAGTGTAAAATCAACTAATCATCATGGGGAGCATCTATCGAAGATGATCCAAAGAATAGACCACATCACCCATCAGTTTTCTCCCTTGGATGATGGTGGCAGTTTTCCTTGTTGGTATACAAAGTCTACTTGAATGCAGAGATGGTTGGTCACATGCTGTGCCTTCTTTCCCTATTCTTCTACTGAGTAATCCTTCTTTGCAAATGGCTTTAAGAAATCATTGGCAGCTGGAGACAGATATTCCCACCAAAGTTCTGCACATTCCAGTCCTCGCTCCTTTCGTCCACAAAGTGAAATGATATCATCTGTGCTTTCCCGCTTGCGTTTTCCCTTCCAGGGCTTGTATGCGCCATTGAAATGTAGGATGTGAGCTGTATCAGCAAATGGAGAAACAAATGGTTTCCTAGTGTAATTCATTGAGAACATGTTGAAGAAGTATTCTCTCTCCAGCTCACTCAAATTTGGACGCCCAAGGCCTCGCACATTCCACATGCCATCGAGAACTTTGTGCTTCCCGTAAAGTGCCAATAAGAATGGTGGTTGTGATAAACCTGCTCTGGAAAATCAACCCAAACACCCCCAAAAAAATATCAGCCATAGGAAGAGAAGAAACTCATTTCAGAATGAAGACTGCAACACACATCCAACAAGCTCCATTGTAGCAACAGGGAAAAGAGAAGCCATCTGTACTTGTACAAATTTCGCTTCGATTTCTGAAACTCATCCATCCACCAAATGATTGCCCTTGTGATGTTCTCTTCCATCCATCGCTTGGAGTTGACAACAAGCACCCCTCGATTGAACACACATGCTTCGGGATCAAAATGCTCAGGTGGCAACCAAGCTGGTCGATCAGGTCCCTCTCTTGCCTGAATTTCAGCTAATTGGGCAAAGTCAAAGTAGATTGCAAATCTCTGAGAGCAATCTTCAACTGCAGCTGCAGCATTGCCTTCAAGATCTGTATTGTAGAGCTCCTCAATATTACCCTGAAACAGAACCCCAAGGACTGTCATACATCCTGAATTCTAAAACCCCAAACCTTGAACCCTGAAAATCATTACACATCATCAACAACAGACCACACATTCATTGCCACTGTTCTACAAAGCAAAAAGAGTGAGAGAAAATGGCAAATGCTGTCAGGGTTCTTCACATATCATACCTTCACTACAATATCTGAATCAAGGTAAATGAACCTGTCTATATCTTTGTAGACCTCTGGCAGATAGAAGGGCAGGAAGTTGTAAGGACTAATGAGCTCCTTGCGAGCTCCACTATCATTGCGGAATGTGATATGCTTGTTCACCTCATGGATGTCAACAAATTTACTGATGCTGTTTCACATCACAAGCCCAACATCAAATCCCCAAACTGTCAGGAGTGGTCTTCTGAGAGAGAGATCGGGAAAACCCATAAATGGTTCTTGCTTGGTATGTACAAAACAGGGGCAGTCTTGAAACTGCTTGTGGTGATATCTGTCAAAAGACTAAGCAACTTCATCAACACATTTCTTTAGATTGGCAGGTTTCAGTAGATCATCATCAATCATCATCATCATCACACATCAAGTGAAACAGGTTTAACTGACAACAAGATCTCTCTTCCCTTGCACCAATAGAAACCACCGAAACTGACAAGAAACACAAAGCAAAAACACTGTACCTGGCCATCTCAATGTGTGTGTTTGGAAAAAGAGATTTGAGGTATTCCCTTGTGAATAACCGATCAGCTGGCACTACCATGTGGAAGTGAAGTCTATTTGGATGCCTGCAAAACCATACTTAGTATATTAGGGATTTGCTGCAATAGAAATAATCTACAGAGAAGATAGTTACAGTGAAGAGTATGTTGTCCAGAAAATCAGAACAATACTTCAAAACAGTGCAACACAGAAGAAAGATGATTCCAAAACTCACATTGCATTGGAAATGGTAGAGTTGATAAGAACCGCAAGAGGTCGGAGATCATATTCATCAGTGCACACAAAAATGTGGACTTGTTTCTGTGATGTTGCTTTAAGTTTGGGGTAGGCAACAGCAGCTGAACCCACAGCCTGTAGAATAATACTTTTGTCATAAAGACAAAAACACAAAAACAGGCCAAACATAATTTCTGACAGAAAGAACTCGAAACCCTAAACCATGAAAAATGTCATCCTAGTCCATCCAGTAGTTCATGAGCAGATCCAAATAACTATGTGCTGTAGGAACTATAGCAAAGTGATTATCATTACTGAAATCTTAATCTTAATCTGCAATTTGATTAGTGAGAGAATCTAGATCTCTCCAAACCTCACTTGCAGGTGGTACAGGTACATATCTTTGAAGATACTTATGCACAATGGAATCATAGACAACTGAAATGTCGCAAAAAAGTGCAGTTTCCATCAAATACTACAATTCTTAGTCAAATTGAACCTTCGATTTTTTTTCTTACAATCAATCAAGCTCCTTCAACATGGGGTTTTAGCACCCACAGATTCAACTATTAAACTCTGGATTTTTATGAACTCTGGAAGAAAATTAGGTTGAGCATTCAACCCTAAATCCCATTTTGAAAAATCCAGAGTTTGAATAGGTTTGAGATTCTCTTTTACCTTGACTTGTGGGTCCCATGCCTTGAGAGGGTCTTCCCCGTGCAAGCTCCTTCCAGATGGCCACACATACAACCCAAGCAAGCCGATAAGCAAAACTGCAGCCAAACAAGGGAGCATAGGCCATGCTCTCCTGACTCCATCTTTCTCATGAAGCAAAGAGGTAGCAGAACTCCAGGGCACTTGCTGAGCTGCTTTCAACGGAAGCTTTCTTGTTACCTCCATAACTACTAACTACACACACCCTTGTTTTTCTTTTCTTTTTGTCAATCATGCCAAACCTCAAAGAAGATCACAAAACAACGAAAACGACAAGATTGCATCTTCATCATTGCAACAGTCAACATGAGCTGAAACTAAAACAACCCATTTGCTCTAATCTACAAAATCTGATCAACAAAATGCTTCAAGACTCAGAGATCTTTGAATGGGTTTTAATCAAACATCCACAAAAAAATCTGCAACAACAACAACAACAAAATGCAGTTCCGAAAGGAGGAAAAAATGTAAATGTAAATATATATATTTTTGGGTTCATTCAGATCTGATCCGTGCACAGAGGGAAGGAAGTTGTTGAAGATTGCTTCTTGCGGAATCTGCGGCTATTTTTGGGTTAGATCTTCAAATCAAAAATGCTTGTAGAACTGGGGTTTACTGACCCTCTAAACTGTTATTTTTTGTGTATAGTAACTTTGCATAAATAGAACTAGAGAGCATCATTATTATGCAGAGCCATTATTAGGGGAATCATCACCCACATGAAGGTTACAAAATGCAACCAAAAACAAAACGAAAAAAGGTTGCTGGATTCAATCACTCTAAGTACTCCCAACAAATCTTACACAAGGGAAAATTGTTAGATTTTGTGAGCTTTCATGTTAGAGGTGACCTCCTCCTCCTCCTCCTCCTCTTTGACTACCTACAACAAAATGAAAATCTTTTGATGAACTACTACTGCCCAACTTCATTGCAAGAAATCTTTTGGTTTCTATGCATTTGGGAATTGCATTCATTTTGCTTCATACCTTAAGAAACTTGAGAAACTGATATGGTAACTAACCTTAAATCCTAAACTCTGCAGCATCTATGCAACTCTTCAACGTTAAACCCCTATGTCTTATCTTAGACAAGGGTCCTGGACCAAGACAAATCAAATTGTGATTTAGTTTACATGGCATCATTTTGAAGGAAACCAACTGGTTTGAACCAAAAACAAGAGCTTAAAGGAAAGCTGATGGTTTGGAGAATCAAAGTGTAAGTTAGGGTACAAGGTTGCTCATTTCTTCCTTCTTTGTTTTTTTTCCTCTTCAGATTTTATGAAAATGGAAAATATGCTATGGATTGAGGACATTGTGAAGAGCATACTAGCTCCCCCATTTTTGACCAATTTCAGAATTGATATGGTTGGTTTTGTTGATGCTCACAAAGTAGTTGCTAAACAAAGTATGCATTCATTTTGGTTCATACCTTAAGAAATTGATATGGTACATACTCTTGAACCTTGAATTCTAAACCATGCACCATCTATGCAACTCTTCAACATTAAACCCTTAAGTCTTATCCACCCATATGCAAAAACAAACTAAATGTTACCTTCTCTTGAACCTTCAATCTTGCACCATTTATGCAACTTTTCCATGTTAAACCCTTAAGTCTTAATCCACCCATGTGCAACAACAAACCAAACATGCAAGTGTATGTGTTAGATTGTAGATCCTTCATTCTTTGTATCATATTACATCTCGAATTTAACACAAAAACGTGTGTGAGTTTTGTTTTTAGTGTTGTTGCAATTATCCTTACAAAATGTAATATGCCAACGGGCTTCTCGAAAATGTAATGTTCACCTCCTTGGGCATTACATTTTTGAAAAGCATATTGTCTTTTTCTTGTGATACTTGACAACTATATGACACGTACCTTCTAGATATCATGAAGGATTTTTACAAAAAGAAGTCACTATGATTTTAACTTCGTGTGAAGCATGTGCCTCTTCCTTTACCCTACATTTAATGGTATGGAAAGTTATTTTGTGTATACTAGTAAAAGCCCTAGGTGGGGGCATTCCCCAAATGAGGGGCCTAGGACAAGGTGGTAGCCAAATGTGGCCCAACAATAAGGCAAACTCCAAATGCTTTAAGAATTTTCTCTAATTGTTGTCCATGGATACTAGTGAGCATTGTGTGATTATGCACTTATCGTAAGATGGAACAACTTACACCATCTTTAGCCCACATCTGAAAACCAATTTAAATTTTGAATTTTTATTGTCAAAAATTACTCAAAATTCAATATCTCTCACATCTTAAGTTTTTAAATCATGAAATTGCCTCCATAAAACCCTACTCATGGAAGGTTTTCCAACAATATGAAAAATATGTCCTAATCTCTTTGCAATTTTAAGCTTTTATTTTATTGAACTTTCAATAACAAAATTATTCAACATTCAATAACTCTTTTAGCACACAGGTTTAATCATTATGAAACCACCTCAATGCACCCTTATTCATCAAGGGCTTCCCAACAATAAAATATGCAACAATGGTCATTGTGGTTTGGGAGATTTCAACATGACAAAACAAAACACAATGAGACAACATACTTTCTTTAATAGGTAATAAAATTGCAAGTAAGAACATTTGTTTGTGTGTTATTTTAGAAGCTTCATGTTTTTTGGGACTATCTCATGTGTTATTTTTTAATCAAAGTTTACATTGAAACATGGAACTAATGTCAAACAATGGTGATGTTTTTTTTCTTTTTTAATGATGTTGAACCTTGAATTGATGTTTGATGGGTTGAAAATGGGTTTTTTTCAATTATTCTAACTTTTTTTAACATTATTATTTTTCAAATTTCTTGTTGTAAGTTTGATTAAGTTAATTGACATCAAAGTGAATTGTATATAGTGTTTTATCTTTGGTTTTATTGTGTATCATGTTCCATTATGTGTTTTCATTTTTTTGTTTTGGTTTTTTTTTTTTTTTTTTTTTTTTTTTTTTTTTTTTTTTTTTTTTTTTTTTTTTTTTTTTTTTTTTTTTTTTTTTTTTTTTTTTTTTTTTTTGTGTGTGTTTTATGTTTTATGTTCTTCTTTTTGTGTTTTATCTTTTTGATGTAAGTATTAAATATTTGGCCATGTCTTTTGTTTTGTTTCACATGTTGCATATTTATTTTATTTTCCTTTTTCAAATATTGTTTTTGTGTTTTATGTTCCATTTCTTGTTTTGGTTATTATCAAATAATTTGATTTGAATATCTCTTTACAAGATGAACCAATAACAAGGTCCAAATCCTTGCAAAATCATAATAATTTTTATTTATTATTTAAATAGCTCCATTTTTTTAAGACATTATCTAATCATAGTTTTGGTGATATTCATTTTTATATTATTTTTTTTGGTTATGTGATTTCTTACCAGTTTTTTCATATTTAACATACCTTGTATTGTTTGTTATGTTTTTTGTTTTGTTTTATTCTTTAAAGGTTGCAATTCTTGTTATTATGTTGGCTTTCATGTATTTTTAAATTTTAATTTCAAAATAACACTTGAAAATTGAATGGACTTGTAAATTCTCCAATTATCATAATTCATACCAATGGGGTGAATGTAGACTAAGGTGGTTCACTTTTTGAGTCATGTTGCCCATTTATGAAATTTTTTTATGTAATTATTTCTCAATAAAAGTATAGCCACTTTTCACAATGGACTTTGGAATTACAAAAATATGGACCAGTCATTAAACTGGAATGTTTAAAAATAAAATGGTTAAATATTGAATTCCGTTCCAAATTATTTACAATGACTCAACATATGGCGTAACATCATATAACAAATTTTTATGTGAAAGTCTTCCCTTAAAAATTATAGTCAAATTTTAATTAAGGACTTTAAAATAATCAAAATTGAGCCATATTTTCATAAGTCCTAACACATTTGTTATTTCCTCAAATTTCAATTTTTCCCCTAGAGGTGTATATATTTGGAATATGTAGGTGAGTTTCTATTAACATGCATTTTATTTCTTTTGATACGTGGACTTTACTACCATTGAACCCATGATACCAAAAAAATTCAAAATTTTAAAACTTTAAAATGAATTCTTGTGAACTCTTGTTTTTTCAAAAAAAGAACCACCTTAAATTACATACACCAATTTTGCACATGCATTGGATGAACTCTAATTTTTAAAAATATATATATACATATATAACCCTAATGGCCTAAAAGTTTATTATGTTGTTAATAAATTTAATCCATTTAAACATGGAGATAGAATTCTTTTATTTTTGCACAAGGGGATCCATAACATGTGTAGAAATGGGAGATGCCTACTAAACATGAAACCGGGCATATGCATTGAGAAACATCTTCACAAATAACATCATTTTTCAAGAAAAACATAAATATGATCAAAGACAAATACATTGTTACACATCCAAACTATGGCCTTGCCTAGTGAGTTGCTTGTTGCTTGGAAGCATAAAGAAAATAAAAAAATCTTCTAATCATGCCACCCAAAACTTATATCCCCCCCCCCCCCC
>Ga0209208_10006401_pt1 | contig 16223 bp, 10 predicted proteins | sample S1TSphfallax_3_FD_187694 | JGI IMG/M metagenome (GOLD analysis project Ga0209208, IMG submission 187694) | Host-associated microbial communities from peat moss isolated from Minnesota, USA - S1T2_Fd - Sphagnum fallax MG (SPAdes) (version 2) | ecosystem: Host-associated > Plants > Peat moss >...
TAATGTGACATGTTCATTGATGGTAACATCATGCATATTATATACAACAATAAATAAATAAATAAATAAAAATTTATATTTATAATCACTTATTAATTAATAAAATATAATTCAACCTGATTAAACTTGGCTATTTTGGCTAAACTTGGTTAAATTTGATTAAATTAACATAAATTAAGTTGAATTGGGTTAAATCTAGTTAAATTAGACTAAATTTGGCTATACTAGGTTTTTTTTTTCCTAAACTTGGCTAAACTAAGCTACTTTGGTTCAATTTGGCTAAACTGAAATAGCACAGAGTAAAATAAAATAATGAATTAATTATGTTATTTAAACTAAGTTGGGCAGGCTAAATTAACTTAAATTAGGTTAAATTAAACTAAATTTAATTTAAATAAATTTAAATAAATTAACCTGAATAAATGTATTATAATTTTAGCCAATTTTTTCTCAAGTAACCAAATTTAAGTTGATTTAACCTTCATACTATAATTTTGCATTGTTTAGCCAAATTTAGCTAAGTTAAATCAAGTTTATCTTCATTGCCAAATTTAGCCAATTTTAGTTAAGTTATTATTTACTTACTTATTATGCCACATTATTTATATCATGACTGAAATTAATCAAACTATAGTAGACATTGACACCATGCTAGTATGAACATACCACATCATTTAAACCATGATTAAAACTAGTCACAAACTAATAGGAACTAATGCCATGTTAGCAAGATCACACATGCCACTAGCATTGTTTAATATGATTATAATTGTTGGTCTACTTAGTCATAATAGACACTGCTACTTTTGGCAAGGGAGCAAAACGGACAAAAAGTACCCATTTTAATCATTTTGAAGTAATATAAACTCAACTTAATCATTAGTCACCAAAGGGGGGGGGTGGGGGGTGAAAAAGACATGGTTTTGTCATACTGAATGGAACAACCTCATATAGTAAAAATTAAACTTAAAATGTAATAACCTAGAATATTTCAAAATAACCTAAGGTAGAATAACTTAAAATAATGTAGGATAAAATAGGCCAAAATAGCCATAAATATCATAGGGTGGAACATCTTTAAATATCATAAAATAACATAAGGTAGAATAGTTTAAAATAACAAAATAAGGTGCATTAACCAAAAATAACCTATGGTATAATATTCCAAAATAACTTTAAATAACCAAGGGTGGATTAACTAAAAATAGCCTAAAATAGAATAGCTTAAAATAATTTAAAATAACTTAAGGTGGATAATTTTAATAATTTAAAATAGCCTAGGACACAATAGTTTAAAATAGCCAAGGGTGGATAATTCAAAGTAAAATAGCTTATAATAACCTAAAGTGGATCATTTATAATAGTTGAAAATAACCTAGGGTACAATAGCCCAAGGAATAATTTAAGGTATCCAATATTAGATTATGAATAGTCTAAAATAACATACATTAACTTAAGAATAACATAAGACTAATATAAGAACCTAATTTATGGTAGCCTACATACAAGTTAATAAAATAATGTGCATAATGATGTGTGGTGACAAATCATCCCATTTATTTAAACAATGGTCTAATAGTTAAAGACTTGTTCATTAAGGATGAAGGTTAATGAAGGTGTGAGGTTCAAACTTTCACACGTGCACCCTAAGTTGATGGGTTAAATGACTTAGGTTCTTAAGTGCCTAACCTAGGTTTTTAATGCCTATCCTAACCTAAATTAGGTTTCTAGGTGCTTTAACTCAGTTTAGGTTTTTAGCTTAAGGGGCTAGGTGGTTAACCTAAATTAACCTAGCCCTATGAACTAGGAGGTTAATCTACTAAATTAACTATTATTAAATTTAACTAGTTATCAATGAACTATTAGTGAATTCAATTAACTATTAGCAAATTAATTATTAATGAACTCGAATAAATATTAATGAATTCACTTGTCCATATTAATCAATTAATGTTCATTAAGGGGTCAACCATTTTCACCATGATAAATTTGTTCAAGTTATTCCAAAATCTAATGAAATACAAAGTGAACTGGGACACATATTAATGTATTGATACTAAAACCCATCTCAACTAGGAGGACAAAAATATATTTTTTGTTTGACATTTTTTTAAAAATCTTAATGTTTCCCCTTACATACCAAAAAAATTCAAAATGCAACACAAGGACAAAACAATCAACAACACTTGCCAAAAAACAAAATTAATACTTAATCTTAACACTTCAAAAGATGCAAGAAAAAGACACAACATGAACTATGAAACACCACCAAAGTTTAAAACAAGCATTGCAATTCATGCAAAAACCATGCAAATAACAAAAATTGAAGCTTTCCAATTGCATAAAAAATCCTTGTATTTATTTGGGCTTCAAAAGTATGTTGTCATTGAATGGTACACTTAAGCTAATATGAACCAATAGTGCACCTTTAATGATTGATTATGTGATTTTTTATGCTAAAATATTTTAAAAATATCTTAGGAATATTTTATTCTCATAAAAAAATATCATTAAATTTTTCTTATGACTTAAAAAGATGTAATATACTATAATGTCAAAATGTGTTAAAAAAATTTCCCTTAATTAAAATACTACCCAACTTCCATAATTAATTAATTACCTTTCTACCTTAGGGATTACATGCTATTATAGGTTGTTGCACCTTAGGTTGTATTCAAGCTAAATTATTCTACTTTAAGTTATTATACCCTACGTTATTTTCAATTATTATAATTATTCCACCCTATGTTATTATCAACTATTTTAAGTCATTCCACCTTAGGTTATTTTAGGTTACTATACCTTAAGATGTTCTTTTCAATTATTTTGAATTATTCCACGCTAGGTTGTTTTAGGTTATTATACCTTATGTTATTTTAAATTATTTTAGGTTATTCCACCTTCGGTCATTTTAGGTTATTTTCAACTATTCTAAATTATTCCACCTTAGGCTACTTTAGATTATTCTCAATTATTTTAACCAATTTCACGCTAAAATATTACTTTTTATTATATTTTAAATTATTTTTAGTTATTTTACTTTAATCCACCTTAGGATATTTTTAGATATTCACCCTATGTTATTATAAATTATTTTGCCCTAAGGTATTTTTGGTTATTTTACCTTAATCCACTTTAAGATATTTTAAGATATTTCACCTTAAATTATTATAAATTATTTTACCTTAAGCTATTTTTAGTTATTTTATCTTAATCCACCTTAAATTATTTTAAAATATTCACCCTATGTTATTATAAGTCATTTTACCTTAAAATATTCTTGGTTATTTTACCTTAATCCATTTAAAAATATTTTAGGCTATTTTACCTTAGCATATTTTTAATTATTTTAGGTTATTCTAACCTAAGTTGTTTTATTTTGACTACAACACAAAATTAACAAAGAAATATTCTGCACAAACCATAATGTGCAAGAATCTTATATGTAAACAAATATTACATTGAAATGGTGTTTTATTTTAAATGATTTAGAATACAAATTCAAACCACTAAATCCAACGATCCCATTTGTCTAAAACAAATTACACCTACACATGACTTTATTATATTGAAAATTATGGTTCATTTCTACCATTTCCATTGGTCCTTTGAAATTCTCACAAACCTACAAAACTTTATTACACACTTAATCATTTGTTCATTCAAAATAACCAAGAAAAAATTTCAAACCACCAAATCCAATCATTTCATTAGCCATAACATAATTTCTTTACATGAGTAAACACATGTACATTTGCAACTATAATTTGTAGGTGCAATTTAAATTGGATAAAACACCCCATGTTGTTTTATCACCTATGAATCGCATTACTAATCCCAAAAACAACTAAATTTGCATTTGTTGTTAGATGATATGACAAAACATTATCTTCATTTTCATCCAAATTAATAATAGTCACAAGTCATAGTCACATATGCAACTTAAAACCATGTTGTACTTACATATGCAATTTTAGATGGTTTTTGCATGGTGCCATGTAAGATAGTCATTGGCAATCGCAAAAATGGTTGATTTGAACACAAATTGCAAACACATGGGTTCATATGGACATGATTCCTTATAGTGTATGTAAACACATTAAAATGTTTGACATTAATATAAATTTTAACATTAAAACATGATCCAACAATCATTTGTTACACATCTATTGCCTTTTTAATTTTAGCTTCAATATACCTTATAACATTGTCATGAAGAATTTGAAGGTTTGGACTTTGAAATAAGCTTCAATGAATTGACCTTCCTATCAATTTTGCATTCACTAAATTTCATTCAAGATTTGCAAGCTTCAAAGCTTGGAACATTGCATGTTGGGCAAATACCTCAAGCTATTGCAACTTCAACATAAATCATTCAAGAGATCTAGAATCACAATGCATGTACTATGAATGTTGATGAGCTATAATGAACAAAGGGAAAACAAATAACTAAACTCCCATGAAAGTGAATGAACTTTTGATGACAAAGGTTGTCTTGCAAATAGGGTTTTGTTGAAAGCAACATGAAATGACCCCTCAATGGCATTCCTTGAAAACTAATATCCAATACCTAAAAAGGATTTTTTTTACTTGCAATATTTTTTAATGATTGATCAAACATGTAGTTATAAAGAACTATATGTTGTTGGAATTAGATGATTTCAAGTAGAAAAATCTACCTTAAATTATAGCAACACAATATTTTTCCATGTTGAAATTAATGCGCAATTTGCACAAAAATAAAAGACGCCAACATTACACCACAAACATAATTTGATGAAATCTAATGAACTTTGTAAATGAAGCCTATTGGTTAGATTATAAAAACATAGTTCGATTAGTAAAGGTTGTTGCTTAATAGAGATGAAAATAGAGATGGCAATTTGCAATACCTAGTTACTACATTCCTAGAGCAATTGCGTCCTTTCAATTAGCACCGATTGTTGGTTATTATACATTTGAACTAGTTATTGTTTTAAATCCAACTGCAATAGATTCAGAATTGGAATGCAACCAACTTTAAAGATTAGAACAACTATGTAACTTGGAATGAAGACCTTTACATAAATTGAGTTTTCAACATCTTATAAAATTGGTGGAAGCAATTGCGGCCCTTGTTGCTATTCAACAAACACCACTTCATCAAATTGTTTGGTTGAATGTACCTGTCATGGGAATCATTGAACGACCACTTGTTCAATGAGGCATATTGGTTAGAACTACCCAACCCACTATTGAAATTGCATTAACTTGTGCATATTGTCAACAAGTTGAAGATGAATTCATGAATTGTCCATTTGTGGATGAAAAATTGAAAAGATTGATGAGAGAATAATTCATAACTTCTCTACAGTTTGTAGTACTAAGCACACTAGCAACACATGTTGGTGTACATGTATAACAAACCTAGAAAAATTGAATTTGGCTAGCAACCCAATATTAATTAATCAACATTTAGGTTGGCCGCAATTTGTTACACCACTAATAGCAAAGCAACCTAGAAATGTACCATATGTGAAATGGTATAATATAGTTCCATCTTTTGTACCTATGGATCCTAACATGTACCCAATGTACTATTTGGGAATCAAGGATCTGATCCATTGATTTCTAGAAGAAAAAAAGGAGATGCAATTAGTGTTATTCAACTATAACTAGTGCCATTTGTTGAGTAATTGGTGCAAAACCAATATCTTGCCAGAATTCCAATTTCTGAACTAGAACAACCAATTTTTGTCATGAAAGGTGTACCTATTCAATAAACAATGACAATAACTCTACCTATTAATGTATATGTTACTATTGGATTACTTATCTATGGTAAATGGTGTTCCTATCCAACAACCTAGAAGGGTTAATTCATATCCATAGCTGGGTGGGAAACCGCTTGGAGGAAGATCACTTGATCAAGGCCCACTTGGAGGACCGCCACCTAATCCACATGTTGGATTTTATGGATGGTAAACACTTGATCCAAGGATATTTCTGCTACCATGGTATCAATCGGTTCTAGTTCAATCGAAACCAACCTATAAATTGCCATATCAAAAGCTTCAATATACCACATATGTGAATTATAATGATCCTAATGCTCACATTAGAGTTTTCAAAAAAACAATCCAAGCTAATGGTGAGACTATGGAGGCGGATATCATCAATTTGTTTAATTTTACTTTACAAGACATCATTTCAAAATGGGGTGAGAACTTTGTACAAGATTGTCCTAATTACACATTTGATGAGCTAAAACAAGCATTTTGCAAGAGCTTCCATAGTGTGAAGAATGACAAAAAAATCTATATACAGTTGAGGAATCTCCAACAAGAAGTTGGTGAGTGGGTAGAAATTTACTATGAACATTTGCTTAAACTAGTTAATTGTTTATAGTTGAAAGTTACTAATGTTTTCCTTACTACTATTTTCAAAGCATGTTTACAACCCTACTTTTGTTTAACAACAAGTATGAAGAAAGATACCTTGATCAAGCATAAATAAACTACAATGATTTGTGAGGAAAGTAGACTAGTTATAACAGATTACAATGTTTTGATAATTCAACTAAAGTCCAAACTGGTTGCATAGCCCATAGTCACTTACACAACTACTAGGCAATAATTAACTTGTTCAAACAATGGAAAAACAAGTCATGTGAAATAAACTTGTCATAATAGGAAAAAAGAAAAACCAACAGTTTCTATTGTATCTACTCAAATTGTTGAACTAGTGGTTAAAATGATTGCAGAACTTGTCAAACCAACTAAAGTGCCATTAAAATATCCTTGTATTATCTATTTTAGCTTTGAACATTGCGCATTTGATTATCTTAGAAGTATAAAAATTTAGAACATGTTTCGAACTAAGCCAACCACTGTTGCCACTGTAATAGCAAAAAACCTTAAACCTGATAATGTACCGATCAATGTAGTTGTTGTTATCATGACATGTAGCCAAGTATTGGAGTAACAAGTTTTTGGAGAACATGAACTGATGAAAGTAAAAGTAGTAGATGATTAACATAGAGAGGAAGAATTACGTGATTCCTTTGTTCATATTATCAGGGAGTTATAAGGAAATGATTTTACATCACAAGCATCTGTCAATTTAAATGGATCATTTCATTTGAATTGGCCTAGTTTACCATAATTAATAAATCAACTAGTTACAAGTAAGCAACCTATTTAGTTAACTTCACAAACAATAACACCAAATAAGATTTTGGAAGAGATTTTGAAAGACATTAGTACTCAAGTTATGTAGACTAAGTATGTTATCAACTTGGGACAACTTTTGAAGATTGTGCCAAACATCAAATGATACATTTTTAAACTGGTTAAATTTGTTCAACTAGTCTAACTTTAACCTATTCAACTTGGACATTCCTATGCAACAATGGCTATTGATCATCATATGGTTATGATTCAAGTCCAAGTTGGTAAGAACTTTAGTGATGATGTGATAATTAATGGGGGATTTAGAGTAAACATCATTATTGAAAATTTGGAAGTACAATTAAATCAATCAAAACCCAATCCAGTGCCTTACAATTTGTGTATGGCAGATCAAACCATGGCCAAATTACTTGGTCTTATTAAAGATTTGAAGATATTTGTTCATGGAATTCCTTATACAGTTATGTTTATTACCATCCATAACAATGTATTCAATGTTACTAGGATGCCCATGGTTGAAAGATACAGAAGTATCCCACGATTAGGGAATTAATATTGTTACCATGTAAGGAACTAGTATAGTACAAACCATACATGTTACAAAAAAAATTGGTGTTCAAACCAAAAGACCAGAAGTCTTAGTTTGTTATGATTTCCATTTTGGAATATTTTATGATGAAAAGGACACGATGTTTGCCACAAAGTTAGACTTGTTTTCAATAGGAACCATAATAGTACCTACTCATATCGAACCTGTTCCTACAACAAACTATATACCAAATATTGTCACAATAGAATTAGTTCTAAAACAACTTGTTAAATTGGTAGGTATACTAGATGTGAAATTAACTATAACACCTAACATTGTCAAACAACACTTACATGAAATTTTCTTTTATCTAGAGGTTGGATAGATGATTGTTGATGAAACACCTATTTGCAAGCGAGTATAAAATCTAACCATAACAAGTTGGACAATTATTGAAGTAGAGTAGTTAACCAAAGTCAATTTGGGTACCAAGGATAATGTGGAACAAGTGAAAGTGAATTCTACACTTTAATCGATTATCATAAATCAATTGATTGAGCTTTTAAAGGAGTTCAAAGATGTATATTTGCTTGGACATACAAAAACTTGAAGTGTATTCCACCAGAGATTATTCAACACCAAATTGAACTAAATACCACAATACCACATGTTCATCAAACAAGGTACAATTAAATCCCAATTATGTTACTATTGTCAAGCAAGCTATAAATAAGTTACTTATTGCTGGTTTTATCAAACCAGTTGAAGAAGCAATCAAGCTATCTCCAATAGTGGTTGTTCCTAAGAAAAACGGGAAGTTGAAGATTTATGTTGATTTTAGGAAATTCAATGTAGCAACAAAGAAAGACCTTTACCTATTGTTTTTCATAGACAAGGTCATTAACATAATTGCTAGACACAAAGTTTATACCTTTTTGGTTGGGTTTTTAGGATATCATCAAATATCAATTGCACTTGAAGACTAGCATAAAACTACCTTTGTGACAAATTGGGGGGCTTTTGTGTGGGTTGTGATGCCATTTTGTGTAAAAAATGGACCACCCATCTATTAGAGGAAATTTTTAAAATAAAATTCATGAGTACATTGGTGTATTCATGAAGAGTTTTCTCGATTTCATGATTTTTAGTGACCTTTCAACTCACCTTGAAAAATTAAAAAATTGTTTTTTTAAGTGTAGAAAGTTTGGTATGAGTCTGAACCCATAAAAATGTGCATTCATGGTGTTTTTAGGAACCATCTTAGGTTTCATAATGTCCAAAAAAGGCAAAATCATGGATCCTAAAAAGGTTGAAGCCTTAGTAAACATGCTGGTACCTACTACCCCCCAAGAGATCCATTTTTTTAACGGGATGGCCCAATTTTGTAGGTGTTTTATTAAAATTTTTGCTTCAATCATGTCACCTATAATTAAGCTGGTCAAAAAGTTTGAAGTTTTTGAATGGACTAAAAATTGCAAAAATGTTTCAGAGGATATTAAAAACCAGTATATATAAGCCTCTATTTTAATCAACCCAAATTAGGAACTTGAGTTTCATGTTCATACATATGCATTTCAATTAGTAATAGGAGCCATATTAACATATAACCCGATTTATAAGTTTGATCAACTAGTTATGTATGCTTATAGATTGTTGAACTTAGTCGAGTGAAACTATACTATTACTAAGAAAGAAGCTTTAGTTATGGTCTATGCCTCACACAAATTCAGACATTACTTACTAGGTAACTGATTTCCATTTTATGTTAACCACATGGCCCTAATGTACTTGGTTAATAAACCACAAGTTTTTAATAGAATTGCTAGGTGGTTATTGTTATTTTTGGAATATGATTTCAAAATATAAGCCTAGTAGATCCCATTTGATGGCATATGCATTAAGTAGATTGCCCAATCCAGCAGAACCAATTGGTGTACCTGATCAGACCATTGATGCTCACCTTTTCACTTTATAGCCATAATGGTTACAAATTATTTATGATTACTTATTAACACTAAAAGAAAAAGGCCACATGTGACCAATGCATTTATATAGGTGAAATAAAAAACTTGACAAAACTTGAACAAAATGGTGTGTTCCATTGGTTAAAGATTTGGTTACCATTGGGGAGGTTAAGGGTTCAATTCTTAATCCTTATGACTTATGTACATGTTTAAGGAGTTAAAGTAGGTAGGCTAGGCTAAGTAAGTTAAATAGGTTATATTAAGTTAAGTTAAAGTAGTAAATAGGATAAGTTAGGCTACCACCTACCTACTTGCCTTTTTATGACCTACCTACCTACCTACCACAATTATTTAATAATATTTTAAAAAATAAATTATTTAAATATGGGAGAAAATTTGACTAATCAAATGGTCCATTATTCACTAATCAAAATGACTAATCAAATAGTTCACATTTTGCATGTTGAAATTCTCTTGTCCAAAATGATTAAGTGGTCTTCTTGACACTTGTCTAAATTAGGTTTTTTTAAACTAGATTTGTCAATAAAAAAAAGTCAGGAATTCTATTAGTGCTACCTCAATTTCAAGCCTAACTACTTCACTCATTTCCTAATAACTATTTCACTCCTTTGGACCCTACCCACCAACATCCATATATGAAAATGCAAATCAACATGTGCATGTTCATGTGCATAATATTTATATTAATTCAAATTAAATTGAATATTAACATAAATAATGATGAACTAATGGAAACCATATGGGATGTAAACATTAACTTATATTACTTACATAGTTGTTTATCTATACCTAATTTCTTACTTAAACAACCTACCTACCCACCTACCCTACATACTTACCTAATATACCCACTTACTTAGCTTAAATTACCTACCTATTTAACTATGTTTACCTCCCTACCTACCTACCTTAAGCTTCCTACATATGTTTACTTACCCACTTAACCTATGTTAGAAACCTACCTAGCCACCTACTTGCCTAACCTATTTATTACATACCTATGTATTTATTTAACTTACCTACCTATTTACCTACTTAAGTAAGTAACTTAACTAGCTAGGTTAATTAGGTAGAAACCTACCTACATTACATATGTTAAATAGGTAGTTAGTTAGGCTATGTAGGTGGGGAGGTTATAACATAAGCTAGATAGGTTACATATTTATATCTACCTACATAATTATATTACCTAGGTTTAGGTTAAGTTAGGTAGGTTGGGTAATAGGTAGGTCAATTTTGTATGGGACAAAAGATATGGAATAATGTTGTAATGTTTCCATTTCATGAAATTTATCCCATATTTTTTATTAACAAGTTCAACTTTGTAAACTATATAATTAAATGAAATATAATCTACACATAGTAAATGCATTAAAAATATTCAAAGTGTTAATATCACTTGGGATGAACCAATCAAAACTACTTGTAAACAACAAATTAAATAAGATTCTTTTTACCTAAACCTACCTACGTATCTACCTAGGCCTACCTACCTACATAAACTTACTTACCTATTTATCTAGAGCTACCTACGTACCTACTTTGGCCTACCTACCCATTTAGGTTTCTAAGAATTTGTCATAGATTAATAAGTAGGTTTAGCTAGATTAATGTTCATGTGGCTTTACTATGGTTAAACACATGTTTACATTTCACAAACCAATAAATATTTATTATTATTATTTGTTGGTTTTAGTAATAAAATTATTATTTTATGATTATTACATAGTCATAAAAATCACATGACAAATGACATAAATTACTAGAACCAAAAATATTATTAATGGCAAAAGTCACAAGTATGATTTTACTACATAATCATCTACGATTAATGCCATATATTACTATGAACAAAAACATATGAGAAATAATATATACCATATTTTGATGTAGTGAATGGACAATACTCTTAGTGTTGGGAAGGTATATCCACATTTCAACATATTAATCTAGTCCCAATATCATGATATTTTCAATTTGAACATAAAATACTTTGAGGGAATGCTATGTCACTTTTGAAAGTTTTTAAATTGCATACATTTTATTCAAGGTCATCATTAATTACATGTCCATGCAACCTTGTTTAATATTTAGCATAATAGGTAGATGTTTTTGTTGAGGACCATAATTTAACATAAATTATTTTTATACAAAATGGAATCCTCCTTTCTCAAAAAGGTGAAACAAAATCTTTTACGAAGAAAATGGGCACACCCCTAAGCATTGTGTTAGGTATGCCTATAGGTTCACAAGCTACTAGGGTCATCTACAAGCTTATTTAACACACTAATTAAGGGCTTGCTTATTCTATAATGCATATAAAATTGATGCAAACATTGACATTAAAATATATTTAATAGATTAAACAACCTCAATAAAACAATTATTAGGATCTTAGGTAGAAACATGAAGAGTTAAAATTGCATTCCAATTGTTCCAATTTTGAATGGGATAGGTTCAAAAACCAAGTAATATTTTCAATGTTCAAACATTTAAGATTTGAAAAAGCTTTAAATCCTTGGACATAGTTCAATTGCCTTTGGGGTTCAAATTTTTTTATAAACCTTTGATTTATGCACCCATTGCCATGAAAATTGTTCAAAATGGACAAAAAAATGAGGAAGATATGAAATTTGGATGTAGTGTTTAATTTGGCAAGGTAAGCATTTGGAGCTTAAGATCCTTGGAGATAGATAGATTGCCTTTGGATTTCATACAAGGATTTAAAGCTCAAGTCAACACACCCATATTTTTTAAAGTTATTGAAAATAGAGAAAATTAAAAAAGATATGGGGTCTAAAAGTGAGGGGAAGAGTTATAATACTTTTTTTTCAATCATTTTGCTTTCTAGACATGTTCATTGTCTTCTTGTTTCTTTTTCATTGCTTAGTTGCTTCCAAAACTTCATGAGATATTTTAGGCCTCCAATCAATGCACCCATAGCCATGTAGATCATTTTATAAAAACAAAAAAATGACGAATATATGGATACCTATTCAATTATTGGCTTGTGTTTAGTGATGATTATCTCTATCCTATATCAAAACCGGGTTTTTGATTTCTTTTTGAACCAAGAACCCTAAAAACCATTCCTATAATTGGTGGGGGTTTATTGTAATTTTTACTACTTGCCCATAGTTGTATAGATATATTAATTGAAGCTATGACTAATTGAATAACATAACTCACCATGTGATGTGTAAGATTTTAATAAATTTTTAACTTTTTTTTTTTGATTAGTATATATGTGGGTGTTTGGAACCGTTGGAAACACCTTTACTTGATGAAAACAACTTGTTGTATGAATGTAATGTTTTGTGGAATATATTTGTGAAAACAATTAAAAGTTTAATTTTTAAAGATTTTGATATAGTTTGTGAGCGTGTGAAATCCATCGTAAGAGAAAGGTGTGACATAATAGTTATACAGTAAAATAAATAATAATAATATATATTTTATACAAACAAAAACATAAATTTTCATAATTATGCAACAAAAGTTAGTTTTGATCCTATACTCGTGGTCTACAAATCGAATGTAGGATGTCAAGAAACCAAAGTAGGTTTTGAATTTGACCAACTTCTTTTATGATACAAAGGTAGGAGTTTGACTTAATAAAGCATGCCTTGATTCACATTTGACCCAACTCTAGTTACCATACCTAGAATGATTACATCACTACTAGGTAAACCTAATAATCCCAAAGTTGTGCTAATAATATAGGTACACCCATACTCCTAGCTGGGGTGTCATTAACCCATGTCGAAAATGGTCACAAATAGTATGAAGAATTGCAATTTCTAAGAGCCAAGGAGATTGTTGAACATGTTGCTGAAAAGGTTAAATTGTTTTTTCTTTTGAGGAAGTGGGGTTTGATGATTTCTTGGTTCAACCACGACCTTGAAATGAGGTGAGTAGTAGTTGATTAGTTCTCGTTTTTACCAAAGTGAAATGGATGGTAGTTGACTGAGTTGTATGAAGGCCTTTTATTTTTTCAGAGTCCTCTTTGAGTCCTTGTCTTCTTCAAGCACTTCTATTTGTTTGGGCAAACTTCAACTTATATGTATGTGATTTAAAAGAAGAGGAGAGGGGGAATCCCAATAATAAATAAAAATAGAAATTGAGCGTCCCCACAACTAATTAATATGAGTCACAATATATTATCATATACTCTTTCCTTCCCTTAACCTAAGTCAAAAATGGTGAGAACTTCATTTAAGAATGAAAGTTTTGCTCAACAAATAAAGGGAGGCTACATACACTTAGGAAGTTCATTTTTTTCTTCCTTTGGGGGTGGGCTATTTTTTTATTAAATTGTTTGTTTTTGGAGAGGGAAACCAATGAGTTGGCAATCACCAAGATGCCACTTCACTGAAGCAAAAAAATGGTGGCACCCCCTAGAGATACCATTTCTCTAAAACAAAAGTTGGTGAGACTTGGGGTTGGGGGGAAGGATTTTTTCCATTTTTCCCTTGTTCCCAACATGTTCCTTTCAAGTTCCCAATGCGTTCCCATCAGGTTCCCAATATGTTCCCAATGTGTTCAGCAAGGATGTTCCCAATAGCACCTTGCAGTAATCCCATATGTTTCATATGTTTTGCCCAAAATCCTCCCCTTCTCACCTATATATGTGGGCCAAAGGGGGAGGCACTCCATCTTTCTATAGAATCTTCTATTTTGGGGAGCCTTCATAGTTTCAACTTTTTGTTTGTGATGGAGCAATCAAATTGACTCATTGCAAAAAAGAAGAAGAGAAGGTTGGACTTGTGAGGCACCCTCAACTAATTCATATGAAACAAAATAAGTAACCCCAGTTTAGGAGGTGAATAGACACTTCGTTGATCACACGCTGTTGGTTGGGAAGACTCTTGCATCATTTTCCCATGGAAGACAATACAAAAGCTACACATTTTGATAAAACACTCCCAAAATTCACATAAAATACTCAAAGAAATTTCCTAGTGTTTTGAGAGGGTACCTTATATTTGTGAATATTCCTCCTAGAAAAAAGAAGCGATATTACACCTACTCCATAAAATTGGGTTTAAGGTCACACACACACATATTCATTCATGAAGATTTGTAAGATCCCTCCCATATTGAATATGTGTCAAATCCCCCACATCTTCAAACGAGTTAAAATTGTGGCCCCCTATGTCTCATGGTCAACTTATGTCTATGTGTAAGGTAAAGCTTGAGGAGGAGCGCATTCCCAAAATAAGGGTCCTATGACAAGGTGGTACTCAAGTCCAGCCCACATTTTGGGAATCTCCCTCACATGTGAACTTTACCCATCCTAAAGCACAAGGTGAGCATCGTCATGAACCTAAACATGTGTAAAATCACCAGGTGTAGGAAGAGAGGGCCTTAGCACTACTCCTTAAGAGGAGGAGGGATTGCCTACTATCAATTAATTAAATTGTGACCAGTTTGTATGTTGACAAGAAAGCTGTGAGAAGGGCCTCTCAGGGTTTTAAAAAAAAAATCATGATATTTGAAATTTTGGCAAATTTTTGTGAAAAACAGAGAAAATTTGTTCATATTTGCAGGCAGATAGATATGTACATATTATGTATGTATTCTCTTTTTGATTGAGAAAGTGACCGAATGTGATCAATGAGAACTCAACACTCACCCCCTTCATTTTTCTCTTGATAGGTGTGTGGCTTTCTTTCTTTCCACTTATTGAGGGGAAGAGAGTGAGGAGTGAGGGCCACCACACACCCCCCCATAATTTTTTTGTCTTCAATTATTATAGTTTGCATAGTTGTCATCAATTGTTGTGGGAGAGTATTATCATGGCTAGTTGACAAAAGAAAAAAAATCATCAATCAGGTGGAGAACTATCTTCCTAAGTTGGAAGTTTCAAATCCTGAAATTTTCCAAAGACAAAAATCACTCTAAATTCAATAACATGTGTTCCATTGGTCCCAAAATTGTGAAATGAAAAATGTGCACATCATGTTCTGGAAGGCTTTTCTAGTGATTTGAAAAATGAAGTGGGGGGGGCCATTTGGTAGGGTTATGGTATGCATGGTCACATCCAATCCAATCCAATCCATCCAATTCTTTTCTTTATTAATTCACTTGTCTGTCTGTCCGTCCGTCGAGGTGCCGATTTTGAGTTTCAGGACCTCGACGGACAGACGGACAACTGCCTTCGTTCCGGAAATCTCCAAGCTCCCTTCACGTCCGTTTCCGCGCCGAGCTTGGAGATTTTCGCCACTGCAGTTCACTGCCTTCGTTCCGTAAATCTCCAAGCTCCCTTCACGTGACAGTTATGCTGCCGGTTCTGCATTTTCTATGGCAGAACCGGCCTCTGTCTGAGACACGACGTTCTGACCCGGTAATCTGCGAGGCCGATTCTGCAACCCCTCTCTTAAATTAACAAAAATGAAGAAACAAAAGAAAAATCGAATTTTTCTCCCCGTCTCTTAAATTAACAAAAATGAAGAAACAAAAGAAAAAAGAAAAAATAAGAAATCGGCAGAAAAATCTAAGGCTACGTATTTGTTTCTTTTTTATCTTTTTTTTTTTTTT
>Ga0209208_10006402_pt1 | contig 16221 bp, 9 predicted proteins | sample S1TSphfallax_3_FD_187694 | JGI IMG/M metagenome (GOLD analysis project Ga0209208, IMG submission 187694) | Host-associated microbial communities from peat moss isolated from Minnesota, USA - S1T2_Fd - Sphagnum fallax MG (SPAdes) (version 2) | ecosystem: Host-associated > Plants > Peat moss >...
GGGGGGGATGAACATATTGTAATAACATCACTATACCACCATGTGATTTTGTCATCATGAGTATATGGCCTAGCCACCTATTGCTTAGGGTATAACAAGGGTACAAGGTACACATCATTATCCATAGTCCTAACTTGTTGTGAAAGAGCCAAATGATAAACATCTAACCATCCATTTCATCTAATGACCTCTTAACTTTCCTTGCAATGTTTCATTTTTTTGAAATTTAGTGATAGTTAATGTTCTCTATGTTCCATTAATTTTGGTACCTAGAATTTTTTGGGCCCTAGCTTGTAGATTTCGTTCATTAATGTTGCCACATGTAAATGTAAGCTTTGTTGGGATTGTAAATTGTAACTTCTATTTTGCACATTTTGTATTATAGATTCCATTGACAATTCAACAAGGTTGAGGCTTAAGGACTCAAGAGATTTGTTTGAGTTGAAGCAAGTTATAAGTTCTTGGGGCAAGCCTTGAGGTACCTAATGGTACATCAATGTAGGGATAGGGTGGGATTGATCATTGGGGAGGAGGAAGGGGGGGTGAGTTTAGGGTTTGGCTATCATAATTCATAAGTGATTTAAAGAATCTGATGATCATAAACCTAAGAGCCATGATTCAAAACCTAGAACCCAAGAGGTTTCAATAATAACTTGTAGCTTAAAACCTTGTTAATGCTTCATAATTCCAAATTTTTAACATTTTAAGCTTTTAATTAAATTCCAATTTTCACTTCTTTCTTCTCACTCATGATCTTTTGATATGTTGATTTATTTTACACTTCTTGTTTTTATTTAATTTATAAGTTCTTTCTATAATTGGGTCATTATTTGTGGGTTGTGTTATGTCTATTAAAGTTTTATTGCTTTGTCAATTTGTATATGATGCCCAAATTTTGCCCACATCTTAATTCAAATTCAAAATATTTTTTAACAAGGTAGTGCGTTTCCAAAAGCTTGAACCTCTTCCCTTACTTCATGAAGTTGAGTTTAATAAACATGGAGAACTTAAAGTTGGTCCAATGCCCACTAGACCTAAAACCTTAGATGCTTAGGATCAAGTTATTCTTATAATGATACTCAAGTTTTCATCCTTGATGCAAACTTAAGTATGTTGAATGTTGAAGCTTTTTAAATATTTGCCCCTATTGGGAAGAAGCCCAAGAAAATAGCCAAGGTAGATGTGATAAAAAAAATCAAAATGTTTGGTCAATGAAAATGCCATGGGAAAAACTTGTATTTATGTTGTTAGAAATCTTTCAATAGTTAAATGCAAAGTGTCCATTAAGATAGAATGCAAGTTCAAATTGTTGGTGCCAAAGTGGGATTCTTTTGATGAACTTGTTAAAAATGGAAAATGAATAAAGGGTAAAAAGGTAATGGATTTGACATGTGCTCATGCCAAAAATAAAACAATATATGTGTCAATGGATTGTCCATATTTTCTATAGCAAGTTTAAGATGGGAGTGATAAAAGTAGCAAAAAGAAAGTGATTCACTTTGCATAATTTTCATGGTACTTAAGAAATGAAAACCCATGACCAATTATGAGGATTTCAAATATTTCTATGACTTTTTGAAGTTGAAAAATAACCCCAAGAAACATTGGATTGACACAACATGGTGGGAATTGTTGAGCATTTCGAAAATCAAATTTTGGCAACTAGTAAGGTTGTTATTCATGGGGCCAAGTTTGTTGCACTAAGATGTGATGATGTTACTAGCACCAATAACTCATCTTGGATTTATATGCATGGTTATTGTGTTCAAGATTAGTGCCACATCCCAAATTTTTTAGTCAAACACATTATAAAAGGATCCAACACCCATAATTTGACATTATGTTAGGTATATATGTATGTTTGGTTGGGTGTATGTTATTGATTAGTTGTGTGTTATATTGATTGAGTAATTGTCATCAGTTACATATTGCCTTTCAAACAAAATTTGTTGTTGTTCTTGTAGTGCCAAGTTGAATATTTGCATTGGCATTTCCTCATCCAAAACTTGGTTCATCCCATTCTTCATACCTTCAACTATAGACCATAAATTATTAGTTTGTTTAGCCTTCACAAAGCCTTCACGAACTCCTTAGTAGAATTTGTCTTATCATGCCAAAAAAAAACAATTTTTGACTTTAGAAAAAGTGCAAGCTTCACCAAAGTGCACAATTTCATTGTGAATCTTTCTTATGATAGGAAGTCTATCATTTGGTTTAGGGACTACAAGGTTCTGGAAGTATAATACATCTTCATGCCAACGATATATCACATCATTTTTTTTTCCCATTAGCATCATAATGTTCAATTAACTGCAATAGCCCGCCAATGAGCAATTTCAACCCAACAGATCCTCCCATATGTCCAAGTGATAGTCCTATTCATCTTTTTGTTGATTCCTTTCCTTTTGGGTCTTAATTTGATCAACCAAGGCTTGTGATTCATATGCTAGATCCCAACAATTTTGCTAAAGATCTAATTTTTCATTGTCAACCTATTATTTCCTTTATCCTTCATCATGGTAAAAAACTAGTTATTTTCCTTTCTTTAAGATTGGGAATCTCCTAACTAGTGCCACCCAAGTCTTGAATATCATTGCCAAAATTTTCATCAACTTTGTACTTTCCCACTAGATTTCTACTCAACGCATCTACATTAAAATGTTTAACACCAATTCGATGGACAATCTTGAAATGAAAGTCCTAAAACATTGAAATTCCCCTCCCCCTTCATTTGTATGCATCTAAAACTATTGCAATCCACTTTAGTGGTTTGTGGTCTATCCCCAATAAAAATAATGTATGATGAAAATAATGTCAGAAGTGCATTGTGCCCCAAACAAGGGCATAACACTTTCCTTCCATCGGATGAAACCACTTCTGTATTGGGGATAATCACTTGCTAGCATAGGCTATCACGTATTCTTTTTTTTCCAATTTTTGTGACAAAATTGTTCCTACGTTTTTGATGGACTAATCAACATCTAATATGAAAGGTTGTGAAAAATCAGGCCTAATTAATATTGGAGATGCCATGAACTTTTTGTTTAAATCACAAAAACACCCTAGCAAATGGGTGTCCAATCAAATTTACAATCCTTTTTAGTCAAGCCAAATAGCAACTTTACAATCTTATCCAAGAATAAATCATTTGTAGTACCCTATGAATCCTAAAAATGCCTTAACATTTGTAACAAATTTAGGAATTGAAAAACCTTCCATAGTAGCAACTTTATTAGGGTCAGGATAGGAACCCTCCACATTCACAACATGACTTAAAAATGTAATGTTCTATTCTCCAAAGCAACATTTGTTAGGGTTTAATTTTAAATGGACATCCTTGAGTTTCTACAACATTAACCTAATATGCTGCAAATGATCCTTCTAGTTTAAATTATGTATGTTAACATCATCATCAAAAACTTTCAGAAATTGATTGCTCCGATCCTTGAACACCTTAGCCATCGTCCTTGAAAAGGTGCTAGTGGTGTTTTCTTCAACCCGAATGGTATAACATTCCACTCAAAAAATCTTGATTTAATGATGATTGCAATTTTTTTAAAGTAGAATTTGCCAAAACTCGGATTGGAAATCTACGGCGGTAAACCATGATAATTCTCCCATCTGATCCAAAACATCTTCAATTAGCAACATGGGAAATGAATCCGTCACATCTATGCATTGAATGGTCTATAATCACAACAACGCATATTGGTTTTTACAACTAGTTAAAATAAAATAACCATTGTCTTTCTTAACTACAATTGTAACTACAAGTTCATGTTAATGATTGCATAGTTATAAAGGACATTGTGGTGCCACATGGCATTATGGTTTTGCAACTATACTCGACATCATGACTTGATGGTTTTTACACAAATATCAAATTTTCACAAATGTATTTTTAATCATCCAAAATTAGGGGGTAACAAAATTCCATTGATTCTTGCAACTTTTGGTGAATGATAACAACTTATGGTTGTGTGATGTTGACATGGCATGCCACATGGCAACAAGGTTGACTATTAGTCGCAACACCTCACAACTTGTGACATTAACTTCGCATCATGATTCATATAACTAATTTGATGAATTAATTTCATTTATTAGTTAGTTGAAAATATTGTTGTCTTTTGCGATTAATAATAGCTCGCTCTTAAATGTGATGATGACATGGCATGCCATTTGGCAACAAGGTGTCATTAATTCTCATGGCAATCCATGAGTTTTTATGATACCATAAGTATTTGTGTCTTGAATTATGGCACCAATATTTGTCATGGCATGCCATAATTTTTTGCATGCCATGAGGTTTTTGAAATCATGAATTCACATGCATGTGTATGTGTATTAAACAATCTATTGTTAACTTGGAATTATAACTACAATATTAAAGGTTGTTTTGAAAAAGGTGACACATAACTCCTTGACTTTTTCACTGCTCAACACACTTTAGGTTAACATACCTATTAAGTTAACTTATGTATGTAGGCTACTTAGTAAAACCTATTTCGTAATATAGGCTACCTTGTAAGTTATTTAACTGAACATAAAAAAATTATTACATCTAATATGATTAAATATAATAGGTTACCCTACTAATAGGTTAACCTAGGTAGGTTTGCCTAGGTTCCTAGCTTTAGGTTTTTTTACCAAGTCAACCTAGGTAGCCTCGGTACAAAATATTTTATCAAGTTTGTAATCACCTCAAGTTTGTGCAACTAGATGCATTATGATGCGACTACAATGCAACTAAATACAACTATGATGCGACTAGATGTGATATAATTATCCTAGGTTTTTTCTAGCTTAAAAATGCCTAGGTTAACCCTATCTCCTAAAGGTTTTCCAAAACATACACCTAGTCAATATCCTAATATCTTAATTCAACCTCTTATCCCTTTACCTATAATTCAACATATTGCAAACTATTGCTACCTATTTTTATGTTGTAATCCATATCACTTCTACTAGCATATCTTTAGAAGAAATGACCATATAGATTAATGTAATAAAACCAACATAACATATAAGAATCCTTACCAAAATAGGCAATTTTTAAAATGCAATTTCCTTTTGTAATCCAATTGTTTAATTCTAGTCAGGAGAATTGTTAACAACGATTCCTTATATCAATATCTACTAGAATCCAAATATCTCCTAACCGAGGTATTACAATAATTCTCTCCTTAATTACTCGTTGAACCCCAAGATGTTTCAAAAGGCCAATGACTTGTGCAAAAGAACTTGGTTTTTGAGGTTTGTAGGATGGACCATTATCATCCATATGAATAAGAACTTGCACTATAATTGTACAATGTTGTTCCACTTTCTAGTTCCATCACGAATTTTGATCCATACTTGTGCTTGCATGTCAAACCTTCTACGATTGATTTTGATCTCAAGATCTCCAACTTATGTTTCCCTTGGATCTATCTCGATAATGTTCACCACACCAAAGCCATGCAATCGCAATATTAAAAATCCTATGGATGGATTTTGTTCTATGCATGGGCTATCAAACCTATGGACAATTTGATGTTCAAATAACTTTTGAATAGTTAGATTTTGATTCTACTCGTTATTATTGGAATATGACATCTTCTATGCATCTTTAAAACCTATATTAATCTTACATCAACCTCTACATTTATTGTCTTATTCTAAGTGACATGATTCGATACCAAAAAGGAGGTACACACAAGTTGTATGCACTCAAAGTACTGCATATTTATGATCATATGCAATTACACAACAAACCTTAGGTATACATACATGAATCTATCTATAATATTGTGGCAATAATAAACCTAAGGACCTTAACAAATTTGCACATTCTAGATCCTCTATGTGTGGGCTATCATGGCCAACAAATGTGGATTTCCTAGCAACCAAATGAAGTCTACAAAGAGCCAAAACCCAAACCCAACAAAATAAATTATTTCAAGAGATGGAAAAAATGTGGACAAATTATTACTACAAAAATCCCTTCAAATTTTCCCAAAGCTTTCCCATACATATAAATCACTCAAAGTTCCCAAATACTCAATTATTCATTCTTCACATATCCCTACAAAGATTACAAACACATTAAACTTGACCCGAACATCCCACAAATGGCTAGCCCTAATGACCCCCTTGAACCTTTCATCATCTATGTATTAGGTCTTTATTGACTCATTAAACTCTAATGTTCTATTCCATAACTTCAATGTAATGGAATTCATGAAGCTAATGGCATAATTTACACACAATTGAACTCATGAATTCTTCCCCAAAACTTACAACAACAATTCTAACACAAAAATACAAAGAGTTGAAATTCAAGTTTGCTTAACTTTTTGCACCTTCTAGTATTTATTTTCCTCCACTACCAAAATGCCTTGCCAACCATTCCACACCATCCACATCTTCAACATAAAAGAAAATCCAAAAAACAATGTTCCATTGCCAATGTTCGATCTAGGTGCTAGCATTTCATGAAGAACAAACCAAATTTCATAACGTACAAACAACAAAAACACTTGAAAATAAAAAACGTCAAGGGGAAAAATACAACTCCTTTAATGTTCATGATCATCAATTGTCCTTTCACTTGGTCTTTTCCATCAGTCACATCCAACAGGGCAATCATCCATTTGTTTAGGGCTTCATCATAATAAGACTTAATCACACAACTGAACCTGTAGACATAGGTCCAGGTCACAATGGATTTCAACACAACTACTACAATAGTGAAATATTTGAACATATCTTGACATTTGACATTAAGTAAATAGATTTTGTTTGATTTTAAATAAGATATTCAATTCTTTGTAGTTCTTTTGCAAGCACATTGTCTAATAACATTCATTTCAAATGGAAATTGTTGAATTGAATGAAACATTGTAATAAGGTGTGAAAATAATAACAAAAACCATGTGTCCCCCACTTAGGTGAACCCTAGTTAGTTTTATGGGTTAATCAATTGGGTTGATGTGGTAAATTTGATTAGTTCAAAAGGTTAATGAATTATAAATCCATGATTTTTACAATGAAAAATACTCATGTGAAAAATAATTATATTTCATATTACATAAGTGAATTTCAATGATTATTCATGATATGTCATTTTCAAGTCATTTACTTTTCTTTTTTTACATTGTTACATTGTTACATTGTTTTAAATTGTTTTTGGATACTTTGTATTCATTATACTCATTTCAGATTATTTTTAGTATTTTATTAATAAAGTGAGAAAATTTAATGTAAACACTTTCAACTTTTATTTTATTTTCTACACTCATACATGTAAAACTAAGTAAAGAATACACTTATATTGATGTGTGTTATTGTGTTTCCACCCAATAGTAAAAGTTATTTTGAAAATAGATGCATCACGTACTTTTCATAATTAAAATACAAACTTTTCCCATGATATATGTGATATCATGTTTGACATAATTATTATTTTGAAATTTGATTGAATTATTTTTTAATTGCAAATTTTTCATGTTGGATTTTTATTATATTAATAATTTAATGGAAAATAATACCTACAATATCATTATAAAACTACTACTTTTAATTGTATTTGTAAAAACTTCTATAGAAGCTACAAAGATAAATTTCAAAGATAAACATTTCATAAGGTAAAGGTCCACTTCAAAATTGTAAGGTCTTGATTCCCATTTTTTCTAGTGGAATATAACCATTTGTAAAGCATCTTTGTTGACGACATATAAACTAAAATCTACTTAATTTTGTTTAAAGGGGTCAATGGGTCATTAATTAATTATGGTAATCAACAATGCAAGGGTTTTGACACAAGACCATTTTTAATGTTTCCTTAAATGAAAACCAAACATGGTTAGTTTGGTTTGGTTGCAAATTGATGAGAATCTACCCACTTCCATCTAAACGATGTTCACAAGATCTTCAACAATTGTGATGATTACCAATGTCCACCCAATTTTAACAATGGGCGTTTCACGTGGCCAATTTAAAAATACTAGCAAATTTGGAATCCAAAGAGATTGTTTCTATGTTGCAAATGAAGGTGAATTCCAAAGCTTGCAAGTTTTTTAACCATCACATACTTATGGTAGCTTTCCAAAAAAAGTGAATTTTTTGATGTAGTCAAAATGGTGATCATCCACAATTGGCTATAAACACATATATGATTTTTTTTAAATCATATATTTTGGTTAAATACTAGAATTTAGAATAAAAATACAGAACTTTCCCCACCAAAAACATTATTTGCTCCCAACTTAACATTGTTTTCATTGGTTCAAAAAAAGGGGAACATATCTTTTGTTCAAAGTTTTTAAAACTTTTGATTGGCTCTCCCCTCATCTTTCATGATGCAACCTTTCCCTTATATATATATATAGCTTGCATACTTCATTCCAATAAAGAATGATTAGGAATTTTCATTCATATACGACATGGTTATGGAACTTTTCATCCACATGCATGAGGGTTATGGAGCCATTTTCAAACCTCTAAACAAAAGGTTTATGTCTAATAACTAACATCCCCTTGTTGGTTACCTATTTTGTATATCAACAATAACATTTTTTTAAAAAAATTCAAGGAACCTCAAAAAGTTGTGGACTAAATAACATTTTTGGAGAGGGGGGCTATCAATGGGTAACATGTCCCTAGTAATTGTTGAACCACAATACCGGCGAATGAATTATAGGGGACATGTTACTCATTGGTAGCCCCTTTCCATAAATGTTATCAATGTAACCAATAACCTTCATATGTGTGCAGATGAAGAGCTTCATAATCTTATTATAAATGGATGAAAACTTTCATAGCCTTCTTGTAGATGGACCATAAAAAAAGGGAGAAGTTATACATTGTGAGAAACAAGGGGATGGCCAATCATAAGCTTGAAAATGTCCAAATGAAAATTATGTGTATGACAATAGAAAAATTTAGGTCCTATATATAAAATCACTTCTTAAACAACTAGTGATCCTCAATAACTAAAAAAATAACTATGAACCATATTTGCAACTATTTAGCTTATGTGGCAATATATGTAGTTACAATCAAATGGTTCTCACAACTAATGGATGAATGGAATGGATGATAAACATAATGTGGGCATGTATTTGATTTTGTATACATTCAAGTTAAAGGTGTAAAGTTGTTAAAGTGACTAACCAACAACAATGATTATGACATGATGTAACATACGACATTATGATATGGCATATGATATTAGAAAGATTGGTGTCTTATGCAACTACCTACTAAACAAATTGTAATATTATTTAAGATCTGATGTGAAAAAATCATGTCCATCACTTTACATTTAACATGTGTAATTTTGCCACATGGTGTAAATATGTAATCAAATTAACATAGTTATAGTCATAACTTAGTTGTACATTGCCAGTTAAATAAAATATATAAATAATAATTGAAATCATACATCATAAAATTTAATAACATACATTCATAAAAAAATTCATAGGTCATTTTATAATCTCAATAGTCACGTATGCATTCCATGAAAACACATGTCTATATGAAGTTCAAGTGGAATCAATTTTTAACAATTTATAAAGATTTTATATTTTGTTTCATTATTTGCACAAATGGCATGCATACATGTATGATGGTTTAATCAATGATAATTAGATTTATTTTGAAATTAAATAATGTAATATTTATTTGTATGTTTATAGTTAAAAAATTTACAATAAAAAAATGACAATGATTGAAAATTTGAAATTGATTTAATTTATGTACATCTGAAAATTTGAAATTATAGTTTGAAATAATTATGGAATTAAATTTTTATTAAATTTGATTCAGAATCCCAAATTTAATTAAAAATTTAATTTACCAAAAAAAATATTTCAAAAAATATTTTATCTTAATAATTTTTAAAATCCGAATGTATGAACCAAATAATTTTTTAAAATATAAAACTTGATTTTTAAAAAATGGGTTTTTCCCCTAAATATTAAATAGAATCATAAATTATAGATTATTTAATCTATAGCTGAAATTTTAAAATTTAAACATTAAAATTGAATATTCATTTAAGATATTTATTAAAAATATTCATAATCTAATTAAAATGTTGAATTAACTTCATTATAAACTTACATAATTAAATAATGATATGATATTTGAAATATACATGTTTAAATTAATGCATGACATAATATATCATAAGTTGAAGTATTGGTTGGATAGTTAAAAGAATTGAATTGGTTTGTGGTCTTGGAGATGAATGTTCAATTCCCTCTTATGACATTATAAACTTGGTCCTAAATGACTATAACATGATTACATACTTCTATTTTTAGTGTAAATCCATGTGCACATTACACATATGATTTTTGACATGACATGATACCATGTCATGTTGAATTTTTTAAGCAAGTTGTTTGACACAACTTTGGTGACCATAGTCATTTAATCCGATACAACTATAAATCTAGTTGTAAACTCAGTCATTTAAAAAAAATTCCTATTAGTGTGAGGTTACAAGCTATTACATCTAGATTGCCTTGTTCTAAACAAATACAAATTTGATATCTCAATGATTGACCTCCAAGAATCAGCTATGAAGTTCCAACCTTGGGAACCATTAATTGTGATTAAAAAAAAGAGTTGAATTTACATTAAAGAAACACATTTTCCTCAAAAAATTCCCTAATTGTTTGATTGAAAAAATGAAAAACAATGATCCCCAAAAAATCTCTATTTCACACCCTATTTTTTGCACATGTCTTGGTAGAAGAAAATTGATGGCCACCCATACCATCATATTAAAAAGTTCACAATCTACATGAGTTTTAGGTCAACTGCAATTTCCCAAACCTTTGGCCATCTCCACGACATCTCTTGGCTAAACAAAATTTATGTTCACCCATCATGCTCTAAAAAGAAAATTTCACAATTTGCGAAAAACCTTGTTCAATTTTCGACAACTTCACCCATATGTTACACATATTTTCACTTAAGAAAATATTAGTGCTAATTCATCATGCCTTGCAAATAAAAATTAAAAAATTCATGATTTACAAAGAGCCTTGTTGAAAATTATAAGCCATATGTGGTGGAAGTAGTTCTTCACTTCAAAGTTTGTAACAACTTGTGTGATTTAAGAACATCTTCTCTCACACCCCCTATTTGGGCTTCTATTAGCTGTGTCTAGCATATCCAACACAATGTGAATTATTTCCAAATACCCACCCATTAACATGAAAAAGTGGACAACATTATGTGAAAGACTATTTAAATGTCATCACTTAGGCTGATCATTATGGCTACCCAATTCAAAATAATACTTTTCTTTTACTAGCTCTTTTAGAGGGGCATTAAATTCTGGGCTTATTTAGAGACTCAAATTGAGCTTCACATTCACACTATTTGATTGCCATAAATATTTGCCATTTTACTATCGTGGGTGGTGATGTTCTAATGTTCCATGGTCATTCATTTCAAAGTTTGTAACAATTTTTGTGATTTTAAGATTGGGTGAGAGAGTTCACAATAACCTTTTGCTTTTGTCATCTTTATTATCTTGCCTTGGGTGAACTAGTGTCTACATTTATGTGTATTTGGTGAGTTATCCCCATAAGGTGGAGACTTCAAATGCACGTGTTGAACTCCTCACTTGGTGTAGGTCACATAACAAACAAGCTTTAAGCATGTGAGTGTCCCCAACCCAAAACACTTAAGTTTCATTTCTTGTATTGTGAGTGTTTTGTGTATGGTGTTTGTTTTGAGGGCGACATTCGTTGATATAATGTACCTTTGTGTTGGAAAAGTTTTATTTGAAATACTTTTCATTGGTTTAGACTCCTCCCAATCTACAAAACCATTAATATTTTGAAGAATTTATAAAACAAAAGCTATTCACTTTTATATGATAAATAAAATGGATGCATAACATGCATGATATATAGGCTCAAGATGTAGTAAAAAAATATTTATATTTAACACACAATTGTAAAGCAAGTATAGAAAATGCAAAAAAAATGAAATAATAAACCAACACATGAATGGCAAATGTTAAATGTAGTTCTTGGAAAAGACTTGACCTTGGTGCTCTTGGCTAATTATATTGTGTTTACAACCATTATTCACTTGGTTTTTCAACCCCAATTTAAATGCCTTGAACATGAAAAAATTTAGTTTGTTTTTTCCATAAATGCACCCTTCACATAAACTCAATCACACAAAATATTTTCTTTAACATTCAATCCAATTAGATGGTCATTTTGGCAATATGTGATAACATGGCATGGTTAGTATGACCAAATATTTGGTGCCAGATCTTTGAGTCTTGTAATGCTTTGATAATTGGGTTCCTTTGAATGTTTATGAGGTTAATTTCACTTGGTGTAATTTATAGTTTATACAACTTCCCAAAAAAGAACATCTTTGAGAACAACATGTCAGCTAAAAATTAACAATGGGATATTCCACTTGATTATAAGTGGTGGTGAATATGTAATTAGTTGCCTATTTAATTGAAAAATGTTACTTCTTAGCTATATGAAATATACAAGAACTGTTTAATGCCAAGAACCCAAATTTTGCTCATATCTTTGTTGGTTCCTCCATTAACTAATTAAGCATCTTCCTTATTAATCTCACTTCATTGATTTCATCATAAGTAGGAGAGTCCTTGAAAAAGATTGATTAGTGTTGGTGATGAAAATTGAACATTCCATCACATTAGTTTCATTGCTAGACTTTTCATCCTTTTTTTTCTTTTCATGTTTCCTTTGCCAATGTCCTTTTGTCGATAAATCTTCATTTTGAATCTGTTAATCTTTTTCACAAACTTCTTTTAATATTTTGAACTAGGTTTTGATCTACTCCCATTGGACACACTAACATTTGCTACATACAAGACTTGATCAAGCACAACTATTGTGTCATTTTGGTCAATGAACATTCCTTCCTTTAAAAAGCAAACCATCAAGTTGTCTAATGCTTGCATATTTGGAATAAAACAATCTTATTTTGAAACAATAATTTGAAAAGCTAGCAAATTACACGTGATCTTTGTAATGATTTTTGTTTTTGAAATGACATTCACATCCATGTCATTAATAACTTTTTCCATTCTCTTAATGGTTGTTAGGTGACTTGTCATACCCTACTTTTTGGTCATTTGGTACATAAAAAAAACTTATGCATGAGAATATGCAAATTCTCTTGAGCATTTTGTTCATGGATATTGTTGACATGCTTTCACATATGATGGGCTATCATTCAGTGGATGATTTGTTCAAAGTATTTTGTGTCAATGCTATTTAAATTAGTACTTTGTGCACAACTATCCAACATTTACCATTAATTTGCATGAAGAGCCTCATCAAAGGTTATTCCCAATTCTTGTTATCTTTTTTTACTTAAAAACAACTCCCATGTGATATTTCCAATTTTGGAAATTTGACTTGTTGAATTTCATTATATATGCTACCTCAAGTTTTTTTGGCTCTCTTGCTTGAGCAATTGTGAGTTGCTTAGCAAAAAAACCCTTTTTAACGTAGTATTGCTCCTTAGCAAATTGGTGCAATATTCTAAATACAATTTATGAGTGCGTTTATGAAGTGGACCTAAAGGTTGTTAAATTGTGTATCTCAAAAAATAAAACTTAAGTAGAAAACCTTGCAACAAATTGAAACTTTATTATGAGTTTGATGTTTCATAAATTTCAAGTATATTATGTGTTGGTAGGCACCAAACAACATCCACAAGACCCATCTTAAAACAAATGAATTTCTTTGATAAATATTCAAGAAATAAACTAATCACTTTTATACATGTAGCAAAGTTGATCATTTCATAATGTTTTGCATTCACAAGAAATATGAAACATCATTTTATGCTATTAATTTGCATTATTTCTTACTTAGTATAATTTCATTTGAACATGACACTACTTCATATAAGTGGGTAACTTTGTTATTACACTTGATAAATAAGTGTGAAACAACTTGACCAAGCTACAAAAGGGTCAGTAAACACCAATGTTGGGCAATTTTTTGAATTTTTAAAGAACCCTTGGTCCCATTTTTATTTTTTTGAAAATAAAAAAACTTTTGGTTTTGATTTTTTGAAAACTTCAAAATTCAAATAACCTTTTAGTTTCAATTTAATTTTTTTAAGACCTCCTTAGTTCCTAACTTGTTATTTCATTGCTAGAGAATAAGTAGTTATATGTAATAGTTCTTTAGCTTAAAGAACTTGACCTTATATTAAAAGCATATTGCTAATTGCTAATCCATTTTTTTGCATTTAATCCATATGTTGAACAAATACAAAAATTGCATCATTGTTGCAAGATTTGCATGCAAGTATGTGGATGAAAGAGATTAGGATTTACTTCCTATTCCCACTCCATTATGATTTATGCATGTGCCCTTTTGAAGTATCGATTTTCTTCTTAATGATAAAGTAGATGTACATCACACTCCATGAATAGATTAGAACTTGGAACAAAATTCAAACCTCAAAACAATTTGTTCAAGCATGAAATCAAATTTTGCTTGTAAGACCTTGGATTTTTATTTAATCTAATGAGATGAAATGCACATTTTTACCTTTTGAGTCATTATAGAAATGTGATAGATTGATCATTTGATTATTATATTTTATAAAAAGGACTAAACTCACAACATGAATTCATTAGATTTGTAAGTTACTTTCTAGCAAAAAAGTTTCAAATTCATTACAAGCCTTTTAGTGTATCCCAAAAAAAAAACTTAACATAGTAATGAAAGTGACAAGGTAAATGAACTATGATACCAATGCAACAAAGAGCTCAAAAGATTCATGTTGATAGCACAACAAATAGGCCATCAACAATCAAACCTTTGGGATATTTAATCCACGATGGAAGCTCAACGGGGACATCTTATTAAAAGTATATTGCAAACCATAACTCCATAATCAAAACTTGGTGAGTCAAGGCACATGTCTACTATGTGAAAGTTGATTTTAGATTTAGGTAGAGTAGCAACTTCGTTGATTCTAACAAAAAATGTTTTAAAGTCTACTGAATAATACACAAAATTGCAAGTCACAATCTTCTTTGTGGTGGAATTTCATTTGAGTCATCTTGTTTGTTTTATGTGAATTTTATAACATGATTATGATGCATCATATAAAACAAATGTGAGATGTGAAAGGGACTAACAAGGTATCCTAGTTAACAAATCCCATCAATTTTTTGAAAGGGGAATTAACTTTGCTTGTGTATTGTCTCTCAACTAGATCAATATTATATGTAAGAAAAGAGATGGCCAAAGTGTTAGTCCACATTACTTTGTCTTTGTGTCCATTAGGTGTCAGGGTTTTGTGTAGTTTAATTAAGGAGGGATTTTGCCCCTCAAGTAACAAAAAAGAACCTTGGCACCATGTTCCTTGTTAGCACATTGCACATGTTTTGAACAATGGGTTTGATGTTTGCTTGCAACATGCCACACATCTAGATTTTGAACGTTTTCCCCTATGAGCCTTTTAACCCAAATTTTCCCTTGTGTGAGTTAATGTGAGATGTTACATTTAAGCACAACGACACCTAGGGCAAACGCAAATGAAACATGTATAATCACAATAGTAAGAGGCATAAGAAATCAACATAAACCAACCATCCCATTTGAACTTGCTTTCTCTTTTGCAAGCTTGAAACCAACCATCCCATTTGAGCTTGCTTTCTCTTTTGCAAGCTTGAAACCAACCATCCCATTTGAGCTTGCATTCTCTTTTGGAAGCTCGAGCTTGCAATAATTATTACATTCGTTGGCTCAATGTGTATCAATACAAGACCACACTTTCCACAATAGGTGAAAGCGATCTCACCCACTCCATTTTGTTTCCATTGTAGATTCGAATGTACTTAAATGAGATCAACTGAGAGCTTTAATAATAGTTTTTTGGCAATTCATAGATACCTTAAACCTAAAACTCAAAAGAATGTACATCAAAAGCTCCTCTCACATCTAAAATGCAAAGAATGATCCTTCTTCACCATAGCTCCAAATTGATTTTCAAATGTTAAAAGCTTTGAAATTTTGCTTTCGATTCTTAATACCACAAGGTTTTCTTTTCATCAAACCTTCAACATTTTCTACAAGTTTCAATTATCTCACATTTTCACTCTTGCCATTTAAATGAATATATAACAAGGTTGATAATTGGAAAAAAGGTTTGTTTGTGTTTCTAATAATTGCCCAACACTTGTAAACA
>Ga0209208_10006403_pt1 | contig 16219 bp, 12 predicted proteins | sample S1TSphfallax_3_FD_187694 | JGI IMG/M metagenome (GOLD analysis project Ga0209208, IMG submission 187694) | Host-associated microbial communities from peat moss isolated from Minnesota, USA - S1T2_Fd - Sphagnum fallax MG (SPAdes) (version 2) | ecosystem: Host-associated > Plants > Peat moss >...
GGGGGGGGGGGGGGGGGGGGGGGGGGGGGGGGGACAACACAAGGTACAAAAACCATGGCACTTCTATAGTTTTTTTTGTAACTTAAGTCATTTATGCCAAGGTAATTGTAGAATGAAATCTAATTGTGCATTTATAGCTAAAAAAATGATTTCATAACTTAGAAATCCTTTCCCTTTCATGAATTGATGGATGCACTTGGGGTTGTCTATCCTTGTATAGGTTGTGCATGAACCTAAAATTTATTTTAAATTACTCCTTAATGTGATAAGGTTGCATATTACACATGCTAAAAAAATGGGGGGAGGTGTGGATTTCATCTCTAGGATATCTTGGGATATGTAATGATTATTAATTGTTTGAACAATGAAAAGTAATTCCAAGGGTGTAATGGTTGAACCTCACTCTTTAAAACCCTTCACATATTTGCATGAAACAATTAACTTCATTTCAAATGATTATGCACAAGATGTTAGAATATATTTTGAGAATTAGTTGAGATTTCATTAATATAATTTCTTGGTTTTGTGGAATATCAACAATGTTTCAATAAATTAAGTTTTATGAAAATAAAATGTAGGAATTAATCGACAATGTATCTAGATATTGTCATTCAAAGGTTTGTTCAAATGCTTTATACTTTTGAGAATTTTCCTTATAATCAAGCCATTAAGGAGTGGAAGGTGTGTGTCATATTCAATATGCATTTGATGCATATTTTTTTTCTTTGATACAAGGGAGCATCATGTTGTTATTTTGCAATTGGGTAAATATTAGCTCTGAATTTTAAAGTCTTTTTGGCTTGCCATTTGTTGCAATTTTTTAGGGTTTTTTTTTCAAAATCAAAATCTTACTAAGGTTGCTTTGTTATGGGACGATGAACTTTTAGGTCTTGATGATAATTTTATTTTTATAGTGGTTTTAATTTCATGACCATGGTCATTTTCCTTGAACCCTATTAAATTATTTAGTGAAGGTTTTAGATTACAATGTTTCAACTTTGACCCTTGAAAACCTTTCAAGAGGGCCCAACTCTTGGAGGTCGATTGAAGTACTTAGTATTAATATTGTCTTTTATGTTGCCTACTAAGATTGCTTGAATGTTGCAAGTCTACCATGTGCTACAATTGGTCCAGGTTCAATTCCCTCATATGGGTGATTTTCATATTTGAGATTAAAAAATTTAAGTTGTCCATTTTGAAGAAGGAAATCTTATTAATGAAAGGACTATTACCTATTTATTGTCACCCATACACCTATTAAAATTAAGGTCACCTTACTAACACATAGTTTTAAAAAATGAGAATAGTCACTTAAATATTTCTCCTTATTTTTCATGCAGCCAACCATTTTGAAAACTCTTGGCTTAATGTAACTAAATTACCACCCAAAGGGTCCATGAGATAACCAGTTGGGAAACATGGGAAATATGATTTTTTTAATAAAATGATTGAAATACAGGAGACTTTCATTCATAGTAAAATAGTAAAATACCACCAAGATATCTATACATTCCAATGTTCAAAATGTGTGTAATGGTAAAAATCTGAAGGAGAATAACATGGCAAAGAGATGGAGGATACATTTATGTTAACATAAAATGCTAGCTTTTCTTTTGTTTTGTTATTTGACAACAATTGTCAAACTTAGAATATCCAATCTTGGGGAGGGGGACGTGGGGACAAGAAGCAGTGGAACGAATGTTGAATTAGGGGGGAATAATGGGAGGTGCTAGGCAACTTTGGGACATGGTAGGGGATAGTGGCAATGCCGAGGAAATGATGCGAGATGTCAGCAATGCCATGTTTACATAGGAAACATCAGGAGACACAAAAGAAGAGGTTAGGGACACCCGGGAAGAGGTTTGGCACATTAGGGGATGCTAGGGAAATGATGGGGAATTAACAAAGTGGCAATGGATGACTAGCCTAATGTTTAGTTGTTGCCACAATCTTTGGATAAGTCTAAACCTTTTGTCAAACCTAAATAATGATTGTAAGTAGAAAAGGGATGTATGTTAAAAAAAACACCATTGGTAGGATGCCAAGAAAGAATCTAAAACATCCTTAGCCTAGGGATAATCCTTATGGCAACTTTGGTAGACCATCCTCTTGACCTTTTCTGCCCTTTCCAACATTTCGTATATGTCAAAGACTCCTTTATCCTATACAAAATCTTCATTACATGTAGTGGAAGTTGTTGGAAAAATAGAGTAAAGCCTTTAATCTAGGGTGTGTCTATCAATAAAGTTTTGCAGGGTTGCACACATTTTAAAGCTATAGGAAAATAAGAGAAAACTACAGATCATGGCAGGGAGGAGATACATAGATAGACTACATGAAATTGAAAAAGATAAACATAAAAAGCAAACATCTTACCTGTAAGAGAAGGTAGCCCTGGAGGCCCTTCCATGTTTTGAGGTGCCCAAGTTTTGGGCTCCCACCCTCATGCCTAGGCACCTCAAAACATGGAGGTTCCTCTAAGGCTACCCTTAGAATGGATTGAACTATCACAATGGTCTCGCCTTGACAACACTGTAACTTGTGATATCCTTGGATCACAAGTCACCAGCAGGATAGCAGACATCCTTGGGCCCAACACCTTGCCAGAATTTCAATAATCAGGTTCACCATATGTTGCTATTGGGTTCCTACTAAGTGTTGGGTGTATATATCAATGGAACCTTTGTTTACATTTTCCAACTTGTAATTGTGGCATCAAGAAACTGTACTGATTGATATATAACTTTGTTCTAATACCCCTATGATAGTCTTATTACCTAGAATGGTGTTTTAATGATATCTCTGTTGATACTCAAAATGAGTGGAATATAAGTTTTCAAATGTATAAATTGAGACCAAATATTTTCCCTTCTCATCAGTGGGTATACTCAATGGCCAATAGTACTCAACGGTCATGTGAGTATACTCAATGATCAACAATACTCAATGGCCTAATTAGAGTTATTGAAGTTGAGCCCTGGTAAGTTTGGTAGTGTTTTGTAGAAGGTATTATTGGCCATTGAGTTTATTCTTCGATAATATTAGACTTCAAAAAATATGCTTTATCCTAGAAGTATTATTCTCCATATCTATAATCATATTGGTAAGAATTCTTTCTCTGACCTTATCTGAAACATTTCATTGTGTTGTAAATTTTATCTTTATGGTAATATTGGGTATAATTTATAATCTGGGCCTGCTTCAATGTGTGATAGGGATTCCATAATTATTGGCCACAGACAAATCAATTTGTGAAAGAAAGCCCCATCCACTTAGTTGTGTATATAGGAGAGGTATTCAAACAATGTCTGGTTTCGATTGTTTCAAGGTTACCATATGGTTTGGTTGTGGGTTTCAATTTGCTTAAAAACCCATTTATGTGTATGCAAAATGGTATTGAGGTTCAGATTAAGACAAGAGAAAATCAGATCAATATATTAAAGCTATATTATACTCATACTCTTTCGACAAATTTTTTTGGAAAGAAACGTTCCTCAGTTGAAGACTATTTTCCCAAAACGTGAGATTACTAATGTAATATAGGAGAAATTAAAGATGTAATACAGGAGAGGCTTGTAAGAAAGTGTTAGAAAGTGGTGAAAAGTGGTAATCTCTGAATCAATATGAGATCCCTAGGCCCAGCAAAATGCCACTGACAGAGCCCAATGTACCTTATGTACATCTTGTAGAAGTTGAGAACCTTTTGGGATTTGAGGTATCTGTCATGAGGCTGTTAGGCTGGATAAAGGGTCTTGAAAAATCTCTGAAGGTTTGAAAGATAGGCTCCTGTCTCCTGTCCTACTATAAAGAACCATCCAAACATTCCAGTGTATTTTTTTGAGAAGCTCACCCTGTCAAAGATGTCATGGGAACTTCCAAAATGCAGAAGGACCTCACCTGGCTCTCAACCAAGCCTTTCAAGATTTTGGCAAGTTTCTTTTTTCTGGAATTTTTCTGGGAAGTATTTTAGAAAGATGGAAAGAAATTGGGGTCTAAAGCTAGACCCTTTTCCTATACTGAAAACCCTGTCATATTTTATGACACCCTGGCTGGGACCTTATAAAATATGTAAGGTACTGTACAGCCTAATAGGGCACCTTACGCACTATATAACCTGTACTTGTTTTGTCCACGATCATTGATTTTCATACTTAGCAAAATCTGACAGGTTTTAAAAGCTTACTTACGTAGGTGTACTTCAAAGGCAAGTACACACATTTTTTCCATTTCCATGTGTCAATTGCAACTGCAATAGCAGTTTCTATGAAATGTCAGAACATATTTAAATATCCATGGAACTTGTAACTGGGTCCTTACATTGAATGTAGCCTGGATCTGGGCTCATTTTTGTAAACCCAAAACGAGGGCTAACTTGTAAGAATTTAAGTATGGTAGGCACTTAGCACATCTATTGCATGTGTTGCATGTATTACATCATCAAAACTAAAGTACTTGGTACCAGCTCTGGGATATATACTCTAGTTGTACCTTGGCAGCTGCCACACTACTCATATTGTCTTCAGAAATGTTGAAATTTTCCCCCAACAAAAAAAATACAAAGATGTGAAGGAAAGTAAAGGATCTTTTTTACTTTGTGAATATTCCATTTTTCTCACATGGAATATTCAAACTTCAAAACAAAATAGTTATTTGACACTGAAATGCTGAACTTGCCATGGTACTAACAAAGGCTTAAGAAAAGCACTGAACAAAGTAGTCATCATCCAGTACATGTAAGTAGTCTTGAAAATTTATGTTCCCTTTTGTGCACAAGCATTAGAAGCAGTGCATTGCTTAGACTTAAAGATTGTGCACTTTTTCAATCATTTTCTGTCTATTTGGACACATATGACTATAGCATTTGGACTCCATGGGTGGAATTAGATCATGAAGAGTACTAAAGCTGCCTGAAAACTGCATCTCAGCAAAGAATTATTTGATTATTCGAGAAAGTAAGAAATTGAGAGGAAGAAAAGTGCCAAAGTTGAGTACGAAGTCTGCAATACACTGACTGTTGAGGTTTTAAAGAAGTTGAAAACGTTTTTAGAATTGCAGTTCTTTCAATATTCATGTCAAATGATTAATTGAAGTTGTGAATTTGGTTGTGTGCTGATAAATTGAGCGTCAATTACTACCCTAACAACACATTATAAATCAGGGTTATCTAACTCCCAATATTTCTACCCATAGTTATTTGTTGATATGGTCTAGAATGTCAAGTTCATTAAATGATAAAGAAGATGCTGAGTTGAATCCACACATGTTACTATAACCTTAACCTTGAAGCTTTTCATCCTTGGTACTTGAAAACTCAAGCTACTATAGTTGGTAGCCAACAATGAACATCACAAGACATGGAATCTGTACTACAAGCTAAATGATTTGGAGTAGAGGACCTTCTTTCATTTTCCAAGAATTAAGCAAAGATAGGCTCTAAAGGTCCAATCCAATCCCTTGTCTTTCCAATGTAAATCAATGTTAAATAGGGAGAGAGTGAGAGAAGGGAAAAAAGAAAAAAACTCTGGATATTCATAAAGCAACCAAGTTCACCAGATTTGGAAGAAAAAATACAAATCACCAAATTTCAATGATGGGTACTAGGTAGGTAGCCAACAATATAGAAGGATGCTTAGTTTTCTATACTCTTTTATAGCCAATTTTGGCTAAATCTTCTTGTGTATGATCACCAATTTGGCTATGTCACAAAATTGAAAATAGAACCCCTCCTTGGGATTTCATGCACTCTGTTTACTGCACTTAAATAAGTTTTTAAATTTTCATTTTTACAAGTACCAACCTCAAATATTATAATTTGGTCATCAAATTTCAAGGTGAAATAGGGCGTGTGTGTGTGTGTGTGTGTGTCTATATATATATATATATATGAGTTGTTTTTGGTAGTATCTTGCCAATTTTTTTGTGGTGAATCTTTGCATCTCCATGAACTGTTTATCAAAACAATGAAGAAAACATGAAATAATGATGATTTAAAAGGCTTTTTTCACCATTTTCTGAAATTTTCTTTAAACAAGTGGAAATTTTTGCTAGACTTGGAATTAGTCAGTTTAAAATATTGAAGGATGCTGCAAAGCTTTACCTTTATGTGAAAAAGTGGCTCAATCTTGTCGTGTGTGGTAGCCATTCACTCAACATCAGAAGACTGAATGAAGATAAAAAAGAGACAAAAGAAAAACAACAACAATCGTGGTCATATTCCTTGGACTTTCCAGTCAAGTATTTGATGCTATTAGCATTAATAAAATTTTGCTCCTGAAAAAATAAATAGAGGAAATAGGGAAATCTTACTTTTTCTGGATCCTTGGCATTCCATGTTTGTCAGAAGCGTGTTTTCCATGCTTGGAGTGAATGTGTTTGATGTTTCCCCCAATTGGTACAAAGCATTTTGGGCTGGTTAGCCAGTTTTTGTGCCACCAGAAAACCGCCCATGTTCGATGTATCTGCACCTGATCAGGAAGAAGCTAAATCAAAGGAATCTTAGGCGACTCGTTGTAGTTAAAGGCAAGAAATTTAAGTTCCATGTCAGCAGTCGTTTGCTGTCCATTGAATGTGGACCAATTCCACTATAGTATTTATCAGTGTCGGGTGGGTATCAAAATTTTCGGATACTCGTAAGATCCGGTTTTCACAAGATAACTTACACAAGGTTTCCATTTTCACTTTTTAAATTTTTCTTAATATTTATACACTGGGGCAGGGTATCAAAATTTTAAAAATTGAATCGGTTCTCACAATGCCAGTTCTCATACATTTGAGAACAACCGATTATCATTTGGTGATTCTCCCGAACTGGTTATTACTTTTTTTCAAATAAAAAAATCATAACTAAAATTACCCCCAAAACAAATTTGATTTATTTTTTTCTTAAAAATAAAAATCATAAGCAATAGAGTTATCCGTAAGTAAGGAAATCACAGCACCTGAACCCTAAGTTTGGTCATACACGCGATGAGATTAAAAAAAATACATTAGCATTTTGGTAGGGGGGGGGGAGGGTGGGGTACTTGGAAAACCATAAATTTTGTGATAATTTGAGTTTCATCAAATCTTTCCTTTTTCTTGAGTGCCTCCACTGCTGCTACATGTATTTTAATTGCCTCTACCTGTACAACTACTAAAATTATTCTTGAATCTCGTGCATTAAACCTTGTACACAGTATTTTGAAAACCTGATCTGGGTAAAGGGTTTTACCTCACCTAGGTATCAATATTTTAATTTTTTTTCTTAGAATTGGTTTTCACCATTGCTATCATATAAGTGAGAACCGATGATCAGGTTTTCAATTAGGGTATCACTTAAAATGATATCTTGAAAATTTCAGAAATATTTGAATGATACCCAAGTGATATTCGGGATATTTTTTATACCCACTTAACATTGGTATTTACCCTAATTAATCTAATATTCTAGTAATAAATTTAGGCCTTCACAACAATAAGCCAACTAAGAACGTCTCCACCATCAAATAGTAAATTGGTTGTTTAATGGACAATGTATAGCCCTTCCATAGGGTGAAACTAAGTTTGGAGCAATGTTGAACTTGAACAATGATTTTAAATATATTCTATGTGTAACTATAACTAGCATACTTATTTACATTTCTATAAGTGTAAAACCTTTCATCCACATTTATTTTAGTGTAAATGTCTAATTTTGGTTGTGTAAGTGTAAAACTATGTAAATTAATTATAATTATTTATCATGTGATTTTGTGCAAATCTATGTAAATCTATGACAACTTTCAATCTCTTGACAACCTTGTAAAAAGAATAGAATATTAAAAAAACCAGCTTGTATGGATCACCTTGGGTCCAATTATGTTAATATATATTAAAAAAATTATAACCATTGCTTAAGTTTTTACGTTTTAAAATGATAATTTAAGTTGATGTTGAAACTTTTAGATTTATTTATATACCATAATATTTTGACGAATTTAGCATACGAATGTAGAATAATTAATTTAAATTTAGTTTCTTGATTCGATGCCGAGCTTTTTAATTCTGAAAATTTTGAGACTTAAGGCTAAAGTTACTGTAAGGTTCCATTACTTCAAATGACTTGAACGGTTTCTGTGGTCAGGTGGCCCTCCTTAGAATTCTTCTGTTCAAGATGTCCAGAGATCAGACTCCCTGATATATATATTTAGAAAATTTGGCAAATTAATAAATGAATTTATGAAAATTTCGACAAATTTCAACAACTTAAAAAATAATAATAATAATGTCAAACCCGCCAAGGTACCCGCCAAGGTACTACTGTAGTAACATTCATAATACATGATGAGAACATATGAATTAGTTTAAAATCAATCTTTAAAATTTTAATGCCATTTTAAAAAATAATTAATACAGAAATAACATAATAATATAATGAAACATTTTTTTGGGTTGTAAGATTTTTTTGAATTATAAATCATGGAATATAAGTATTTTTCTTGACCTTGTTTTGGCATGTCAGCATGACTGGCTAGCCCACTGACTCACTTCAGGCGCCACTGTTTGCTCCTTATGGTGCAACTACACCCCCATTTTGTTTATGATTATTTTTAGATTCCTTTTTTAAATGATGAATTTTGAAGTATATCCTTGGCATAAACTGTGCTCTTATTTGTTGTTTTGTTTTGTGTGGTCAGGTGTGTGTATGGATGAACAAGTTGATTTAATTTCCACCCACATAACAACTAGTGACATCATTGGTTTTTTTTTGGCAAACTTTTGCCATTTGGAGAAATTTTATTTCTTATTTTTTTGGTTGAATATTCCCTTCTTCAATTAAAAAAAAATCCCAAAAAAAATCTAAAAATTTGCCATGTTTCCTACACATTGTTCAAGCAAGTGGCTAGGATATAAAAGGGTTTTGATAAATTTCTACTTTAAAACTGGTCTATTGCCAAAAGTGGCTAAATCTCCTAGTGGATATTTGCTGCTGTTGCAACATCACAGAATTGGAAAAAAAACATTGAGCAACATGTTATTGGTGTAAGCATTTGGTGACTAGACAATCATAAAAACAAAAAAGACCAATTTGTACACCAGAACATGGAAAACGAACAAATATAGAATAACAGCAATTTGTAAGCAATATCTTGTAAGTTTATCTGGATAGTCAAGTTTTCCCAATGCATTATAAACTTGTTAAACTGGAAAAGATGTAATTCCCTAAATGAACATGCAAAGATCATGGCCCTTAGGTGGCTATGCAATCTTGGTATTCACATCCTTTTTCCACTTGATCATCAATGTGATCTTTTACCACTGATCATTTGTCCATGAAGATTTTATTATCATGTGACCACATGTAATTAATGCATAGATACTTTCTTATGGAACTGCAAGTTATGCAATTCTATCATTTATATTTAAACTTGGCTATCTCATGGAAAGAAATGTCCAAGGTATTTACATTTCTCAAAGTCTAACAAAAATATGAAAAATACATTTTGGAATGTATTTGTGAGTTTTTTGCTTTGTGCGTATTTACAACCTTACAAGTGTTTATGCTCCTGTTCATCCCCAATTTTTTTTTCCTGTTCCATCAATGGTAAGGGTTCTTGAACTGTTCATATGTACCAAAAAAAGAGTATAAACAGACCTTGAAGTGAACTCACCACACACTATCAAGTTTAACCAAAATGAATTAACATCATTTATTGATTTTGAAGGGTATGGGATGGTTTGGGTAAACCTTAGATGCACATTTGTTTGTGAATATTCTCAAAATACATTTTGAGTATCTTTTAGAGGAATGATAGGTAGTATATTTCAGTTGTATTGTTGAGAAGATTATATTTTTTGAACTCAAGTAAGAAGTTTACATAAAATGCTTAGAAATTTTCCTAGTACATTTGGAGGGCACCTCAAATTGAGGAGGTAACCTGTGCCTACAAGAGGTGTGTTACACCTATTACCTTACACCAAAGGTAATATGCGTAATAGGTGTAAGGTAATATGAGTAAGATGTGTGAGGGGCCTCAGTCTCCTATTGTTTCATGATCTACATATGTTTAGGCTCATCACTATGCCAAAACATGGCATAAGCAATGAGTTCTATTTTATTGTAAGGTCATAGAAACTTGTCCTATTTCACCATAGAGAATTCATCACTTGTTAAAAAAATGAGTATAATAATTATTTATTTATTTAATAATTGAATAGGACTTGTCATTTATGCCATACATGTAGTTATTGATGTCATGTTTTGATGTACCAATGTATCATTATGTTTGTGTCCAACTTTGGTTACATGTCCATAAGGCCATGGGTGGGGGAGATTCCCAAAAATGTGGGGTTAAACTCAGCTATTGCCTTGTTTTGGGCCCCTTACTTCAGGAGTGCCCCCCCCCTTGAGGTCTTACCATTCAATTGCTAGATTTGAAGACCCATGATGGCAAAATGCATAATGTTAGCAAGGTCTTTCTATGCAATAATTTGGATGGAAGTGTAGTTAAGTAGGCCCAACTGAAGATTGGGCACAATGATCAGAGAACTATGGCATAATCAGAGTAAATTCAGAAGCATGTTCACACACTCAATGTAAAGTTGGGCATGAATATATTGGTTACTCACAATTTCAACAATATTAGAAATTCTTTTATTCTATGTCTACATGCAATGAATTTGTAAAATAGACCATCATTTACAAAAGAGTGCCCAAACTCATGTGCAATAGTTTACATTAAGTTGAAGATGATCACAAAGTAAATATCCAAGGATTGAGTAAATAATACAATTTCAAGGACTACTCTTTTTCTACTCGAACATTTTGTGTAGAGTAATGCCCTTGCAGCAAGGCATTACACCCCAGACCTCAGGCTCCACATTTGGTCCACAAAGTGTAATGCCCTCTTGCCTTGGGTTGTAATGACTTCTTGCCAGGGCATTCATTACGTGGCACAATGATCAAGGCAGGCCCATATGGTGGGAAATATGGATTGCAATTTCGAACTGTACTGGTTGCAGCCCGCTCCTGTATGGGCCCGCCTTGCATGGGGGCACTTTGCCAAATGGAATGCCCACCCATGAGGTCATTATGTGTGTTGAAAATACTGGTTTGTATTCCACATACAAAGAAATTTTACCATAATGTTCAATATGTCACATTTGGTCACCTAGGCTAACTCTCCTAACGCATGAATGACAGGTTTTTTTTCAATTCAGACAAAGGAGCTTACAGAGGTTTAAGAGAGTTTCTAACAAGCTCTAACATCAATTCAAGCTTTTCAAACTCTCCATGTTCTGAGAAAAAAAAAGCTAAAATCAATTGCGCATTATGATAACCAAACCCAAGAAACCAAACTCTGAAAAATAGATGAATAACAGTGAAGAGAAAAGAAACTTTGATGTCCTGCATAGACACTGTTGAAGATGTAAACTCATAATGTCTATGGTCTTACACCCTCCAACAAGAGAAACTATTATTGTTTTGTGGCTGCAATAATTTCCAAAGCACCTGAGGTTCATTCAGGATCTTGTAGAAGTATTAATTAAGTTTGGAAATTTCCAGTCTATACTTGAATGGCAAGAGAATAACATGATCAAAGGGGAACATTGTTTCCATGCCCATTATCAGTTGAATGATTCAGTTGTAAATCACACATTTCATGCATTGCATGATTCTCATGTTGTATGTTTTATATGACTTCAACATTGGTAGGTGGAAATCCCTGCTCCACCACATTAAAATTTTGTTAGAAATTGCAAGCATTTGAATAGAATGTGGTACCAATAATGGAGAAGTTAATGTGCAAGCTGATGAAGCAAAACAAATGTCACTTCTTTGATAACACATTTGCGAAACTCAAGTTGGATTTGGATGCACATAAGGCTCTAGATTGAAGTTTATTGCAGGCCAACCTAGGGATAGTTTCATGCTTAGAATTTTGTTGCAGCTGCAGGATTTTTTGTGATCCAACCTCACTGGTTGGCTGCTTAACCTCAATACCATGAAATTGCAAACATGCCTCTGTAAACTTGTGAAGCTTCAAATGACAACCTCAGTGGCAGATTGTTATATTGATTAACCTTGGATACATTTGAAAACCAAGTACCAACCTGATTGCAACCATCATTCAAGCCAACAAGAGATTACAGACTTGGGGTGGGTGACAATTTGAAACCTCTTGCATTGAATCAATAGATGCAATATCTGATTAATGTAGACTCACATCCAATGGTGTTTTTGGTGGTGAATTTTGCAACTTGGTGAGAAGAGAAAATAAAATAGAAATATTTTGTCATAAATTCCTTGTTCTTAAAAAAATTGCCGGAAAATTCAAGAGTTTGTTTTTTTTTGGAGAAAATGTTGCCACATTTTGGTTTCAGGGCAATTTGTCACCACTTTTCTGTTGTTGATTAATGCTAAATGTATTTTCGGATGCTTGCTGCCTGCTGCTACATGAGAGAATTGACAAGAAAGTAACCTGGTCACATTAGTTGCTTCAGGACTAACAAGTAGTCAATAACAAATCTAGTTTGCTACATAATGCAACGGCCTTCATTATTGTTCATTATTTTCACCTCATAACCTGGTGCTAACTTGTTGCATTCCCACCATCCACCTTGAACAAAAGTGACAAAACATATAGCTATTTCACTACCTCTGAAGGCTTCAGTTTTGATAACAGCAGCAAGGCCAAGATGGAAGGAAGAAATTCAAAGCAAAGATAGATATCTTCCAATTCATAGTTCAAATTCCACACAAAAGAAAGACCAGTCACCAAAAAAATTCCTAAAAATCTAAAATACTGTTGATTTATGGAACAATAATTCTGGCTAATCATCTCACTGTAATATTTAAGATCACCAGGATGCCACTCTTGAAGTTTGTACAAGTCTTTTGAGGAGAAGGCCTTGAGCGCCTTCCAGAAATACTGGACGTTCATGAGGTCACGTCGCCCTGTCCTCAAATGAGATTTAAAGACTTGAATTGGTGGCAGTTGTAGGAAAGAAAAAAGATTTGTTGGAACCCTGTCTATAAATAGTAATTACACATTTTGACTGTTACTTTACTTTCTCTCTCTCTCTATATATATATAAAAGACCACCAAATTCAATAATCTCATTGGTCTTAAAAAAAAAATCTTTAGGCCTACATGTAACCCTATTCTACCTAGCATTGAAAAAAAAGGTCTCTTTCTAGCAATTCCATTGGTCCTCCAAAAATTCTCACGAACATATCAAACCCTATTAGATAGGGTTAACAAAGATATTTATAGACCTATGTGGTATGTTGGAGTTTTCATTGTTGGCAAGTTTTCATGGATAAGTGTGTTTTAAGGTTTGGGAGGGGGATTTGAAAACAACAATAGTAATGAAATGGTGGCAATAGGAGTTGTTGCTACAATAGATATAACATGTACATTTAGAGCCATTGATGCAAAAAAGATGGTGAAGTCGTAATATGAAGCAACCATTAATCTATCTTTACTTGCAACATTTGTGGCTTTTCTTGATTTCTTGTCCCATCCAACCATAGGTAAGGAATAGAATCAATAAAAATAAGCATGCATTGTTCTAATGGATTTCTTGAACATGGTGTACGTTGTTTCCTATTAAAGGCAAATCAATAATGAACTTCTACAATGGCTAAATAATGATTTTGGAAAGCCACGGCCAAGCATAAGGTTTGAATATGTGGTTTCCATTTTTCTATTATTAAGGTCTATTGTAACTTTGGGTATTGATGATGACTATGTTGTGTGCAAATGTTCAAGATGTTTACGAAATAGAAAAGGAAAAGATGTTATTGGGAAAAAGGTTGGTGCTCACCACGTTGGACTTTGATGTTAACATTCAACATCCTTATAAGCCACTAGTGGTAGCCATTAGGAAGTTTTAGGTGGCTATAAATACACTTGTGCAAGTTGCATGGAATTTTATGAATTATGGGCAAACAAGCTTCTACAAGAGCTTGGCCTCTAGTCATTTACTATCATAAGCTTGCAATTAAGTTATAGTTCTAGAAAATCAAAAGGGATTTGTATTTTGTGAAGGGTTGTTTCCACAATGTTCATACCATGTTGGGATATTAGCTTCTTGCATATGTGCTATTGGCCTTTAATGGCAATGCCAACTAAAAAGTTGGCCAAAAGATGTAAGTTTTTAGGATTTCTTAACCTTTCTAATTGTTGATTTCCATTTTGAGATCAACATTTTCAAATTGTTACAAATTCAATATAAGACAATTTTCCTTTTCTTATTTAGACTATGATCCATGTGGGGTGTTTTTTGGTATTACACACAAGGTCAAATTGGAAGGCAATTGATCATTGTGTTATATTATTGACACATGCAAGGTGAGCTTAAATCCTCTTTGAATTTCATGATTTATTTTAAATTAATGTGGTTGATGTACCCCCAACCTCTTTGATCAACTCAACTGCGAGTCCAAAGGTGAAAACAATGGAAGGATAAGGAAGTGGTGATGCACTCCCAACTCCTTGAAGGATTCAAATGTGAGTCCAAGTAGAAAACAACGGAAGGAGTCGGGGCACGCTCCCTAGTTCACAGCACTTTAAGGGGTATAGGGGCGTGCTGGAACTCCAAAATGGGACTAGAAAAAGTTGACAAGCTTCACTCATTCACACGGGCCTGCACAAAACCCACACAAGGTGGTTAGTGCGTAGTTGGAACATTTTTGGTGTTAAGACAAGCCACGAGCAACATGGACACACAAGACTCACCATGGCCCGAACTTGGGGGAAGCCACCACCTTCCCCCTTATAGTATACTTTGCACCTCTCCATGGGGCCCACATCCAAATGGTTTTTTGTCCCAAGATTCCCAAGTGGGAGTCACGAAATTGCCCAAGTTGGGACTCCCACGACTTTGGAGCCGCATAACTTTACGAGCAAAACTCGGATCAAGATGTGGTCTAAAGAAAATTTGTAGCCCTTGTCGAGAGCTTTTCAACGGTATGTCGCACGCCATTTGAAGACAAGTAAATCGGGTCGATTCTTGACTTTTTTCTGGTCGGGAGTCAAACTATCAGTTTGACCCCCAACCCTTCTTTTGGCCATAACTTGTGTTTCAAATGTCCAAATGAACAATGCGAGCCCATTTTAAACATCTATGTTCCAAGAGCTTTCCAATGATATAGAGAAGGCCACAAGAAATTGAATTTTGACCCTTGAAATTGCTCTATGAAGTTTCGAGAATCCACCGAGACTCCATTTCCCAAAATGGGAGTTGCCTTGGGAGTGTGAGGGTTCACTCCCTCACACTTTCCTACACTCCCGAGAGTATGTGATGTGACTCCCAAGCTTTCTCTTGGCCCGCACCCTTGTAACCCCTTTGCTTTGGTCGCGAGCCCAAAGTTAGGGTTGCGATAAGTGGGGTATGTTCCTTGACTCATAGCACTTTGGGGGTAGAGGGGCGTGCTAAAACTCTAGGATGGGGACTAGGACGAATGACAAGCGGGTCAATTATTTACACGAACCTAAACAAACCAAACAACAAGTTGGTTAGTGCATAGTTAGAACATTCTTGGTGCACGAATGAACCATAAACACACATGGACTTATAAAACTCATCATAGCCCGGACTTGGGGGAAGCCACCACCTTCCCTTTTATGGTTTTTTTGTCTCGAAATTCCCAAGTTTTTGGGAGTCTTGAAATTCTCAAAATTGAGACTCCCACAACTTTGGAGGCCCATAATTTCTTTTGAAAACCTTCAATTGAAATGAGGTTTAAAACAAAATTGTAGCCCTTATCGAGAGCTTTCCAACAATATGTGGCACACCACTTGCACACAAGTAATTCAAGGCGATTCCTAACTTTTAGTGGTCAAGAATTAAATTGGCAGTTAGACTCCCAACCTTTCTTTTGGCCATAATTTAGTTTTAAGTACCCAAATGGGTTAATGCGCTCCCAAGTCACGGGGTGAAACCCTCTTGAGGGTCTCACACAATCAAGTTGCGGAAAGTTGAGACTTGGTAGCACGCTCCCGGCTTCCAACTCTAGAAAGGGGTAGAGGGTCGGGTTGGGAGCCCAGGGATTAGAATAGGAAGAAGATTTAGTAAATCAAGCATGAATCTGCATCAAAACAAACCACCCACGTGGTTAGTTCACATTCCGGGACACCCTGGGGTGTTGGGACAAGCCACGGGCACTTCGGACCACAAGACACACCACGGCCCGGACTCGGGAGTATGCCACCACCATACTCCCTATAGTATACTCTGCGACACCCCGTGGGGG
>Ga0209208_10006404_pt1 | contig 16216 bp, 6 predicted proteins | sample S1TSphfallax_3_FD_187694 | JGI IMG/M metagenome (GOLD analysis project Ga0209208, IMG submission 187694) | Host-associated microbial communities from peat moss isolated from Minnesota, USA - S1T2_Fd - Sphagnum fallax MG (SPAdes) (version 2) | ecosystem: Host-associated > Plants > Peat moss >...
ACATAAATACACAATTGGAAGAGCAATAGGTTGAGAATTGATAAGCATCCAACTAAAAGCTAACTGGTACTTACTTTTGGGTGTTCAGAAAGCTTCAAAGGGGTCCTACCTTTGGCATGTATGTGTGCAGTGTGAATAATTTTCTTCGGTACCCCTCTTCTTCTACTTTTACCTTCTTGAGTGATCAGCCTCATTGAAGCTATATAATTTACCCTGGGAAATGTTGACTATTTTTTTAAAAAAATTACCGTGGTATTTTACTATTTTTTGTTCTTTTTGATACAATACAAGGTAATCTGTAATTATTGTAAGCAAAGAAAAAATATAAAATATTTATTAATTTATTTATAATTGCATGTAAAAATGACAGGATTGCATGTAATAGTTGCATGAATAATCACATTATGGTTGCATGTTGAGATTAAATTTAATAATTCATTTTTTTACAATTGCATGTAATAAATATTTCAAAATTAATATTTCACAGAACAAAATCGCCCATGTTTCTCAAATTTTTAAATTGTGTGTATTGTGGGTTACAATCATATGTTAAGAAATTTTCTTTCCACTTAATTTTTTAGATTTTTGGCCATGTGTATTGTGGTTATAGTCACATGTTCAAAGTTCTATTTTGGGACATAGTACTGGGTGCAAGTGTGGTAAAATAAACAACTAAATATCCTTACACATAAATGGAAAGTAATCACAAAATAAGCTTTGATATATTGATAGGTTAGAAATATTAATTATTTTAATGATCAATATGAACATAATCATTTATTCATATATATGATATTACAATAATGTTGAAGTATCATGCATGTTTAATATGCATGGGTATAAACACCATAATAGGAGCTAATAAATCATAGGACTGAATATTTAACAAGTTTTTTAAAACAAAATATGTTAAAAATCATGATTTGGAATTCAATTTCTAACTTTAATAAAAATCTTTATGACCCACAAACATATTGCATTATATTACAATGTAAAATTTTACAACATTTTTTTCTTATAAAAATGTCATTTTCAAATGATTTCAAAAAAAATGAAAAGCAATTGTAAAGTGGACCCTCTTCCAATCTTCAATCACATAGGTACACCTGGATACATAACCAATGTTAGTTCTCAATGCTGGTGGTGACTTTGTCATAAGTTATCAAAATGGACTAAACTTTTTGCACACCAACGTTTATGGCTCACAAAACAATATTGTTGTGCATTGCCTCTGCCATGGTCCAACCTATGGAATGTGATCAATGCTTGCAGAGGCAATTCTTAATCTTGAGAAATTGGAAATGATTTTTGAAATCTTTGAATTCTTTCTTCGGGTAGCCCCAAGAAGCGCTAGATTGCAACAAATTGCATGTACTTCTTCGTTTCTACCTTCCATGATTTGTAATTTGAACAACAATTATGTCATGTTTTATGGATCCATACTAGTTTTTATGTTGTTGGTAAAATGTGTTTTTAAATCATTCATTCAAATTTGTAAATTTCATGCAATTGAGTTCTTTTGGAATTATGTTTTTGGTTGCAAATTGAACGTATACTAACCCACTATGCTAATAGGTACTATTCCTCATAACCATGCATGGTAACAAGTATAATTTTACCCAAAAAAGTCAATCCAAAAACACAATACCATGCTTATTTGGTACTCTAAAATCATAGAATTACAAAATGCCAAGACTGCATGAGAAAATACAAATGTACTAATCAAGAAAATGTTTTTAAAACAAGTATTAAAAATGTCCTTCCAAAACTACAATTTAAAAATAAAAAGCAATAATGTACTAAATAATTTTACTATATATCCTACCAAAAATCCCCTTAACTTACCCTTAACAATCTCACATGTGTAATATTAGCTCAACACACAAAATATTGCCTAATAGCAACTTTGGGTCTAGTCACAATGCCTTTCCTCATTCTTGAAAGTTTGTCAAAGGAGTCTAATCTTGGCACTAAAAATAAATTATCCCTCCCCTTAATATCATAGTGCATCTTGCATCTAACCAATTTCATTTTTACATCTCTTCACAAATTGGTTTTGATAAATAGAACATTATAGGCCACCGATCTTGATAAAAACTTATTCACCTCCCACTTAGATTTTTTGGCTTCTTCCTTGGTTCACTAGCTCTAATTTAGGATTTAAATTGAAGAAAAACTTTGATTGTAGTTTTAGAAAACCATGATGCTCCTAACCTTCAAAGATGCAAGAAGCCTTATTAGATGTCATTGTAGCTCTAATGCAACATTGGAATGAAAAAACTCATCCTACTAACATTACTCCCACACAAAATGTGTAATCCATACATACAGTGATCTCAAATTCATCCACTCTATAGGTGATGGTAGTGAGCTTTGAAAGAGGTGAAGTGCAAATGAGGCACAAAGGCCGTACGAGGGGAAGCATTTGACATTGAAGAAATGTGGGAAGTCAGCCATGATGGCACCAAATCCAAATTGTCAATGTGGAGGATTCCATCATCTTGTTCCCATCCAAATGGTTGAATCCTAGCAATGCATTTTAAGATAAAACAATCCAAAATGCTATGGCCAAATTGCAAGACACATTTAATTGTAATGGTGGTGTGAAAATGTGCTAAAAGAGGGACATTTTCGGAATTATTATAAAAAATTCTGATGGCATCTAACTTCAAATTAAATTCAAATTCAAAAAATACAAGCTTTGAATAAGGACTTCTAGCATAATTGGATCAATGTGACTTCTATTTGAGGTGATTGCCCATTCTCAAAGTTTCTCACATTCACATTCCAAAAATTTGCAAATAGTCATTCTTGTTTGAAGAATCATATTTGGCTCAAAGTTTTCTTTTTCAGTGCCTAACTTGATACTTGTCAGTGCCATGTTGCAATGCAAGCATGAGTGTCATGCTAGAAGTCCTTTTTTGAGCTTTCTACAGTAGTTGCCAGGTTCTGCATGTGTATGTCATGAGTCATCATGATCCCTTGCTGGATTACCAAAGAACTCTGGATGTGTAAACTTTGAAACCAATGGGTGGTTTTGTGATCCCATTCATGGTAGATTGGGCCAACATATCTGCCTAAGGTTTTGCTCTTTGGTGTTAAGTTCTACAAGCATACAATGATTATAGCTTATGCGGCAAATATCATGATTTCTGACATGAGTGCTCACACTGGCTCAGGGGCACTTTACTTTGAGCCCTATATCGACATATCCACCAACGAACCTCAAGGATGTCAGGATTAGTGTGAACATAGCTTAATGGGATATTTGCAGGCAAATAACATAATCTTATTGTGCATGCACAATAAGAGATTTGGGAGAGTCTCATCCGACATTGGCCACTTATTTGAATCTGTAAAGAACCATTGATTCCAGTTTTAAATTTTTTAAATGAAATCTGTGTTGCCCTCCTCCCCTTCCCCCATCCCTCTCTTACATTCTCATACTTAGGTGACTGGAGAAAGAGCTTTGTCTCAAGTATTGCCATCCAATCTGAGCTTCGGCATCATCTCCCCAATCTGGAGATCTGGTTCCTTCAACCATCTTATGACTGACTAAGGAATGCACACATGCAAATTCTATGATCTACAGATGTCATCTGTGGAATATAGAATAGTTGACGTATCCCTTCAAGATCAGTACCTAGAGGATTTGTTACTAGCTTTTTTTGCAGATCTAGGCCAGGCTACTCACTTTACTCCAGCAAACAGTGGGTTGGTTCTTTGCAGGCACATCTCTCTTTCTTTTGGCTGCAAGCTAGACTTTTGGCACACTGCATGAGAAAGGTGCAGCGAGCTAGTGAGTCCCTCTGCATAATCTGTTACTGCAGGAAGCATACAGTGGGTGGTTGCTTGGGGGACCCAGAGTGAAACAACACCTACATGGGTACCTTCAACACCTTCTTGGGTGAGGTCTCTTAGTAGTTACATTTAACCCTGGCACTGTTAAATTTGGACTTGCAGACCCTGATTTAGACCAAGGATGATGGCATATCTATAATGCAGATACAGATACAGATTAGATGCAGATACAATTTAGAGTTTGAGGTTTTTATCAGTGTTGGGCAGGTACCAGTCTGGAATCCTGGAATATAGACTGGTACTGGTATCAAAGAACCAACCAGACTGCCATGACTCAAGGCAATATGAGCCTCATTACCAATACATGCCTAGTAGGGACCTGAGGTAATACATATGACTTAAGGCAATATGAGCCTCATACCAATACTTGCCTAGTAAGGACCTGAGGTAGTAATACCTATGACTTAAGGCAATATCGGCCTCGTACCAATACTTGCCTAGTAGTGACCTAAGGTAATACCAACTTCATATTAAGTTTTGTATCAATCTCAATACCAGCTACATACTTGTCTCATATGAGGCAAAAATCAGCCTTGGACCCTAATACCATGACCAGCCTGCTATGTTTTCTTACTTAAAAAACAATCCACCACCAATACCAGGTGGGTATCATTTTCTTTTGAAAAGATCCAATATCATTACCAACTTGGTATGTTCAAAAAACTCATTACCCGCACCTTACCTGCACAACAGTGATTTTTTTTACCATGGTACCAATGTCGGTGCTGGTTGACCCAAGGCACTTCTATGAGGCATTGGCAGGCTCTGTCTTCAAAAGGGATGTGCAGACCATATATGTGTAGACAAATATTGGGTGTGTATATGGTTTTAGACATACCATGTAAGTGTAAGTAACAAACTTATTTATGATCTGTGTGTAAGTGTGAAATCCTATTAAGTGTAAATGATTCACAGTTACCCCACTGTGTATATATGTGCAAATTTGCATACATCTGTGATGACCTTCAATTTCTTGATGATTTTGGAAAAAACCAAAGAATCAAAGAACTTAGCTTGTACCAGCCTACTTCTTTTTATTCTTTTTTTCACGTGATATCTATTACATATTACTTGGAAAAAAATTGAAAATTTTGCCAATTTTTTATGGTATAGCAGGACTTGAACCTGCGACCATTAAAGTTAAAAGCCCAATGCTCTACCAACTAAGCTATACATCCAAAGAATCTTTATTATAAGGCTGAAGATCCATCATTATGTAATTAGATGATAAATTCATAAAAAATAACAATGACCTGAAATGCGAGCCATGAACAAAGCATATTGTATTTTATCTACTCCCAAGGCATAATAATATATTCTTTCTTTTCGTAGCAAAAAAAGTAAATAAATAATAAATTATATATATATATAACCAAAAAAAAAAAAACTAAAAGAAGGGAGAAAAGGAATTGAAGAGAGACCCCACCAAATATTTGACCCTAGCTTTTGACCATTTTAACAATCAAAGTGGTCAATTTGCACCCAAAACCCAACCAAGATGCCATCTCACAATAAATAACTTCCTGACAAAGTAAGAGAGCTATGACTAACATAGAGTTTTGGCCCTCTTCTCACAGCCATCGGCTCTACCCTCAAATCCTTACCATATAATTAAACTCTCACCTACAAATCTTCAAATAACCCTATAGCCAAGCTTAGTATTACATAAAGATTGGAGCTTTGGTGGGAAAATACAATAAAAAATATCTATTTTGTTTTCAATCCTTTTTGTGCATATCGCAATTTCTTCTCTGGCATAACTATTTTCTTAGCCTTAAAACAGAATAGGCCACCTTACAATTTGAAGAATGATAAAATACAAAGATACGCTTACAAACTACACATAGATTATGGAACACATAAAAGATTGCAAAAGATTAATGCAAAAAGCCACTCTAATTTTAAAATATTAATTTTTTTCCCATCCCAGACAATGACTCTACATTGTAGGCCTTCCATTTATTGGCGGTCGCAACATTATGCATTTTTATTGTTTTATCTCATCTCTACGGCCTCCATTTCTTTTGTTAGGGTCCAAAATTTCAGCTAAGGTGTTCCTAAATTAAATGCCTCCTTTGCTTGCTTGAGGTGAGAAGAGACCAGGAGGGGCACTTTTTTTTCTTTTCCAAAACCTAGTCCATTTACACTTACCTTGTCAAAGACAAATTTGCATGAGGCTCTGGAAGTGTAAGTGCAAAAAGAAAAAGCACACAATGGGCAAGGAAATTGTGTAAATGTCAAAAATTTGACCCAATTCTACATGGTGGGTATATGTGTAACTATACTTACCCTCCCAACATTGATGCAAACCATCCTTTTTTGGATGAAATATTGTGCAAATGTGAAATTAAAAAAAAATTGGTGACACATTTTTTTTTCTAGGGAGAAAATTTGCCAAATTTTGAAACAATCAAAATAAATTTCACCACATTCTGACTCAAATTCTAAATGGCCAAAACATTGTAAAAACAGTTAAATGTTTTTTGGGCATCTTCAAGAAACAACATGTTACCATTTAATGTTATATTTTTGTTGGGATGATTGCAATTGATGCAACATCAAAAATTTGAAAAAGAAAATGGGGTGTAGATGTATCCACCAATGTTGTGAGGATATCCAGTTTGCAATGTTAAATTTAAGGGTTTAAGTTCTTGAAATTTTGATCTGAATAAACATCCCTTTATTGAAACCAACATAAGAATTGAACTGAGGAACTATTTTTTTAATATATCCAGAATCAAAATAAAAAACAGGAAAAAACACTCTTGAACACAAGGTCACATTCTTACATAGAAAATCTGATTTTTTAATTTACTTGACAAGTAGGCTAAACTTTATAGTTAAATATTAATTTTAATTAGTTCTTGAACTCCATACCATTGTCTTTTTTCTGGTGAAATTGCTAAATTTCTCTAAAAATTACAAGTTGTCCGCTTGTAAGCTTGGATTTTTTCACCTAAAACTTATTAGGGCAATGCATGCCTTGCTTAATTACATAAATGAATGAAAAAATTGTTGTATATCATCACTTCATCAACTTTTGTGTAATGTTGTCACATGTTGTCATTTTGCCCATGACCATCATCAATTGATCATCATTTTGTCACGATTGAATCTAGGTCATTTGTGAACTTTCTCTCATCTTTTGAGTTTTCTTTTGCCTACATCTTTTGCTTGCAAAAGAATGTTACAAAAACCTCATTTGCCTTCTAAAGTTCTATGACTTGTACAAGTTGTGATTCATGAATCTTGAACGACTACACCTTGAGGTAAACTTGCTACTTAAACCTTAGAGGCTAATTTGTTAAGCGCTTAAAAGAGTTAGGAATTAAGAACAAGTGATAAGGTACAAGCTTTGAAGGCTTGTTTCTTTCATTCATTGATGTTTCCATTTAGAAGTTAGGTTTGTACCTTGAAAATCCAATTGAGAATTGAAATGCAATTACAACTTGTAAGTTGTTGCGACCCAACAATTGCATTTGTAATTCACTATCATTGTTAATGATGAGGATTTGATGATTTGTTGTAGCTTGCAACTTACTATTTGAGATCAGATTTGCAACAAATTGCAATGGAGGTGGTGAAATGGCTATTGGAACTTGGTGGAGATTCAAGAAATGATGAAATGGCTATTGGTGGGCAATGGGCATTGGGGAAGATGGCACTATAAAATCTAGTTTTGAACATCAAAACTTGAAGTTACATCATTGTATGAAGCTCTAAGTTCCAACCATCAAGGTTCAAGCATGTGTTTTAATCGTTTATTTTGATTGAATGTTGCCCTCTACATATGGTGTTACAATGTTACACTACACATTCAAGATTCAATGAATTCTTACCTATTGTTTGATATTGTTAAAAGCAATTAACTCTTGAATCAATCAAGAACCCTAAACCCTAATTCCTAATTGTTGGGCCTTAATTGCAATATCTTTAAATTCATTATTTGTTTAGCTTGTTGTTTTTGTTCAAGGCAACTAAGTTGTTCAAGAACCTTGAACCCTAATTCTTGGCTCCTAAATCCTAGTTGCAATATATTTTCCTTACTTGTTATTTAGATTATAAGTTGTCATTATTATTCAAGATAATTGAACCATTCAAAAATTAAAAACCCAAAACCTTAATTCCTAGTTCTTAAGTCTTATCTACAATATCTCTTGATTCCTAAATCTTATTTCTTTACCTATTTTTTAATTACTTGTTTTTGGTCAAGGTAATTAAATCATTCAAGAACCTTAAATCCTAATTTTTCAAATTGTTCATTTTTTGTTATTCATTTTTATTTGTTTGTTAAAGCATTTCAAGTTTCTAGAAGCTATAATTGTTTTCCACCAACTTGCCTACCATCTTAGGGTTCAAGAAGATGGCACCACCTCTTGTGTTGCCGCAAATGAAAGTACATAAATGTTTTTTGTCTTCTCGCAACCCTATTAATTCTATTCCATTTTTTCTTAGTGATGTGACTTCACCCAATAATGTTGCAAGGTTCTATGGCATTTCCAATGCTTCTAATAATCAACCCATTGAAATTGATGTGCCGCTCATGAATTTGATTATTTTCCAAGTACAATAAAAACCCATTAGATTTTCCTTCATAATCATTTTGAATTGATGAACATGTTTTGTTTCATTCTTTTGATGCGTGAATTTTATAAACAAAAAAGAGATGGTCCTATGACTCACCACAAAAATTTCAAATTGAATGGGTAGTAAAATTACCTTGGGTTGGAATTGCAAGTTGGTTATAATGGATGTGTGCACATTGTGAAGGGCAAAATTTACTTTGAAAGTGAGTATAAAGATAAGCTCCATGCACCTAAATGGGATTCACTCCAAATACATGATGGTCGTAAAAATGTAGATAAAAATTTAAGAAGGTTGAAGAAAGGGGAGTGGTTCATGATCAAGGATTGTAAACATGCCAAAAATGAAAATGTTTTTTCATGCAAGGGTAAGAATTTGTCGCAACCCCACTTTAGGCTAAGTGCGAGGATGAAACTCACACTCCCAAAGTTAGGGATTTGGAGTCCTCCGGGACTCCCGAATGTTTAGAGTTCAACAGCAGAGGCCAAAACACCTCGCATTGGGGTGTTCTTGGTGTCATTGGAAAGGCCTTGAAGTGTAGATGTCCAAAATGGCCTCGCATTGGTCATTTGGACATCTGCAGCTCAAGTTATGGGCAAAAGAAGGGCCGGAAGTCAAATTGTAAGTCAAACTGGCAGTTTGACTCCCGACCACTAAAAGTCGGGAATCGACCTCTTCCCAACATCCGATTCTAGAGTGCGACATGGCGTTAGAAAGCTCTTGAAGAGAACTACAACTTCGGTTCAGACCTCGTTTTGATCAGACTCTGCAATCGGGAGATATGAGCTCCCAAAGTCTTGGGACTCCAACCCGGGACAGTTTCAGGACAATTTCGGGACTCCTCCTTGGGAGTCCCGGGAAAATGTGCCATTCGGATGTAGCTCCCGCGAGGAGCTGTAGAGAATACTATATGGGGGAAGGTGGTGGCTTCCCCCGAGTCTGGGCCGTGGTGAGTCTTGTGTGTCAAAGTGCCCGTGGCTTGTCCCAACACCCAAGGGTGTTCCCGAATGCGAATTAACCCTTTTGTGGTTGGTTTTGGATGCAGATTCAAGCTTGATCATCTAGTCCCTCTTCCTAGTCTAATTTCTGGACTTCTAGCATGCCCCTCTACCCCCTTTTAGTGCTGGAAGTTGGGAGTGGCCCCCAAGTCCCAACTTTCCGCAACTCTACATAGTTGGACCTTCAAGTGGGTTCAACAAGGGACTTAGGAGCGCGTCAGAATTAGTGTTGCAACAAGTTGTTAATGGGGTGGTGGGGGAAAAACGCATAAAACTTATTCAATTTCCCACATTCTTTCACACTTTGAAACATGGCATGCCCATGCTTGAATATTAGGCACATAAAAAGCTATTTGATATTTTAAATTTCAAGGAAAATCTCAAAATGCATTGGACAAATTCAGGAAGTTGGGCTATGGTTCAACACATGCACAACATGGTTTTGGAGGTCAATATTATAGTTACTTAGTACATTTTTTTAACTTGTGGTAAGGTAATTACAATTGACAACTAAAATTAGTTGTTAGTTAATGCATATGTGGGGCAAAATTGGTTACACATACCAATTTTCTTCCCCTTTAGCATGTGGTGGTAAAAATTAGGTGTTGATCATTTTATTCAAGTTCTTCTGCAAACCTTGATGAACCAAGGTGGTTAGCCAAGGGTATGATTGTGAACAAGTTAATGACATTTGGTGTAAATAGTTTTTTTGTTTTCCAAGGTGTAAGGTCATGGGTTACAAAGCAAATTTTTGATGGATGGGCTCCTCATTCCATGGGAATGAATTGTATGGCTCATAAATCCAATCTTGCAATTCAAATTTTGTCTCATTTTCTAATGGTGAACAAAATTGAAGGTTTGTTATCCACATTTTACAACTATTTTTGTAAGAACTTCAAAAGACACTTAGAGTTTACAAAGCTTGTAAAGGTCATGGAAACAAAAGTGGTTAAAATTTTGAAAAATGTCAGAACATGATGGATTAATATGGTATCCCCTACCAATATGTTAAGGTAGAATACCAAACATTGTTAATGAAAATGGCCATTGATAGCCCTAATAATGAAAAGGCAAAAACAAACCTTGACCTCCATTGTAATGTGCAAGTCATGTTGGGGCTTGCTACCATACTTCCCTTATTGTAGTCTATTCATAATCTCTCAAGTTCAGCTAGTTGAAAGATGTCTTCTTCGATGATTTGTGATGACAATTAAGGTGTGTCAAGGGGGAATATTTCTTTTGTACACAAACGTGAACACCAAGTTCAAATTTGATGCATTTGAGACCTACAAAGCATTGGTGGGTGCAAGGGGTGAATCGGTTATCATGAAATGGGTGACATATTTGGACCACCTAGCTTTTAATGTGAACCAATAGTACATTTGGGTCACTCATTTAAGTTTGGAAAATAGTGTGACAATATTTGCGACTAGGGATGTATATGTAGTAGCTATAGCACAAGTGGAGGCACACTATGTAAGTAGTTTTCTTCACCTTAACCCTTTCTATTTTTGCAACTTATATTGCATTTTCATTGTTCACAATCACATGCATTAGATTTTGGAATCTAATGTGGGTTTCTTTGTATGGCAAGGGCTACTAATTGCCTTGTTAAAAAGTTGGAAGGAAGATTTCTTGTTCATGGGGTGATGGACAATCTAGTGTGATGTACCCACAATACTAGCTACAATTAAATACAAAAGTAAGTTTTGCCAAACATCTATGTGTAATTAAAGAAACATATTGCCATCCCAAGAAAGTGGCCAACTTTAATGTGTGGGCGATTGAAGTGCTTTCAATAGCCTCACTTGACATTGAATAGTCTATGTTCAAGTTGTCAATGAAATCAAATGTGATTCATGCCATGGCGAAACCTAGGGATGAGAATCTTATCTCTCACCTCCTATGCACTCATTTAGCATCTTGAGTTCTTTCTTGGTTTTTCCTAGAATATCAAGTTGCTAGAGACTACCATGGTATAGGTTCTTGGAAACGTAGAGGATGAGCGATGCTTCAACTCTTTGGCATTTTGCAAATTCAAGTTGCTATATTGATTCATTAGCAACCTAGGTTTGGTGGTCAAAATATTTTCCTATAAATTTTACATTGTGCATATTTTTCTGTATGTAGAAGTATTTGAGCAGTGGTGTGCTGAGCGTTCTTGATATGATGTGGGAGTTTAGGTGTAAGGCTCTTTAGTTTCAACTCAACAAATTTTCAGCAACCTTGCAAGTTGCAATTGTTGGCTGGTTTTTTGTAAGTGATGGTAAGCCAAATGGATGCCATTTCTTTGTTTCCAAGTTGGTTTTTCTCGTGTCTTCACTCTTTACAAGATTATTCTAATGTGGCTTGTGGGTGGTTTTGTATATAATTGATCTTTGTTTTATAAGACACGTGTGTTACAATGGGTAATTTAAAATGTGCGATCCCTCACAGGTGATGGTCTATTGTTTGTTTTCAATTTCCGATTTGTGTACTGCTCCATAACCGTATAGATCCATATTTTAATTTGTTGTACACCTTTGAAACTATGCAACCTCCAGCATTGGGGAGTGTATGATGTGAACAAGGAACCTACTATCATCCTATCTAGCTATTGCAACATGAATAATGACGTTTGTAAATGACATAAATATGGTACTGTGACCTAAAAGGATAGCTACAAAGGGAAGTAAAGAAATGTTTTGGAATAATCTTTATTTTGAAATGAAATATTGAAATTAATTTATAAAAAAAAAAAAATCAGACTTGTGTTGAAGGTGTTGTTGCCCTTGCACTTGAATATGCACCACCACAAGTTCAATGATTGGCATATAGACCAAGTCAGTTATACAACTTGACTTCACACCCATGAAAATTAACCAATTTTGATCTTTCATACTACTTTAGTCACTTTGATTCTTACACAAGAGTTTTCCTTAAAGTCATCCTGTCTTCACCCTGTCTTTGGGGCATGTTTGGCGCTCAGGAAAAAGGAAAGACGGGGTCAAAAGAGGATGAAACTGAGATTGGCAGAAAGTGCATTTCTGAGTTTGACCCCGCCCTATCCCCCCTTGAAGGAAGGCTAATGTACTTTTTTGCAAGTTTTTTTTTTTGTCTTTTTTGGAGTCTCACCCAGTTTTCGACCGAACTCAGGGTTCTGGTGCCGTGTTTTCTTGACATTACGAACTCTATTGTGTCAGAAATATTCAAATTAGATAAGTCCTAGACATAAAACTCAATCCCTTTTGCACAACAAAATTCACAACTGGGAACTGCACATGATGCTAAAAATCTTCAACCAAAACACAAAAAAATTTTACATATTGCCTCAACTCTTCTCACCAAATCCTTCAAAATAAATATATGTTTGCCTTAATTCTGAAGTGGGCTTGCTCTTTGGGAAGGTGGCTAGTTTGGGGCTTCTTTGATTGGCATTTTAAGGTTTTGTACTTATGTAAGTGAAAATTAATTGTTTTTAATCCTTCCAATTTTGAAATAATTACAACAAAATTATCATTATGCAATTCAGGATGGACTAAAATACGATTTAGGCAAAAATCATGTTGTATCAGATATTCATAGTCCTTAAACGATTGTTATGGGCTTATCACTTATTATGAATTTGGGAACATCCTCGCAAACCTTGAGACATGACGATTCGATGACTTATAACAATGTTCTCACATGACGATTCGATGACTTATAACAATGTTTGTTGGCTGGTTCTAGGTTTTTGGCCGGGTTCAAATCCAAATCTAGATCTAGGTCTAAAGAACTGGACTTGACAAGTCTACATGGACCTGGAAGTAGCCAAGAACTAGACTTACCAGTTCTACAACAACAACCCAACAAGTCGTCATGGATCCAAACCTTGTGTGAAATTAGGAAGGAGGAGAAGAAGTACACAAGGAGGGTTTTTTCTTCTGGGCCCATTTGGCTTTAGACCATGTGACCTTGGGACACTAAAATACACTTTAATATGGGCTCAAGTTTTGGGCCAAAGGTGGAAAGCCCTTGGCCCCACTATAAAGTAGGCCTCAGTTCTTACCTAAGAGCTCATGTTCCAAGTAGAGTATCTTGGCCCATCATACCATATCAACCTCAAAACATACTAGTACAAGTGAATGTTGGCTCAGACCTTGTATGGAGCTTGTCTGGCAAATTGGATTTGGTCCATTAGTACGTCCTCTCCAGTACATCTAGTGCAAAGATTGGAATGGCAATGACCATATATGCCATTTTTTTCCTCTGTTGAGAGACTTATGGTTTGGTTGAGTATGATGATCCAATTTATAGGTTTTTGTTTAAAACATCAAACTTGACATTTATATATGTATACAAAATTTATTTTTAATTATGAAAAATCTAAAGCATCAAGTTATATAAGTATATAACATATGTAATTCATACTTTACTAATTACAAGTTAGGTTCAAATCTTTTTACTTCACCATTCCATGTGCATGTATTGATTTTTATTTTATTTTTAAATTTTCTAATCTTAAATGTTATAAACTAGTGTTGGCCAGTTCTTGATTTTTACAATAAGCGCCATGTCTAGGGTTTAGAGTTTTGGCTAAAATGGAAGACCTGTTAGTTATGGGTCTAGAGAATATTTTCAAAAATTAAAACTCATTGGTTTTAAAGCCGGGTCAAACTTTCTCCACCCACATGAGCCCTAGTTTTTTGGCCTCTATTCAACTTAAGGAACAATTTAGGGTCATCACAACATATTTGTGTAAAGGCTATTTGGATGTTATCATTGAAAATATCCTTATATTGTAAAAGCTTATAGGTTCTAAACCTATGACCTTAGAACTTAGAAATAAGACTCTATCTAGAACCTTAAAACCTTAAACACTATCTAAACCTAAGACCCTATTTCCTATTTTAACCCTAAGAAATAGACCTTGTGGAAAAATCCTTAAAACCTATCGGGTCCAATTCTTGGATGGTTTTCCATTCAATTCAATGGGGATAATAATGTCGAATACATCATGAAGAAGTTAATACACAACCTTTGGGTGGGTTGACATTTTATGAGATTATATATATATATATATTGATAACTCATAAATATGTAAATTTAATTTATAAAATTAGAGAACCTTCAACTAGATTTTTCAAATGCTTTTATTTACTTTATGAGTAGTTTCAAACATCCCATAAGGTGCTCATCAGGTTGTTGTTGATCAATTCTCTCTGGTGGTGTTGATCTCATCTTATCTAAGTATTATAGGGCTTTGTGAGAGATCAATCTATGGTCGGTTTGTCAGTAGGTCTGTAAAAGGATAAAAAGATATAGGTACACTTGCGGGGTGCCCACAAGATGCTTGTCAAGCTTGCATTGGAATGCATAATATCTGGTGTAGATATTACTTTGGGTAGGTATTAGAAATTGCAGCAACCCCGCCCCCCTCCCCCAACTGGGTTGGTAGTAAATAGGTAACTAGTAGGTAGACAAATAATAGGTAGGTGATATAGGAAGCTTCAAGTTAAAATAGGTTAGTAATAGGCACATTACAGGTAATAAGGAAGGCAAAATGTACTAGGTGGGTAGGTAGATAGGTAAGTAGGATCTAGCTAGTTAGGTTAGGTAACTAGGTAGGGTAACTAGGTTAAGTTGGTTAAGTTGTAGGTAAGGTAACCAGGCTAGGCTCAATAGAGACCAACATGTCATGTCTATAGTTCTATGTTACTATGTCACCTAGTCATGTTGTATGTTGGACATGACCATAGTTATGAAGGTCAAATGGGTTGGCTTTACAACTAGAATCATGTTAGCAACCAGGGAGGTCCAAAGTGAGGAGTTTGATTTTAAGTGTAGTCTCATGTATTCACAAGTGGCACATATGAACTGCAACTATAGTCATGGATGTAGTTATAAAACTAGGGTTTGGGCATAGTACTATGATCCTTCACCAAGGTTGTAAAAAATTAAAAAAAAACCAGGGTCAAAGAACCTGCTCCAAACTGTTGGGTCTTTCATGTGAATTGCTTGTTCTTTTGAAAATTGTAAAAAATAAATAATTTTTTTTAAAAAAACTTCAAAATAGATAGTGTGATTTTTCTTCTTAAAATATTAGCAAACTAAATAAATCTGAATATTTTCAAACCACCAGAATCAACCTTTGTTCTTGAAATTCTAATTTTTTTTTCAAACAACCAGAATCTAACTTGGTTTTGAGATTCGAAAAACTTTTCAAACAACTAGAACTAGACGTTCTGCGATTCTGAAAATTTTCAAACAACCAGAATCAAAAAGTTTCTGAGAATTTTCAAACAAGCCAAAACCAGAGGTTTGCTGATTTTCTAGAATTAAAAAATCCCCAGAACAAGCCTTTTTTTAAACTGAAGAAAATTTGCCCAAATAGTGAAAATTAAAAATTTCTCAAATTGAAGTGATTTTGGAGAGTTTCCATGGCTAGAAATGCAGCAAAAAAACTAGTAGAAATCACCAAATTCTTATTATTGGTTTTTAGTGTTTTAGCCATAAATACAGAAGGTTGATTAAAAAGAATTGTACTTCATATCCGGTTCATAACCAGATTTGGCTAAATCTCCCTATGGATGATCACCATTTTTTCTACATGAAAACAAAATTTCCTAAGATAGACACTGCCCGGATCCGACCAACAGCTCTGCCCTTGAACACCAGTCAAGCTATTAGTTGATAAAAAATTGTAACAGTTTTTTTTTTGGGGTGCCCCCCCGTCCCCCCCGCCCCCCTCCCCCGCCCCACCCTTGCAGTTACAAACGGCTATGTACGGTTATCAGAAACAGGAACACCCC
>Ga0209208_10006405_pt1 | contig 16216 bp, 12 predicted proteins | sample S1TSphfallax_3_FD_187694 | JGI IMG/M metagenome (GOLD analysis project Ga0209208, IMG submission 187694) | Host-associated microbial communities from peat moss isolated from Minnesota, USA - S1T2_Fd - Sphagnum fallax MG (SPAdes) (version 2) | ecosystem: Host-associated > Plants > Peat moss >...
AGTCTTTTTTTTTCTAGTGAGTTTTCTTCCTTTTTCATCACCTTGCTCATCATCTTTTGGTTTGTCACCTTGCTCTATTTTTGCAAATTAAAAAAATGATTTTTTAAAAGTCATTTTTTGGTCTTGTAAATTCACAAGACCAAATAATAGATTGTTATTTTTCACAATTATAATTGATTATTTGGTCTCGTCAACCCACAAGACCAAAAACATGCACTTTTATTTTTAAATAGGAAATTTTTCTTTTTTCTTTCAAGGAATTCATCTTTTGGTCTCTTGAACTCACAAGACCAAAAAATGAACTTGAAAAAAAAATCAATTTCTTAGACCTGCAAAAATGAAAATTTAAAAAAAATAATCAAGGAGTACATTTCATTCATCATAATGCAATATCTCAATTTAGTTCATGTTTTTGTTGATGCAATTTGGTCTAAGGTAGGCTAAAAAAAATGGTTCAAACTTAGTATATCTAAAAAGGTACTATAGGTCTAAAAAGTATATCACTTATAACATTTATATTCCACTTAGCTTCAAAAAGATAAATCACTTAACTTGACTATGATCTTATTTTTGTGATTCTAATTTAATATATAATGTGTCAATGATCTTTATATTTGGCAAACTTGTAAATGCAATAGTCTTGTCTTGTGTTATATTATTTTTGCTATCCTTTTTTTAATACTAAAGTTTAGTTTATTGCTTACTTTCCAATAGCATCACAATGTGATGAATGGAACTCCAATCATTTCCATGATCAACATGAATGATTAAATTAAATGATAAAATATAAAACAACACAAAGTTGAGGTGGCCAAAGGTGGGAAAAAAGGAGAATCTAAAAAACAAATCTAGGAATTTAGATAGGTGGACAAGTGGACCCCATACAATGTGGGAAGGAAGGGCTTAGAGGGACTATTAACCATGAATTTGCCATCCACTTGGCTTGGTTTAAGGAAAACCACAAGCAAATAGTTCAATGATGAAATCGTATTATTGTGACTCTAGCTTGGGTGCAAAATCAACTCCCAAAATGGGCAATAAAGCTTAACCCTTCCCAAGATGATATAAGAAGTTGAGATTAGGCTTTGAAGTAAGGGGTTGAAACATAGAGTGGGGTGAATGCATAATTGAGTGGACCAAAAAAGGGAAATGATTACATCCCATGTAAGTCCATTTTCATTGTATTTTTTAAGACCTTCATAGGACTAAGTAATTAAAAAGCAACAATGCATTGATTCTAAGAATTGTTTTTTCCATTGATGTTCAATCCAACCTATATATCATTATTTTGTACAATGTGAAAAAACCCAAGATGAATTTTTTTGGTAAAAATAATATGAACTTTCTAAAAACCACATGCTTTCAAAAATAGAAAAGTTCATTATACATAATTGACATATGAAATGATCTAATTTTTTTGAATTTTTTAATATGTATTTTTCAACTAATTTCAAGCTTCTAACCAACATAAGATAAATCAATGGGCCATTTCAAAGTCCATATTAAAAATAAATTTGAGGATTACATTCCATAGTTTTACCTTTGAAAGTCCATGACTCTTATGGCTTTCAAAAGTTTGCAATGTGAATTTGTATATCATATAAACATTCAAAATAAGATCCTCAAAGTAAATCCATATAGACAAATTTCAATGAGAACTACACTTAGACAAAATTTGTCAAATTACATCCAAATTGGTCTATTCGACTATGCATACATTTAGTGCTTAATGTTAGCAAGAAAATGCAAAGATGCTCCCACATGAGATGGGACCTGAAAGTATGTGGGTGTGTAAGTGAGGCATTAAGTTATAATCTCAAGTTGAACAACCAACATGAGTGTTGGGACTAGGAGTCCTAAATGTTCAAAAGGTCATTTAGAAAATCAAAATTTGTCAAAATCAAGTGATTTATATATTATTGAAAATATTTAAATAAGAACTACATTATGGTGAGGTAGCCTTGTCAAAATAAGCTTAACGATGAATAGTTATGGCCATTTGAAAATTTCAGACAAAAATATCTTAAAAGTTTCCAAAATTTTACAGGTATTGTGTGCATTCATAAGGTGCCATTTGGAAGGGCAAACTTTGTCCAAATTCGGTTATATTGATATGGATGCACCCTTAGGTTTATCTAGTGGTATTGAGTGTAAAGAATTTGCTAATTCCCCCAATTTTGCAATGGAATGTAGACCTAGGGTGTGTTGTTTAACTCCCATGAAGAAAAAAGGCATGAAAGCTTTTGGATGGGATTAACATGAACTCACAAAGTTAAATTCAATTTGAAATCAATTTGTACAAACCAAGAAAAAAATGTGATTTATGTAAATTGGAATCAAAATGGTGCATTCATGAAATTATGAAAAACACACATGAATTATCATAGCTTGGACTTAGGAAGAGTCATCACTCCCCTCCTTAAATACTTCATAAATGGCAATGGGAACTATATCAAAGTGGCACAAATTGCAAGATTCTCAAGTGAGAATCTTGAAACTTTCAAATTATGAATGTGTTATTTTGTAAACTCATAACTCTTTCATATAGTTTTTTATTCGAGACCTTTAAATGGCAAAGTTGTAGGTCTTTGAAAGAATGTTCAAATGGCATATGACATGTTCCAATCAAAGGTGATTTGACTCCTCTATCAAACATTATAATGATCAAATGTTGAATTGTTAATTTGATTCTGAACTATTCATTTGCTTATATAACTTATGTTTTAGATCTTCAAATGGGGGATGCAATCCCACATTAAATATATATTTTTCAATACATTTCCACTGGTTCAAAGAAAACCCGATTTGGAACATGTTTCATTACCCAAACCTTTTCCCAAAGTTTCAAGGGATGAGAGCAAGAAAAGAACCATGAGCAACAAGCTCCCAAAAACAAACTAATTTATCAAGTTATGGTGTTTTCATGATGATTTTTCAAAGTTGCAAAGCTACAATTTTTTACCTTGTCCACTTCTTAAATGTTTATTTTCTTATTTTCACCCCAAGGCACTTTGAAATTCCAACTCCCAAAGTGAGAATCCACTTGGTAATGTTGAACTGGTGTTGGACAAATATCATTTTTCTACGATATCCATCAGATAAGGATGTCCATCTTTTTAAAAAATTTAGATATCCTAATTAGATATTAGATTTTCACATTTTTCAATCTAACCCAGATATTAGTGTGTCGAATATTTTTCATTTATTTATTAGTTGGATATCAATAGATCTGGATATCAAAATTCTAAAATTTGTTTGCCAATAATGCTGGGTGTCAGTTTTGTTTTTGGGACAAAAAATCTCTAAAAGGCAACATCCCTTTTTCCAAACCAAAAGGGGATATTTTGTCACAGTTTTTAAAATTTTAAAGGCATTCGCAAATAAAATCATAAATTTTAAAAAATAATATATAGGCATAATAACAACTACTACTAATTACAACTTTGAAAAGACCTTTGAAAACATGTCCCTAAAACAATCTAAAATTGTCTAAAGATTTTCATCACCCTAATTGCATCAGGAAAATGAGAAAAAAACATAGATAGGTACTACTAACTTTGACATCAATCAAAAAAATTGATAACTAGGTTGGATATCAAGGTATCGGATATCACAATGGATGATATCCAACACCTTGGCTATTAGACTGGATATCACTCCTAGTGATATCCACCGGATGTCATTTTTTAATATTTAGAATGATATTCGGGGCAGATATCCAAAAAACCCAAATACCCAACACTAGTTGAGGCTCACTCTTTTACACTTTCTCACACTTGTGAAAGTGCACAGAATCTCAAAACTCTCTCCCAACCCATTTCCCTTTTCATGCTTCAATCTTGATTGCAAGCTTAAAACTATGATCACAACAAACAAGGTGTTTGAAAGTTTTGATTTCAAAGGCCATAAAAAAGTGGAATCACATTTCCCATTTGGATGGTCTCTGAAAAAAATTATGGTCATTTAAAGCTTTGGGGCATTATTTTATGATAAAACTGAAAATGTTCAATGCTAAGACTTTTGCCACTTTGATGCAAACTTGACAACAAACTTACAAAATATATTCCAAGGGAAATAATGATGGCTATACCCAAATCCAAGCCATGAATTGTGGCAAGCCTTTGAGAATGCATCACATGTGACACGTATAAAAAATGAATTTGTTTATGGTTTGCTAAATAATAATAAAGTGTTCGCATTAACAGTACCATGGTAACGTTATTGGAGCATGAGGGAACAACATAACCAACAATTGGGCCATAAATGGAGGTGGGAAAATGAGTTGATTCAACCATTGAGACCTTATATTATTCTTCAATGTGTGTTGTTGAAGATTTTGGTGACTAGTCCAAGTGTGTTATCATCACCAGAAGATTATGCCATACAATGTGATCAAGAAAACAACATAATCTTCTTCTTGGACTTCCTATAATGTCAACATTAGGTCATTGATCTTCTCAAAGGTCTGCACTCTAGCTTCCTCCATTACACTTAAATGTATTGGAATCTGCTGTTAGGCCTTTGCCTTGCAGCACTGGGGAGAAGACACCAGACAATACAAAATCTTGGTGAAACCATCTTGTTATGAGGGACCCCACCACTATGAAGACTCATCCTCAAAATGCCTAATTCTGGAGTGTTGTTCAGTCAATTGCTGAGTTCGCAAAATTAAACTGGAATTTCCATATCACCCATGAGCACCTGGCATACACCTTTGATGCATCTTCGTGCATCCTCTTCCTGAAGAGGATTCATCCCCACATTGCCCCAGATGACACATTTCTATACTTGGGCAGCTTCTGAATGCATATCTAAATCCTCAGACAACTTCTAAACCCTAAGATTCTGACAGGTCTCTAAACCCTTAACCTATGTGCTCAGCCACATACCTGTAAACACTTCCATTCTTCTGATGGGATGCCACATCAGTAGGTCATTGCAATAGTAGCAGATGCCATGAGCTGAACTCAACCATGGAAGCTCCACAGATTACCTGCAGAAAATATAAAACAGCAGATGAAATGAGGTCAACAAACTGAAATTACACATACATGACAGCATAATACAATACTACGCAGAGGGATTTCTATTGTGCAACCATCAGAACATGAAATGATACCAAATGCAAGAAAACCAGAACAGAAAATGCTATAAGATTGCAACAAGAAAACCATCACAGTAGCAAAATTCAGGAGGCATCACTGGGTATGGATTCAGAAATTGCAAACTATGAGACCACTACAAAAGAAAGCTAATGACAGTTGCATGCAGGGTAGTACTCAATCTGCAGGGGCTAGAACTAGGTACACTCAGCCTTGGCGGAAAGTGTTCATGTGAATCTCTCCAACAATTTAGCAAGATATTAAGAAAAATAGACTACAGACACACAGAGTCTAGATTTCCTGAGCAATAACAACAACAGGTGTCAGAGAGCAAGACTTGCTGATAGAAAATGGATGCAAGAGTGCAGGGTCAACTAATACAAAACGCGCTGCCATCAGAGAGAAAAGTAGAGGATCAAAGCAGGGCTTTTCAGCAGCATTTTCAATTGATAAGCTTAATGTCATCCTACAGCAGACCTACAACTGCTTCAGATGCTCTAACACGAGTCTAGCAATATCTGCACCTCGTGTCCAACAAACCCTAAACCACCCATAGAGCTTAAGTACTCCTCAAACCCTAATTACGCAGTAAGAACGACAGCACCGCCGGCCTCCTTGATTTTCTTCTCGGCGAGCTTGGAGAAGAACTTGGCCTTCACCACCATGGGTTGTTCAGGGAGGTCTCCTTTCCCGAGCACTTTGAAGAAGCCATGCTGCGTTACATCTAGTAAAGGCGCACTCTTCTCCCCGTCTACCTTCTTCCTCACGGCCTCGGGAACTAGGGACCAGAGCTTGTCCACATTCACGATCGGGCAGTAATACTTGTTGGTGCTCTTGTGAAAGTATCTCATCCCTACTTTCCCAAAGTAACCTGGATGGTACTTGTCGAACAAGATCCTGTGGTGATGCATACCTCCAGCGTTTCCCCTTCCTCCGGGATGCTTTCTGTGCTTCCCAATACGACCATGGCCAGCTGAAACGTGACCCCTCTTCTTCCGATTCTTCTCAGCCGCGTCGTCATGTCGATCGCACAGATCCGAGAGAGCCACAGAATAGCTGCCTCCCACAAGCAAAAAACAACAAAGGAACAAGAGACTCAAAGCGAACTCTCTTCCTGAGCTCCAAACCCCAATATTTAATCTTACGGCCCACCAAAGCCGATGCATTTTAGATGCATCCGATCCGTCCGCTTGGGATCGAGTTCCCAAGACCGGCCTCTCTCTGGATGATATGGGATCTGGGTTTGGGATCTGGATTTGGAACCTGAAACTGGGACCGGGTCGTGGTCACCCGCGGCCACAATCACGGGCCGGGTTTCCTCCATCCTTTTCCCTTCCCTCACGTTCGTGTCCCGGGTCTTGCTCTCTCCGCGTTCTCATCTCCTGCGTGTTTCTCTCTCTTCTATCGTCTCGCCTTCAATCGCGCTTTGGGATGCGGCAGTCACATTTATTGAGTTTATCGGATCATCAATTTGGGGCGATCGTATCATTCTGATTTTTTAATTTGTATTTTCCCCTTTCCGCAATATTTCATGTTGGTTTTGCTATGATCATGCGGCCCCACCTTGTATCCACGAATTGAATGAAAGTTTGAACCTATAATAATTCTAAGCTCCGGCGTCGAGTTGTTGTGTCCTGATGATCAATCGCGGCTGGCTGCATTTGAATAAAGTGTCACTGGCAGCGGTGGGGTAGTAGACCATTCTTGTTGGTCTGTGGTGCTCTGGAACGTTGTGACGGCCAATCTGATCAGTCATCGTCGGAACAATTTTGTTTGGCGGTGAGACGCATCGTCGCACTGATACGGCAGACGTCAAGAACCCGCCCTTGCATCATGACGTCTTAAGTCCAGGTACTCTTCACCTGTCTCGTTGCGAATTTCTCATCGACTATTGTATGGAAGTTTTTGTGTTTGCGATTGCTCGTAATTCTGTAGTATTCAATGGAAATGGTAATGCTAACGTGCGTCCAGTAGCGAACCATTTCAGCGCTTTCTTTTTTCAAGGTCTACAATCACTATGTTCGAATTTCGGTGATCGCTGCTTCGTCTGCTTGAATCAGTGCGTCAACGTCTTTTTATCGTCGTCGTCGTCGTCGTCGTTGTTGTAAGTCTCGACTCTTGTTAGAACAGGGTACAAGACTTGATCGTTCTTTACGTTGTTCTGAAGGTTTTGTGGAACGACAATTTGTTCCGTCTTTCTTGAGATAAAAACGCCTTCAACGCGCACCCGGTTACTCCGTATTATGTCTTTAGTCATAAGGGTTGTCTTTTGCATACGAACACTAGTTGATTCCGTGCAGTTTCACTGTCTAATTTCCCTTTACGTATGCACCACGTCCTATGCATCGCATTCTCTGATTTTCTTGTTTCGATGTATAGTTCTTCATTGCTTTGATGCTTCCGAGCTTCTCTGAGGCGCCGTTTGAGCCTTATAGTGAATGGAGGGAAAGTGACTGTTTTCCATGGTGGGGAGCGACTGGTTACGCACCACAATTGCAGTCCCGATATTGTTCGCAGGTTCTACAAGTATAATCGTAGCAGATCATTCGTCAATAATCCGTAAGCGTCAAGAGTTTACTAGCAACCCGTCATCAACGTGATGTGCACTGTGCAACAAAGTATTGATCACTTCTCGAGTGCGTTTATCCTGATAACTCCATGCTGCTTGTTACAGATCTGCCGAGGCTGTGAAGAGCTTCTGCATCGTAGTTCCTTGCAACTGCTATCGCTCAGGATCGAAGCACTACCAGAGCCATTGAGTCGAAGTTTCTCGGTTGAAGAAGTTACAATCCTTGTGCAGTTTCAAGGATGGCTCGAACCTGTCTTTGTGCACCTACAATGCACGCGGGCTCCTTTCGTTGCCGCCTTCACCGGTCAACTGAAAAGGGCTGGGCTGGTCGTCCCATACGAGCATCATCATCCTCTTCAACGCCTAAAGGACCGCATGCCACTGCTGAGACAGCTTCGTCTAGACCTGTGGGAGACAACCGCAGCGGGAAGAGATTCACGGTGCCATTTGCTGCAAGAAGATCCAATCGAATCATGTCGGCCAGCAAATGTTCTGAGACGAAATTATGCACCGATGCCCTCAACGACAAGGCATTGATTGCTTGTAAGAAAGAGGAGATTCTGGGGCCGTCAGTCGAAGAACTGAGAATAATATCTCCTTCGGACGACCAGCTACAGTACGTTTGGAAACATTTCCAGATGCAGGACCTCCATTGCACTTGCATTTGCCAATCTTTTTCTTAAAATCACGCTTTGGATAGCTCGGTTTCATACTAGATTAACTAAGAGAGATCATGAGAGGGCCGAGAGCTCTGTTTGTTCGTTGTCTCACTGGGCCTCTTTTTGGACACAGCAGGGTTCCGAAGTCTAAGGCCAGCTTCAAGATTGCTGCCAAAACCACTGAGGAACTTGTGCCAGGTGCGGGTTCAACAATAGCCCTGAGGATTGTGCAGTCTGAGGACCAGGAAAATGCCGCAACTGTGACTGACCTTGCCTCCGCCAAACTCCAAAAGGAGGTAGCTGCAGATGCACTGCATTGCAATATTTGTATGAACGCTTGAAAACTTGTTTTGATATGCAATTTGGCCATGACTTTGCAAAATGAAAAATAGCTCTGCCATCTGCGTGCTCCTCGCAGACGTTTGATAGACTCATACTGGATATACCAGTTACTTTGAGATTTTTGTCATGCCTGTTTTGAGAAATTTTGTGTGTGCAGAGTAGTACTCTGTATCCACACCACAAACTGCTCAAGAAACGCACATCAAAGGAGAGAAGACTGCGAGCTAAGAGCGGTACATTTCTGGGTGTGTACTTATTCTTTGTAAAACCAAATTATAACCAAGGCAGTGTCACTGGATGCTGATCAGTCTGTAGTTCACAGATTTCTGCTCATAGAAATTTTGTGCTTGCCTTTCTTTAGACTCTTCTGTAGGTACCCAATTTGTGTCAGATCCAAAAGACTGGTGCTCAAAGGAAGGAATTGCACTAGTCCTTAGGAAGCTTTGATTGTTTGCTCAGCGCATGTGACCATTTGTATGCAGTTCATAGTGAATGTATTGTGCTCATTTGCATCTTAAAGCATGTCCTGCTCACATTTTAGTATTTGTCTACCTGACTGTAGATGATGGAGTTGATCATTGAGCTCATCCTATTAACCCATAGATTAAACAGATTAGATTCTCTGGCATGGGTCAAACCAAAAACAGAAACCCATGATGTCTTCAGTTTTGTTGGGTGCCTTCTGAAATCAAGAGTCTGGCAGGATGAGGTCAATTTTATAAGGTAAGAACAGACTACTGAAACCCTGAAGAATTCAACTCATATGTATCCAGCTGACTATTCTGTACTGGTCACTTGTGTCACAGATGCTTCATTTAAGTGAAAGGAAAGTGGGCTTTTGACTCCAAGTCGCATGGCTTCTGGAGAAACAGTTGGGGAAGACTGCAATCTGTACCTACATTACCATGGGTCATTATTGATGATAATTTTCTCAATAGCCGTACATATTGCATTTTTATACCTGGGACCAGATCAACTTTGTATGGGGAATTTTGGAGACGGTGGTACTGCTCCCCCTTGGACTTCCCCTTCGTACCTGATTGCAACTTGCTGGGCTACCAATGTGTTTGCTTTGCTGCATGCAATCATTTCCAAGAGCTATGGTTTGCTGCAGAAGGTGATCATTGCTGGAAAACCAATTTAGTAGTTACTATTCAATACACAGTGTTGAAAACACACACAGTACACCAATGTCTTCAGTAAAACTGGGTATACTTTTCATGCATACAAAATCTGTGATTATATATAGACACTGTTTCAGCCTGGAGAAATCCTATATATATGTCATGCTGTTGTCCACCACAGTACTACTAGGAGGTAGGTGCACTATGTTGGATATAGAAGTTTTTATGCACTTCAGAGTAGGATTGTTCCTGGCATGTTCAACATGACAAATTTGTTCAGCAAATTGACTGTCTTCTTTAATCACCAAATTACCATTTTTCTATGCTTTTCTTACACTAAATGCTGATCCAACTAATGGAGTATTGCTGTGATAGTGGATGACAAGTAGCCTCTTATGGTGACTGTATCATATTTATGTGAGTATTTTCTTGCCACCTGCTGATTTGAGCTACAGATATTGTGGTTACATATTTACTGCTCTTTCATGAGCTATTACAAAGAGATATTGTGGGCAACTCCCTGTAGATAATAGGATTGTTCAGGCTAATCTTCAAAAAAAATTCAAGAGATGTTGAGATCACCATCCTAGCAGCAAGGGCAACCACAAGAAGTTCACTGTACAAATATGCAAGGTGCTTGTGTGCATTAAAATGGAGCCGCCACCCAACTCTGCACAAAAGAAGAATCCGAGAGATATGGTGATTGGGTGTTTTAATAGCAGGAGAAACGGTTGTGATATTTTGAAGATCACGTGCCACAGAGATGAGTCCTAACATCTGTCAGTTCATGATCTCTCAATCCATGCATGATGAGAACTCACTAACTGGTTGATGTTTCAAGGGAGATTTGTGGGGTGTGTTTTGACTATAACATAGGTGTGCTAAAATCATGAGAGCACAGAAAAGTTCACATGCTGGAGCAGGGGAATTGATGGGTGATCCAGGCCAATTGGTGCTTGATGAGTGATGCAGATATCTCAGCCATTTGCAGGGACAAGCTATATTGAGGTATACTACAGTCCCTCCATTTTGGGCTTGCAGGGTTTTTGTCCTACTGAACTGCTCTCCTTCTCTCCCTTATTGTTTCTGACAAGAACACTTCAGGGGAAGTTCTCATAGGGAAATACGTTTCATGAACTCTAAAATATAATGAGAGATGCAAAATGGACAAACTTGCCAAAAGAGTACTGATGTGTGCATCAATTTTTTCTGTGTAGATTTGACCTTAATAGGCAGCCACGGTAGGCACTGAATACTGATGGTAAACCTGACAGGGGTAATATAACCACTCTTGCTGTCTTAACTACTGCTTTTCACTTCACAGCCCCCAAGGACCCTCCAGCCATTGATCACTTCATAGCAAGCAGGAAGAAAACATTGGAAGCTGCTTTAAATCTCATTGCAGGTTTTGTGGCTTTTGTGCATCCACAGAAAATGAGATGACTTCTCATGGTCTGTGTGCACACATGTATGTCAGTGATATTTCCAAATCCAATCAAAACTGATAAAAGCAGTGCTACAAGATAAGGGTCCAGGTTGCTTGAATGCTGGGGGGAGGAGGGGTGTGTTAGTCAATTCATAGAAAACTGTGATGTATCATCTCAAAGCTTGTGATGTGTACAAAACTTATGTGATGAGCCCACAACCTAAAAGCTTGGGGGAAATTTGGAATTGCTTACAAATTGTTATAAATGGTATCCAGCTCATTCATCAAACTGGGAGCAGAATTCAATGGATTTGACAACCTCTCAGTTTGAGTTGGAGGGAGTCCTGTTGCATAACAGATGCCTGCAGTCTGGAGAGTGTAACTAGATCTGAAATCTATCTTACAACCTTGCTTCAGTTGGTTTCTCCAGCACAGCTGACAGGTAAACTTCTTCTGCTCCTCGATCTGATTTGTCACCAACCACCCACTTAAGCCTCTTGTACCCCAATTTGTCTAACAATGGCACATAGTCACTATCTAATTGGGGCCTCATGCAGAAGAAATGATCCAGCCAAAACAGCCCACCAGGACGAAGGACACGATCAATGTCATATAGTATGAACTCCAATGTGTCAGTGGGAATCCAGTTGGACAAGATATGCATGGAGTGCACAAGGTCCAAGGTGTTGTCTCGAAACGGAACACGTTGTGAGATGGAGAGGTGCATAGACACCAGCCCTCGGAGACTGACAAAGTTATTAAATGGTGCACCTGTATCCAGAGTTGATGTTACAATGGTCACATTATACTCCCTCATGCGAGCTGCAAATGTGGCAGTTCCACCTCCCATGTCGAATCCTATACGGATGCCTCCATTTTTCATCTTCAGGACTTGAGGGATTGGAAAATCTAGAGGCCCAGTTGTAACTTTTGTCCATCGGAATTTTTCTTTCCCTCCCAAATCAAAGCAATCAACACAATCTGCATACTTGGATTCCTCGCGCATGCGTCGGGTATTGAGGCACTCAAAGCTCTTGCAAGCATATGCTGACCAGTGGATGTTACTGTCTGGCATGTCTGCCCACAGGCACTCTGGGAATGGATGTGGCTCTGTAAATCCAATTGGAATTCTTGCTAGGCACCTGCACTCCACCCCACATGACCCAGACCAACACTCTTGATGATGGACATGTATGTACATACCTCTTCCTTTTTCTAAATTCTTTCATTGTTGTACTGATTCGTTCATGAGAGTCATTTGCAGGCTCGATGCAGATCAGGATGTTGACTGTTTTGATATCATCAATGACTGACCATAAAGAAATTTATGATATCAATATGCTCAACATCCTAATTGTGCTCCTTGAATGATCCACCAATGGGTCTCCCAGAGGAATGTGCCTTGACTCTCAATGTCACAACCTGCTATGTACAATAGATCTATGCTCATGCATAGATTTACTAGCAGAACAGGCAAGCAGACCTTCACAGTAGATTACTGTTGAGCAATGGGTTTGAACTGATCATAAGAAACATGTGAGAACTTTAAGCTGAATGTGGACAAGTGTGTAAATTACAATGGCTTCCCAAACTGTAGAGAAAATCCAACCAAATTCCAGAATTGCTGGCCATCCTATGAGGGCGTGGGTTTGCAGGTATTAGGGGACAAGGAAGCGAAGCAGTAAAAGATGATAAGTACCTGCGACGAGGAAGAGGCTCACATCCACTACCCATCAGCTTCTGCGCAAGATCATCGTCGTCAGGGCAGACTCCACCCACTTGATAGTTCATGAACTTGTCCAGAAGCTGCTTGTTAGCTACACAGCCGTGGCCGACGTTCAACACCATGGTGTCAGAGCTCAGGGCAGGATTCCAACCCAGCGGCAGCTTTCTCGGTGCTATGAAGTGCTGAAACTCTGGGCTTAGATCCTTCAATATCTCTCGCTCGCCGATCTTTGGACATGAGGAGTCCCCAGCAGCTACCGGTGTTTTATCGTGATCAGCAGCAATCTCTGCATTTTTCTTCGTGAGTTGGTCAAACACTCGATGATAATTCGTCAGAGATTCCTCCAGTTCGCGTCTCACGCTCTGCAGTTGCTTGTGAACGTCCTCTAGTTCCATCTTCGTCGCAGTAAGCTGCGTATTTTCTACCTCCGAGCGTTTGTCCAAAAACCCATCTGTCGTCGTATCCAAAAATTCCAGCTGTTGCTGATTATGATCATTCGACATTTTTTTCCGCAGATTAACCGGCCTGTTGCCATGCTCCGATTTCTGCACCTGCGACTGCAACGCCTGGTACACGCAGAGCGCCACAAGATTCGTCGCCACCACAGCCACGAATATGGCCAGGTTCCTTTTACACGCACGGCGCTTGAATCCACTCTCCATCGCCGCTTTCATTGACGAATCTTTCCCCATGATCTCCAAGTTCCTTACGTCCCAGGCAGATTCAGGTACTAAAATTTCACACCTCCCTATTCACCTATAATTCGTTACAGTGTGGAATCATGACCAGCACTCTCAGCCCTTGGCAATCACTAAGACCGTGCTCAAATTTCCCCATACAGTCTCTGTACATGCACAATGTATCTCTAATCTGTGTATATGTGTGAGTGAGAGAGAGAGTGTGTGTGTGTGTGTGTGTGTGTCTCTCTCTCTCTCTCTCAGAAGAACTAGAGTAGATCTAGAGCAAGAGCTTGGGTGGTGCATTACAGTGAGTTTCTTTGAGTTGTCAAAGTTCAGTTTCGATCATGTCCACTTTCACAGCTTATATCAGTATTAAAATGAGCTCAACCCACGTTGCAAGTTTGTTCACCCACCCACAAAAACAGTTCATCAATTTCTGCAAAGAGACTGGAATCGTTGGAACCGATTTGAACAGCAGAACTCATCTATTTTTTAATTGTTTTTGGGGGAGGAGTGATTTAAGGACTCAGCAGTGTAATAGCTTCAAGGGTTTTTTTTAACATTTCTTGTGTGGAATCATCATGACCAAGTGAATTTAATGTGAGAAATTTCTGCACTCTCATATGGAAGACATCATGCATTGTGCTTGTTTCTCACGTCAGATGTATGAGAGGTGTCTAGGATACAATAATATGGGTATTACTCTAGAGATCATGTATGCAATGTTGGAGAGAATATAACCCCATTGTTGTTTTGTTGCCTTGCTTTGCAGATCATGTATTAGCTTACATTATTTTCACTCAACGTACACTGATTGTGGAAGCATTAAAATTTGTACAACAACGTGAGCAACAAGTTGTGCAACATCTAGACCTTCTGCTTTCCCTGTTTTCTGTGTTGCAGATTTTTTCTTCAATTTGTGAGCAATGTAACTTGATTCTTCTTCCTAGCTGAATGCAAGGGACACTAGAAGATTTATGATTGCTCAAATATGGCTAGCACTCTTTTAAGAAAATTGACTGCTACAGAAATCTGTTACTTTCTGATTCTTGCAGGTTTCTGAAAGGGCACCCCACTTATTACATCTGATCATCTGGCCATTCAAGAACAAGGCCAATATTGCTCACTCAATGTAAGCTGGACATATATATGTATATATATATTCATGGTGAAATAATTAGTAGACAACACTGGCTAACTAGGGAACAAGTCAGACTTTGGTTGTAATTGCAACTGTGGGCAAATTCTAAGCAGGTTTGTGTTGAGAAGTGCATCTAGGATTCTGGGTAGTCAGATGATCAAATGATCTGAAAAATCCAACATGGCAGACCCGTCATTAGATTTGGGTGAAGGCAATTTTAGGATACAAACTCTCCAATTGTTGTGTTGAAACATGTGATCGTTGAACTGGATGCAAGAGACTTACAGAAGAGTGATGTGCCAGTCTTGCACCTAGTTTTTTGTGTCACACATACACACAATCGCAAGGTTTGTGCTCTCTTTCTCCAGCGCACAAACAATAATATAAATATTTTATTAATACTGATCTTTCAGATGTGGCTGTAGTTTAGTGGTGAGAATTCCACGTTGTGGCCGTGGAGACCTGGGCTCGAATCCCAGCAGCCACAAACTCATTTTATTTTAGGTTTTTTATGAATTTCACAAATTGTAGTGTTTGGTTGGACCATAACCAGTGTTTGTGTGTTTAGGGCAAATTATCACATCATGGGGATTTTTTTTTAAATGCTGGTGGGACAAATACAAAGGCTTTTTTTGGGGGGTAAAAAATGGCTCAAAAATAAATTAAATTTTGCCATATTTAGACAATAGGTTCGAACTTGTGGCCAAAATATAGCATAATTCCCAAACTTTTCTACTTTCCTCTCTAATGTGCAACCAAATTTGACTAAGTCCTGTTTATGGCGAGACGCTAAATAATTGCTATACATGGCTAAAGTAGGTAGCCAAAATTATACAAGGATTTTTTTTAAAAAAATCCTCTGAATAGCCAATCAGCTAATGGATGATCGCCACCTAGAGGAAAAGAACACTGGGTTGATATGATGTAGCCTAATCAGGATTTATTCTTTTTCCACTTTTGTGACAATAAAAAACTGGTAAATTATTCCCCAAAAATACGTAAATAAGTCTAATTTTGGACTACAAACAAAACATCTTTCAAAAGAATTCCCAATTATTTGGGCTATGAGTTCCTTGTCCTCCTCGCCATAAATAATTTCATCACGATTTCATCCACTAACATAAAAAAGGGTGTGGACTTAATAAGCTAGGATAACATATCCGGATATGTCCAGGTAAAGACCCTGACACTAACCTGATATGCACACTGGAGTGGAGAAAAATGAAAGTGGGGATGTCCAGATGTCACGTAGATACCGTATCCGGTTATGTCCATATAGGTAGAGAACAGGTTGGTAACCTGGTACACGGGACTAGAGACTTAAATTTCAAGTGGGGATTACACTTCGCTTAAGTGGGAACTAGTGCTAATTTAAGTGGGGAATTAGACGGAAACGGAGATTATTGACGAGGATTAGGGCAAGCGCCAAACCCCTAGTGGGCGGAGG
>Ga0209208_10006407_pt1 | contig 16213 bp, 15 predicted proteins | sample S1TSphfallax_3_FD_187694 | JGI IMG/M metagenome (GOLD analysis project Ga0209208, IMG submission 187694) | Host-associated microbial communities from peat moss isolated from Minnesota, USA - S1T2_Fd - Sphagnum fallax MG (SPAdes) (version 2) | ecosystem: Host-associated > Plants > Peat moss >...
ACATAATAAAACTTAAAAATCGAACTACACCTAAATCAAGAAACAATTGGTACCTATGGAAGCGAGGCTAAACAACCTTGATACCTAAATCAAGAACAAGAACCAAGGTACCTAGGTACCTAGGTTACCTAAGCCCAAAATAGCTAGGTCTATAGCATGTGAAAATAATGATATTTATTGATGTATAGGTAAGGTACATTCATCCATATTTGAAATAAATTAAATTCATCCATTTCATTTTCAAATATTTTTAAATTTCTATTTTTTTCTTGTCGAAGTGAACTTTGAAAATAAAATAATTATTCGACAAAAGTTGGTGAATATGGTACTACGTGTTGGCAAACCCATAGAACTATTATTTAGCTTAAAATATGGTGAATTCCAAAAGAAGAAAGCTAAAAATTAAAAAAATCTGCCCAAATCCTCAAAAAAGCTTGACCTTTTTTTTCAATTTTTTTTTAAATCCTCCAAATGTGACCAATTTTTTTTTGAAAAAATTGTCCCCAAAAATTCCCTTCACCATGTTGCTTGGGATTTAAATAAATAAATAAATAAATAAAAACTTCATGCCTTATCCCCATTGCAAAAGAATGGCTGCTGATGAAGAAGACGAAGACGAAGAAGATCCAGCAACACTAGTTGCTCCAATTCTCTAGTGCAATTCACAACAAGCGCGCGGCGCGCGAGATCGCGTATTTGCAAAAGAGTTTCTCTTCTGTAACCAAACATGGCTTCTGCACTCTCGGCTTCCTTTGCTGCCGGCAATCGTAGCTTGCTGCTAGGCAAGTCCTTCGTTGGAGACAACCAGCAGCAACAGCAGGGACGAAACCAAGCAAATGTATTCGGCCATCGTGCAAGATGTGAGGTGCAACAACAGCAGCAGCAGCAGCAACAACAACAACAACAGGGGAAAATGAGCTCCAGTTTAGTCGATCATCATCATCGTCGTCATTTTGTTTTGTCTCGGAGAGAAGCAGTGAGGTCTGTGCTTGTAGCTGCTGCTGGTGTAGGGACTGCCGCTTTATGGTCTTGTTGGACTCCATTCATGGCTTCCGCTTTGCTGGAAGCGGATGACGATGACGCGCTCTTGGAGAAGGTGAAGGAGGATAAGAAGAAGAGAATCCAACGCCGTGCTAGTGCTATCAATTCTTTCAAGAAGGAAACTGGTTAGTCATGTTCTTCATCGTCGTAGCCTATATCCCTGGGGTTTTGTGAAAGCAAAAGATTGTGAAGGGGTTTTGTGATGCTAATGATATATGATCGATTGATGATGGGAATCCAATCCAGAGAAGAAAACAAAGGAGGCAGGCAATGTGAGAAAAGTGTGAATTCTTCTCTTAGTCTTTTATTTTCTGGCCGAATTCAACAAAAGGATTTCGAGTTCATAAGAGTTTTGCACTAGCAGCAAGAAGCACAGGAGCTTGCAAAACTCCTCAAGCAGGACCACATACACAATGATTCTTGCAGGATTCTTTGCATTCTTTTTCTTTCCCCCCAAGGACTTGTGGAACAAAGGAAATCTCAAAGCTCCAAAACCCTTGTGGAAAGAATGAAAGTGTGCAATCTCAGAAACTCCCATGTATAGGGTTTGTTCCATAATGCATGTAATACTCTGAGAGAGACACACAAAGACAGACAGAGAAGAGTAAGGACTGAGGTCTTGTAGGGATGGTGATGGCATTCAACAGAGTCAGTGCAAGCGGCAGTGTACAAGTTGAGCAAAGCAGGGCAGGCAATAGATGGATCTGATTTCAGCACAGCTACATCGGTATTGGGATCAACCTCAGACAATGATTGGATTAAGGATGTCAAGGATGCTCTTTCCAAGGTACTGATTGAGATATCTACTCCCACAATTCTTCACTCTCTCTCTCTCTTTCTCTCTTTTTCTGTGCTTCTTTCTTTCTTTCTTTCATTGAGGCAACAATTCTAGGCTAAGCATATCCATGTCCTCATCATCATGGACAGTCTTCTTCTCTTCTTCTTCTTCTTCTGCTGAATCATCCACCTGAAGAATGGTGTAGAATCTACTGTTTTCTCCCTTTCACACATTCCTCATCATCAGCCAGAGATTCCTCATCTGTTTCTTGGGAGATGGGGGTTGTGATGTAAAAAGGTAAGTGCCAACTCGGAAGAGAGAAAGGAGGCAGATGTGTTCAGCTCAGCCCTAGCTTCACTGCAATCTGCTGGTAATTTTCTGACCTCTGTTGGCAACATAGTCTCATTGCTGTGAATTTCTTTTCTCTTTTTTTCAATTCTGTATATGCAAGGTAATGAATAGCGATATCACACTAAAACATTGAGGGCAGCCCATACAGGGTGTTGATGAGCAAATGTGCATTGTGTGAGACTCTGTCGAAGTGATGATACAATGCACCTTTGTGTGGAGAGACTACTCCTCATAATTTGGTCATCGAATCAATTGGTTTTGTCAGGATGTTGTGTAGATGAACCATAAAGCACATGAATTCATTGCATTTTTTATTGGAGTTTGATGATGTTGTTGTTGGGCTTCTGTTATCATTTTGGTGGAGGACCAGTGGTGAAGCAAGATGCAGAGTCATCAAAGAGTGCATTTGTGGTCTCTGCAAGTGCACTTGAGAAGTGGTCCACTCTCACTGGCTTGTCGGAGCAGATAAAAGGCCTATAGTAACCATGTACCTTTTTGAACTGCTGTCTTTTTGTGATCTTCATGCTTTCATTCTTCTTTTTTTCCTCAACCCCCACCTGGGGCTGCCTTCTGTTGTTGAAGTTTTACTCTGTCTTTGCCCAATAGTGTGGTCAGTGCATTTCAAGGTTGCAGTTGTTGGTGCTGATGTATGTAGTTGAAGATCACAATGACCAGCAGAGGTAGTACAATTTGACAGGCTACAAAATCATCTTACGAATATGTGTATGCTTGTCATTGTCTTGGCAAACTGCCTCTCAATGCATTTGATATGGGGAGGAAAAGAACCTTATCAAATCAGAGATGCAAATGCTTATTAATGGTCAAGTATAAGACTATCATGGTTTTCAAATTACAGCCCAGTTGTGTGAGCTGTAGAAAGTGTAGAAGTTACAAAGAAAGTTGTAAAAGATGTATGTCAACAGGACAGTGGAATTGATCAATTTAGTGCTGCCATAGAGGATTGTTACAGGTGCTGGACTTTTGTGAAATTGAAGAATTTTGTAGCTGAAGTTTTTGCAAATATTTGGCATGTTCTTCACTGTAATACTTGCTTGTCACTGTAATTTGTCTACAATTCTATTATAGGATTCATATCCAGTTGCATTGAAATCACTTGTGGGTGATGTCAAAAATCCTTGCAACCCTATTCCAACCATAGAAACCCTATCTATTTCCTCTGGACAAAGACAAATACATCTGATATTCTAGAGAATTGCAATTCTTTGCTCAGTGCCTCCCATCATTATTCAGCTCCTGACAGCCATGACTTCTTCATTGCACCCCTCTTATAATAATGCACCGAAAATTTTCAGGCACCACCATTGTACCCAAACATCTGAACCCGAGTTTCTGCCAGGATTTTTAATCATGAGTTTCTGTCCTGAGTTAACAACAGTGAAGTACAAACTCCAATCTAACTTCCAAAACTGGACTACTATCCTTCAAAAAAGATTAATTTGGCCTTAGATTTTCAGTGAACAATTTGACTTCAAAGATGCAAAAAGGACAAGTGTGAAATTAGTCTTTGAAATCACCACAGTGCCGCCTGCCATGATAATACCCTCTCACCTCAAACAATTCTTCAGAAAGGGAAACAGAACCAAGAAAAGCAAAAGTTTTCCGTGGCAAAAGTTTTCTGCTTCTGTGCCAGAACTAGGTACTCTCGCTGCTGCCTCAAAAATACCACTCTTTCAGGCATGTCCAGTATTTTCCAATCACAATCTTTAGACTCAACATAAGTTACAGTTTTCATACAAGGACAAAGTCACCATCTGGTGATGACAGTGTGAAGCTTGCTTCTGTGGCACCATGGAAATGCAGTACTCTCAAATGCAGATTTATCTTTCCATCTGAGTGTTCAATTCACACAACATAGCTAGCAAAACATTCTGCCAGAAAGTCTCAATATTTTCACAGAGCTGAGTGAAAATGATGCAACACTTACTAGCCTTACATTGCTCTTGCAAACCCACCCTGACAGAAAATCCACCCATCAGGGGCGGTGCTTGACATCAATCAATCAGGCTTTGTCAATTTGACCTGCAGATGGAGTCACAGATCCAATGTGTGAATTCCAGAATTCCAGACCTCTCTCTCTCTCTCTCTCTCTCTCTCTCTCCCTGTCCAAAATCTAGCCATTCTTGAGACCTGTGATATCCCATTGAGAGTGGGGTTGTAAATCAAACATATTATGCTGCAAAAAACCTGAAAGGACAACATACATGACCAATCTCAAATCTCCAATCTACTGCAAAAAAAAATCAAAGAATTTTTTTGAGAAGAACAACCACTACAAGACATATTACCGATTTTGCCAAGTCCATTGCAGCGTTTGCATACAATTTGAGTCAAGTCCTTCCGCGCAGCATTTGCATTGAGTTTAGTTCCTGGCTTTCTTACAAAACCTGCCCCATCACACTCTGGGCATCTTCACTCCCCACACATCCCACACCCCCACACTCCAAATAACAAAGACAAAAGTCAGCAAAACTGCAAATTTTGCAGCTTCATAAGCACATGCATCCTCCATCAACAACTACCCAAAAAATAATCACTTGCAGAAAGAAAACCTTGTATATCTGTGTAGGTAGTTTCAAGCTCTGAAATTGCTGTGGAATTTTGCAATTCAAAACAAACCCTAATTTCAAAAACACTGGAGCTCACACATGAAAAAAACACATCAGGATGTTTCTGCAAAGCTCTGCTGAATGGGAGAGGGAAGAAGAAGAATCATCAGCACTTGGGCTTACAAGTCCTTCCGGGAGAAGAGAATGGGCAAAGCAGTTCCGACAATGGCGATGGCAACAGCTCCAGCGATCAAGTAGTTAGTGCCTTCTGCAGACACATCTCCGAAAGCACACACAACTCCAGTAGATCGCCGCATCCCTCCCACCTGCTTCTTCACTACCATCCTCAAGCTCTGGGTCTCTACTGATCCACCACCTGCTGCTGCTGCTGCTGTCCTCTTTCCAAGCTGATGATGGTACACCGCAGAACTCTTGGTCACCACCAGTGAGGGCACATGCACCATTGCCATTACCGCCATCACAACAACTCTATACAAACGAAAGAAAATAAGAACAAAATCTCACTGCTGCAACAACAACAACAATGACAAAATCTGAGTGCAACAAAAACACAAAGATGGAAACTTTGGATTTTAGAGCAAACTGCAAAACTAGTTGTGCAAAACAAAACAAAATCTGCACCAAAGAGGCTTAATCTTCTTCACAACTTGTGTAATCTGCAAACAAAACAAGAAAGACAAAGAGTGGAGAAGGAACTCCCAAAATTCTCACCCACATTTGTGTTTTGCAATTTGTGTGGGGGGATTGCAAATGTGGGTAAGATGCCAAATTGGGTGGCAAAATTTCTTGCTTTCTTGCTTCCTTTCTTTCTTGGGTTGAAGATATGGGTAATTGAATTTTGGAGGTATGGATATTGAAGATAAGGTAGCTAGCTAGCTGCACATCATCATCCACATCATCATCCTCATCATCACTCTACACTTTATGTGACTATTACCAACTTCCTTTTCTGATAGATTTTAGGGGATTTGAGATCTCCCTATGTCCACTAAGGAAGGTTGTATGTTTATTTATTGGCCAAGGATTTTGTGTATAGATTCATTTATAGAGTATAGTAGCTTAATGGATTTTGGCACCCTAGGTAATAATAGGTCTATTTTTATATGAGGATTTTTGAAAGATGATATTTTGGCTTGTGTTGAAACTTGAGATTAGTTACAGAGTTATAATATCTTGAAGGATTTTGGTTTCTTTTAGAGGATTCTTTTTTGAAGATTATATTTTTGCATGGTGAAATATTTGAGTTTCCATAATTCTTCTTCTTTTGCCTTAAGATACTTTTTAATGTAAATGGCAAGGCCACAGTGTGACACACCCCTTCTTTTGTATGTTTTGTTTGTCATATTGAGATTTGAGATCCCCGCCCCCCAAACCATGGTGCACTTGGCACTCTTAGTGCTTTCGGAAAGCCCTTGATGAGTAGGGGTGCACATGAGTATGGTTTGGTAATGTTTAGACTTACAATGCAAGAGTTATTGAATTTTGAACAATTTTTTCATTGAAAATTTAATCAAAACTAAAACTGAGGTTTTTAAGGAAATTGGGGGCAAGCTCTCCACAAGTACTACTAGAAAGCCTTTGATAAGTGAGATTTCTTGGAGGCAACTTCACAAATTTTAGAACCACAATTGAGTGAGGGGCGGGTGCCTGTTAAATTTTGAGTAATTTTTGTCATGAGAAATTAATTTGAAATTTAAAAATATTTTTCTCACTTTGAGCTCTATCATTGGGCTCTATCATTAGAGCCATGTTCATACTTTGAGCAATTACATAATCATGTTCACACTTGGGCCACTAGCACATGCCACACTAGTCTCTTCAATGTGAAGAATATAAAAGAGGACAAAAAGAATGAAGCATGTCAAAAGATGGATCATATCATAAAAACTATGTGATGTGAAAATGGATGGAAAGTATGGTGAAAAGTATGTGATGTGGACGGAAAATATGGTGAAAACTATGTAATGTGAAAGAAGGTAATGTCATGGATGACATTGGATAAATGTAGGACATTAAAACATATGTTGTTAGTTTTATCATTACTCATAGAAATAAGGTATTTCATTTGCTTTGGCCTGTCATAAAAAATGAAGCTTATCCATGAACCTCCATTGACAAAATTCTTCCATCAATATCCACTTATTGTTCAATACATTAAATTCAATCATCATTATTCATTTTTCATCCATCATAAATGTTTTGGAAGATTTTCAAGATTTTTGTTCAACAATGGGCTATATGAAATCTTCTTCCAATTAGGTCCTAAAACAACTATAAATAAAAGTGATCCCCATGTATTATTTTTATTTATTCAATAACATTAATTTGAGATATGACATTTTGTTTTAACATTTTTTTATCATTTTGTTTCCAATCATTTTATATTTTCATAAAACAAATTTGAGTATTTTCTTACATATTTCATGGCCTTGTTTTTAAATATGGCATTGTGTGGTTGAATTTAAGTTCCACTCTATATTTGTGGTAGTTTATGCTAAGCTCTTGTGCACATTGTGAGTTCTTTAGCTAAGGTGGTTTTCATATTATAGTGAAAATTATTGTGTATGTTTATTGTTTATTGTTCACAATTTTACGTCCGTTTGGAACCAGAAAGTCCATTAGACAAAAAATAGATCATGGAGGACAGATTGTCCTTTGGTACTAGCACCATGCCACAAACTTGGCTAAGGCGACTGTGTTCGTAGTCTGCATGAGCTCAACAAGAGTGCTAGTGTGGGTGAGGGGTAAGGCCGAACAAAAACATTCCTTAATTTTCTATGTATTTGGACATACAAGGAGCAAGTGCTCTCCATCCTCTACCTTCCCCAAGTCGTAGCCCTGACAAAACATGTTTACATATGGCATGCCCTTCCACGCATCTAACACTACCTCAAGTTGCGTGTTGCCACACCAAAACCGGGTTAAAGCTTTCCGCAACTAAACATAGCTGATGTCATACAAGTAGCTTTCACACTCGTACGACATACCTTTGAAGCGCAATTATCTTGTTTGCACGCTAGTCTCGATCTCACGGTTGGTAAAGAGCTTTCAATGAAAGCATGTCGCATATTATCTTTCACCCTTTTTACACTCAACATTGTGTGGGGAAAACTTGGAGGGGGTGGGGCCCCAATTTCCTAGTTGCTTGGGCATCTCATCACAGATTTAGCACCAACCGGCTACACTAGTTGTAGTGCGATTAGCTCAACCATCCGAGCTCCCACCTGTACGTTGTGCGCATTGCACCAAAGTACTTAGCTCTCCACCTAGCCTTTCACCCCTGCTAGACGAGTTGGATGTATGTGTGTTGTCCTAAAAGCTGTTCCCAACGGCGATTAAGCAGGCCCCACCAATAATGCATGGGCCACTGCAAGCTAAAACGTCGTTTCCAACGACGATTGAACCGGAGGTAAAAAACCTGCCACCTCTTGGGGCTGATTCTTGAATAGCCATTTTTTCATGGATCCAACCCAGCATTTCTTTCCCGCAGCAAGTGTAATGAGCTGGGCTTCCCATGCCTTTCCCAAGATGCGGTCTTTAATGAACATACTCACATGGTTATAGTACAACAACAATTGTCCCCATGCAAAGTGTCCAAAGGGGAACTTGCTAAACTCTGCCAACACAATGGACGTGCTGGTTGTTTTTCGCACCCTGAGCAAGGAGTTAAAGAACCCTCGGTACACTACTTCAATAGCTTCTATTTTCTTGGAGTCCACCCAAACCTCACAAGCATAGTTTGTTATGGAACACACCAGCTTGTTCTAAAGGTCATAGCCTAACTTAATGTCCATAATACGTAGCTCCGCATAGTGATGGTTTAATGCGAACAGCGAACGCCTGTTGGTAGCTGCCATACGCTCCACTGCACTATCTAGGTTCAAGGTGGTCTAAAATAGGATCCCCAAGTATTTGAAGGTCTACACATGTTCAATAGTGTCACCTTCAAACACAAACTTTTGGCATGGGTCAACAAAATTGAACACCATGACTTTTGTTTTTTTCACGTTCATTGTAAGCCCACGTTCAACAAAGAACTGTTGGAGCATGTCTAACTATTGTTATAGTCCCACCTCTTATTCCAACATTAAAGCGAAATTATCTACAAAAAGCAACAGCCATACTTGCAAGTCTACTAAGGCCGGTGCATCGCATTCTCTATCGTCTAAACGCCCTTCCAGGGCATCCAAATATTGCCCAAATAGCAAGGGGTTGAGAAGACAGCCTTGCTTCACACCTTGTTGGCACCTGAAGCTAGAGGTGACACCTTCGCTTGGGTGGTTGATGCATACATTATCCTTGGCATACATTGCCTGCAAGCATTGCAAGAAGTGTCCCTCCACCCCGGGCTAACCAACACCTGCCACAACATTTCAAACGGCACAGTATCGAACACCTTTTTGAAGTCCACAAAGCAACAATAGAGTGACTTCTTTTTTGCCTTGCTTTGTTCTCTTAGAGTTCGCAACATGAAAAGTTAGTCAGTAGTGCAGTAATATTTGCAAAACCCAACTTGACCCTTGGCACTCAGCCCATGTTGTTCAACCCACTCGCTCAGCCTTTTGTCAAAAATCATAATGAACAATTTTGCTAGGATAAGCCTAATCATTACCCCCCATAATTGTCAAATTTGGAAGCATCGCCCCCTTTAAAAAGCGCATGGACCACCCCAATAAAAAAGGGCTTTTAGAAAGCCCTCCGCCATAAAGTAGTTCAACGTTATCAATAGTGGCATGTGTAACAACTCTCTTGCATCCAAAAGGAACTCGGCTTTCATACCATCCAAACTAGCAACCATATTCTTTTGTAGTTTTTTGAGTGCCCGAAGTAGCTCAACAAGTGTGATATATGTGTTCAAGGTGTGGCTAGGCAAGAGTTCTGTCACGTGAATCGAGTGATCAGCTCGCAACCATATAAGTCGTGAAGACTGGCCACCAGCATGTGGAAACTTTCCAAAAGCGTAGCTCCAGTGATCTTGTCCACGACGGGTGCCCTTGGTTAGTATTTTTTCCAAAACGAGAGCGCATCCACCTTGGTAGGCACACGCATATGTTGAGCTTTTGCAATTTCCCAAAAAAAATTGTTCCTTTTTAATAATTTTAAAGTTTACTTTCATGATGTTTAATAATATGCAAATCAAGGTTGGCTTTCAACCAGAGCTTCAGCTCATGTTTCATTGTATGGCATTCAGCGTCAAACCAGGGTTTATGGTTATGTCTCTTTCTGTAGCTCCCTCCCAAAGGCTTGCTGCCAAAAGTAGACTCTATTGTAACACCCACTTATTCTTGTAACATGTCAACTAACCCGTCTGCCCCCAAATGCCCAATCGAGTCAACAACCCACAGGTTTCCAAGACTCACTGTTAGGGCAAGCTAATATTCTTCAACCTTTGATTTATCATATTTGAACTTAAGCAAAAAAAAATTTGTTTCAATCATATGTTGTTGTTTAACAAAGTTATAATCGATGTTCAATCATAAACGCAATGGCTTATGGTCAGAGTCTCCCCCCACCGTGCAGTAGCAGGTGTCATCTATTATCACCTTGAAGTGTGTAGTAACTTACCAAACTACAGGTGAGCCAACAATATAATCAACAATGTTGCACCCCCCATTTGCCAAGCAAGTGAATTCCCTTGATTCATCACTAGGTGTCCGGCCATTGAGGATGAGCAGCCCAATGTTAGACCATAGGTCGAAGAGCTCGCAACCCCAACCGCCAACATTGTTATCACAATTCTGGCGTTTAGCCATAGCGCCTAGTTGTTTAATCTCAATAAGCTTAAGCGCCCGTAACAATTCACAAAGGTCATTAGTGTCAATGGTATTTAGTAGCGTTATAGTACGTGCATTAAAAATCCCCTCCCAATAATATTATGCCCCCTAGAATTTGAACTTCAACAATATCTACTGCCAGGTTTTGGAATAAGGATTTGCTCTTATGTTTGGAGCCAATAGGGGCAACATATAGCACACATATAAACAAGTCAGGGGCAACACTCGTGTTGACCCGTAGCCATAGATTGGAATCCTTCCTTCCACTGTGAAAGGTTTGGGCTAAGGTGGTTGCGGAAGTAAGCAACAACCCACTTGCTATGTTTTATTGCTTTTGTTATTCCTAGCTGCACAATACGCGCTACCACAAGTGAGTCAAACCCTTCAACATGTGGCAGCTATTAGCCTAGGAAGTGCCAAGTTTTGGTTAGTAAGACGAGGTCAACACCCTAAAACAGCTCTAGTATTTGCACCTTCATTTCCAATTTATTTACCCCACCCCTGTGCATGTTCCATAATACCACGCATAGGTCTCTCTAGTCCCAGTGCCCTTAGACAGAAGAGGGCGACCAAATTTGAATGCCATCAACGGAGAGTTTGATTGCGCACCAGAAGACACGCTTGTTCGTTGCCTTGGCCTCCTTGAATTGCGGCCATAGCTCCGATTTACATGTTTGCTGCATGAGTGTGAGGTCTTCATTCAAGCTCAACTTGGTCCCTGCTAGGCCCTTGCGCTTTTGTAACACAACCTGGTGGTCTTCACTCGTCACAACCTTGAGTAACACTGCGTCAGGGCACACGCTCATCATTGGGGCAGAGGCCCACATAGTGGCAGGCCGTTGCTATGTGGCGGCGACAACCTTGGCACGCAACTTCATCTAGCCCTACAATAGGTTTATGTTGAGCCACTGCACTAACTTTTTATCGGTCTTGCCCTCCTTGGCCTTAAAGCCCGTGAAGCGCAAGTTGAACTTATGCTCTTCCTATTTGGGCGCATCGACCAAGGTCTCCACAAGCCAGCTAACCACCTAGCACATGTTCTTGGCCATCACCATGGTCCACTTGGGCTTTTCCGTAAACGCAGCCTTGGCTGTGATAACCACGCCTACTTTGCATTCCATCAGCTAGTTGACCGCAAGGTTGCCAACAGTCGCAAGAGACGCAATATTTTCAATGGCTGCCTCCATCTTAGACAACCGCACATCAACATGTGAGTTGTCGATCTTGAGGCCCATCACGAGCCAATGCCCGACCAAGGGTGCTTGGTAGACCACCAGGGATGCATTGTCTAGGACATTGAGCCTGGCATTGTCGCAGTGTTACTTGGCAATGTTCTTCTTCAACGTGAAAATGTCTGACGATGCAGTGAAAGGACACAACAGTGATGCAGCATTGAGCACCATCATGGAGTTCTTCAAACCCTAAACCTTAAACTTCAAAGGATTCAAAGGAAGAATAAAGGATTAGTAGTCCAGCTACATTTTAACAAATTGGTAGCAAGAGAATTAGTGAGTGAAAATCAAATTTCTTGAGAAGAGCTTCACTCTTCACGGGCTCATATGTATGTATGTATCTTGCTATTGACAATAGTAGACATCAACTTTCCAATCAAGAAAAAAAGGTGGGTAGGTTTATGATCAACTGAAAGACTTTTAGGTTGTTGCCAAGATGGAAATTTCGGGGCACTTGCAGAGCTCCTAATCAAATTATTTGTTTTCTTGTCTCCTTTGCATGTAGAAACATTCTTGGCGAAAAAAGGTTTCATACTCCATGCGAGGAGGATACGATAATATGGCTTACAACATACATGTATTCCATCTTGTAGTTTGAGCACATAACCTAACAAAATAAAAAAAAGATGATACAATAGAAGAGTTCGGCTATGTTTATGCTTCTATTGCATGGCTTTGGTTGATGAATTGAAGAAGATGTGTAGGTACCAAAAGCATCTAAAATAAAATTAAAAAATAAAAATAAATCAAAAAGTGTACGAAGACGTGACAGAAGAGTAGTAGGAGGACAGTAATGAGGGACCACCAAGAAAGAAATAATCGAGCAGTAGGCCATTGCCACCTTCACTCTGGAATGCTCCTATGCAACAACCACAAACTAGCAAGTGCGGTGGAGAAACTCCAAATCAGTAGTCTTTTGATGTCTTTTGTGCACGAGCTCCCAAGATCGTCCTTTTCCTTCCTTGTGCACCTCTCAAACCATGATCCTTAGTGTTTTCTACTTGAGGTGCATGTCCCTTTAACAGCGGCTCACTGCCTCTCTCTACACCTTTCTCTTCTTCCCTATGTGTTATTGAAGTGTGTGCATTCTTGCTCTTGTGTTGGAAGCTTTTGTCTTTCTTCTGGTAGTCATGGCCATGGCCACCACCTCCATAGCCTTTGTTGTCTCTGCAGATGCTCCCTCACTTGTGTCAAAGATGGGAAATATGTTGAAGACTATGTTTATTTATTTATCTTTGTTTTGGGTTGAATATCATTTTTTTCATTTAAAAAAATTATGCTTTGAAAAGATTAGAAGGGTGCAAGATTTTTTTTAAATTCTTTTTCCAATTTTTTTCTTTTGGGTTCTAAAAAGGCTTCACCCAAAAGTGGCTTAAGTAATTTTTTCTTTTTTTCTTTTTGGATTTCAATGAATTTTCATTTGCACTTTGATTCATTATGTCACATTTTTTTTTGAGTGGGTAGTTGTTAGGATTTTATGTGGCTATTACAAATGATTTGGCAAGGGAATTATTTTGTTACAAATGTGTGATGTCAAGTCATAATGGATGATTTTCATTCATGACTGTTCAATTTTCATCCAACAAATCCAATCAACAAGTTATTGACAATAACCCAAATCAAGCTCAATTGCAAATGACATGGTTAGACTTTTGCTTATTCACTAATGGTTTGAACTCGAAACCTTTATGGTACCAAACAAGGATTGTACCACTAAGCCATCGTTAATGGGGGCACTATTGTATCTATTGAACATTGATTTGAGATCCAATGTTATATTAGAACCTTGTTCAAATTTTTATATTTCTAGTATTTTGATGTTATGAATAAAACCTTATTTGATTTTTTTTGCATATTTCACATGCTAGTATTCTATCAAATTTTATGTGTGATTGGATTTAGGTTTAGACCAATATTTATCCAAGACCTTTTACCCATAGTAATTTTCATGCTTGTGACAAAAAATTTAATATTTATCCAAAACAATTTCTACTATGGTTGTCATTCGATGTTTTACATTCATCAATGCAAAGGTCTATGTTTTGGCAATCTTAGGGGTGTGCTATTTGTTATTATTGAACTTACACCTTTTATTTTTCCTAGATTATAAATATAAAGTTGATCATCAATATCCAAAACAATGATAAATACAAAACAATGATAACCAATGTTCAAATTTTGTATTTTGTCAATTTTCTACTAGTTGATATCCATAATGCCTATTTTGAACATATACAATAATTTTTTCATATTGTTTATTTGATCAAACTTCTAAATTGCCTTCCAAAATGAACATCAAAATAGAGACATCCCACATATCATATTCATAATTTACATATTGAACACCCTTGCCCACACATATTATCATTTTCACCATCCAAGCTTTCTAGCCAATGTTGTATAGTTATTGCATTTTGGGCCTACCTTGTGAATACCAATAGAATATATTCTTATTTTTTAAAGAAAATGGATATGTATTTCAAAAAAATCTGAAATCTACTACACCATTCAATTACACATTAATTTATTTTTTGAAAATATTGTTGGTTATGAATACGTTGATTTTTATTTTTCACAAAATGACAAATATGCACAAAGGTCATGCATATCAATTTTTTGATTTTATTACCTTTTAAAAAATAAAAAAATAGAACAATAAACTTAGAAAGTTAAACTCCTAGAACCAAACCAAAAATTCAAAGGGAATTGAATTGCAATTCTATGAAAAACCATAGAACTCTGTACAATTTCAACACAGGTTTTCTATCCCAACCACACCCCACATAAACCCACCCTAGCCTAGGAAATTAGTCACCATCAACTTGCAATTTTTTTTAAAAACCCTTTTTTCAATTAAATTGTAGTTATCCTTTGCTAGATATTTTCCTATGTCCAAGCATTGTTTAGAGTCAAAATTTGGCTTACAATTGGCATGTGGATCATTAGGCCAATTTTTCACAGTAAGGATGATCCCCAAGACATAACCGCGTAACATGGATTACACATGTATCTAACAAGAATTAGAATAATAAGTTCTTGCCAATTTATTATTTTTTTTCAAAAGTACTTTTTAAATTAACCTATTCTGATTAGGGAGAACGAGCCATTCAACAAGGAGATTGAGTTAATGTTACTTGCAATCAATTTGAACTTTTTGGTATTTTCTGTTTATCTGGATGATATGATGGGTCAATCATTTGCTTTATTTGCCAAAAACTAGACACACTAAACCTTGAACCCACATTTTATAGTAGCCATGAGAGTTGTTGAAGCTTTTCATGCATTAAAACAAAAACCTAAAAAAAAAACCTATAAACACTAATATTCTAAACAATACTTGGAGACAAACTCCCAAACATGAAAAGAAGTAAAAAGTTTAAAACTTAACTTTGTTGATTTGTTGCATATGAGGAAGAAACAAACAAAGTCTTGCCAATGCCAAATTCATTGAAATATGTGCTCAAAACCAAACTCATAAAATAAGTGCAGAACACCAATAATGAATTCCCCAACAATGCATAACACTAATGCCCAATTCACCACCAAAGAAATTTGTAAAGCTACAAAGTATGCACATAGTCAAATGCATTTTTTTTAAAAAATCAAAATTAAGGTGCATTATGCACTCAAAAAAAACAATGAGCATGCACACAATGCCAAGTAGTGAGCATGCATGTGATGCCAATGCCAAATTCACACACAACTCACAATGACAACATTGAGTTTGTTAACAAAAAAATCTGCAAAGTTGCAAAACATTGTGCATCCTATGCAATTAAACAAATAAGAGTAATGAAAAAGCCAAGCTCCACTAAGTACTTAGATGCATTCAAAGAAAGTAGTGAAAGAAGTAGTGAGTTGTTGCAAATTGATTCCATTTCCGGTGTTCTTACAAAACATTAATTCTTAAAAGTGATGGAAACGAATAGGCAAAAAGATGCATTCTAAGAAAATAAGGCAACCTAAAATCAATGTGTGTTGTGTGCATGCATTGTGCACTCCAAAGAAACAACAATGATTTGCTACAAAGTGCAAGGTGTAATACACAAACACTCAATTGTGGTCCCACTTTTGCAAACCTTAAATCCTAACACCAAAACCCTAAACCTAATGCACATTCAGATTCTCAAAATGTGACCTCCACAAATATCTATTATATTCAAATGCGATAATTTGGATAAGGTTATTGTTAAGGGGTGAAATTGCGGCCCTTGATCATTACCATCTTCCATAAGGTAAGATCGAAGGGACAAGGTCAACACCTTATTACTCGATAAAACAAATCAACGTTTTACTAACTTACTTTATTACAACTATTCACATAGTAAGTAAGGAGTCATACAAAGAGTAAAGGAGGAAGGTAAAGGTCTGCTATCCAATAATATGTTTACCATCTTGTAAATAGGCTAATCCAAGGAGGTAGGGGAAGAAAGTAGATAAGGGCAACAT
>Ga0209208_10006408_pt1 | contig 16213 bp, 11 predicted proteins | sample S1TSphfallax_3_FD_187694 | JGI IMG/M metagenome (GOLD analysis project Ga0209208, IMG submission 187694) | Host-associated microbial communities from peat moss isolated from Minnesota, USA - S1T2_Fd - Sphagnum fallax MG (SPAdes) (version 2) | ecosystem: Host-associated > Plants > Peat moss >...
GGGGGGGGGGGGGGGGGGGGGGGGGGGGGGGGGGGGGGGGGGGGGTCTACTAGTGGGTTTAACAACATTGCCTAACATTTGACTTATTTCATGAAGATTGACCGTGAATACATTTGGGGTGAAACATAAGATCAACCCTTTCAAAAGTTAAAGGCATGTTTCACTTTAACTCATATTTTGCAATGACCCATTTAAGGGTGATCATTCCAATTACACATGGATTGGATCACCTTAAGTTGTGTTATGTTTACCCAATCGGATGATGATGGTCAAAAATTTGTGGTGGCATATGCCAATCAATCCACCAATAAAATGAAGGCCAAATATAACTTCTATGAAAGGGGATGCCTCATTTTGGGCCATTTCACCATTCCAATGTTATTTTATGGTAACCCATTCATTTTAGTTACAATCATTAACCTTAAAAATTCTTGATGGGATCAAATTGTTTCACAAAGAAGTTAGCTAAGTGAACACTTCTTTTGCAAAAATACAATTTTGACATTGTTGATAAGGCTAGTAGGATTAATCAAAATGTTGATGGGTTAAATTGAAACCCAAGTTCCAATTAAGAGGATACCATTAGGGCTTGTTGGCATGGTGATGTCAATTTTGAAATAATTGTTATTCCTCTACATATTTATGTTCATTTTTGGGATGTTTTAAGGTTATACCTAAAACTAACATGGGTGTTGGGGATTCCCATAATGTGGACATTGAGTTGGATTGTGATAGTGCCTTGAACACATGTGTTGATGCACATGTTATTACATATATGCAAGTAGGTGAAGTCCAAGTTTGATTAACATCCAAGGAACGTGCTTAGGTTGTGCAAAATGCTAAGACGTTCCTATGGGAAGGTAATTCCTTCCTATGGGTGTGGAGTGATGGATGAATGCAAGTAGTGCCTCGCTTGGAGTACGTGAAAACCTTGTATAACATGTTCATGAAAAGTTGGGCCATTTTGAGGTTTGACGAACTTACAATTTGTTCCAACCATAATATTGGTGGCATGGAATGCAACTATAGGTTAAGAAATTTGTTTCTTGGTGTGTGGTGTGTAATCAAGTTTAGGTGTCATTGAATGCATTTACACCTAATCTACAACCATTACCCATCATGGCCTAGGGTATTGATGGAGTTTGGATATTAAGTTGAACATTAGAACATAATCAATATGTTTTGATTATGATTGAAGGTTTCTCCAATTAGTTGGAATTGATACCATCACTAAATCATAGTACTGAAGGAGTAACACATGCATTTTTAAATAGAATGCTCGATTGGTTTGGTGTTGCATTTAAAATATTCATTCACCAAGGTATGGAATTCCATGGGGAATTCCAAAAATTGTGTGAAAAACATTAATAGATCTTTGTACATCATGAACAAATGGTTTAAATGGTGAAATGCAATTTGCATAAATGTGGACTTAAAAAAAGGTCATACTAAATATTGTAATTTACATTTACCATGGTTAGTTATGGGGTATAGGTTCAATTGGTAGGCCTATTTCGCCTCATTTTCACCATATTTCCTATTGTTTAGTTGTGATCTTGAACTAGTAGTTGGAATTTGACATGATGCCATCATAGTTGTGGATTTAGATGATCCAAAAATGTGACTTCAAGCATGTGAGCAACAAATAACCTTGTTCCAATGTGTAATGCCAATGGCTATGGAAAATTTGGTAATTGCTTAACATTCGGATGCACTTTGGTATGCCACTATTCAAGGAAGTGATAATATACAACACCCATTATTAATTTGGATGTGATTGTTGACATGTTATTTTGCATGTGAAGGAGGTGTAACCTCATGGGGTGTTATTGTTGTAGAGACAACTTGATCAAACTTATAAGGTCCAACATGTGAGTAAATATGCATCATGTCATTTTCCACATATTGATAGTTAATTAGGTTGATTTATTTTTAATGATTGTCTTGCATAATTAAATTGTATGTTTTGTGGATAGTCTATGGGAGTTACTATTGTTTTGATTTATGATTGGTGTTCTACAGGTTGGCATATGGAATGTTTCATATCCTGGAGGAACTATTGGTTGGAAAATGGTTTTATTCTTTGTGCACAAAATAAACTTAAGTGTCTTTACTATAATTAGATAGTAGGAAGCAACCTAAGTTATTTTTCAAGATGATTTACATTTAGTTGAAGAATTGAAAGATTGTAGCCATGCAACTAATTATGGGGCTCATATTTGCACTTGGCCTATTGGTCTTTTCACTTTAAATTAAAATGTTCATTTATGGCGAATTTCCATAAGAAATTTCTTGCATTGTTATTTGATTTAGGGGGACCTTAACCCCAAATAGGGAAGCAATTTGGATGTGTTGTACCATTTAAGGTATCTTTATGTTATGTGTTTGTTGTATGTGTGTTGACAATGATAGTTGTAGGTGCCAACATAGGAATGCACATGACAATTTTTTTGTAGTTAATATCTTAAAGTATATGCTTTCAAATTATAAATATGACATTCAAGGCCTTCAACTTCTAGATGGGTAATAAATTAAGGAACAAATGTTTGTGGACGACACTTCATTTTGCTTAAGGGAGCATAAAAGAACTTGCAAAAAATATATGGGAAGTTTTATAAGTCTTGCAAAAGACTTTTAATGAAAAGGTGAATTGGCACAAATCTTGTGTTCTTTGGACATCTTTCCAATCTCATACCTAGAAAGAAGGAAAAGATAAAATTTCATATGGTTAAAGGAGGATAAGCAAACTAAATATTTGGGCTTCTTGATGAATTTCAATATGCTTCAACAAAATAAGGTTGTTAAAGAAATCTTACAAGTAAGGGGCAAATTAACAATATGGAATTTGAAAAAACATTATTTGGCTAGAAAGAATCTTGGTTGCTAAACAAATGATTTTGGCATCAATATGATATTTGGCATTTTGTGCCAACATATTTCTACTAACATGGGAAAATTAATACCTTGTATGTAATTATGTGTGGGCTAAAAATGCATATCATAATTGCATAAGTGAAGGTTGCCTATGACATAATAATATTGCCCTTGTTTAGAAGAGGCATTAGGATATTGGACCTTGAAGCTCAACCATCAACATTATTGGCTTGTTGGGGGAATTGTGCTAGCCTAGAGCCTTGAATTTTTTTATTTAAACATAGATTGGATGATCTTAAACAACATTATAGATGATTTTGGCCCTTAGACATTGAATGGATGATGATGGCTCCAAAGGTGACGGCTCCAAAGAGGAAGGTGGAGGACCCACTTTTGTGGTAGCGAATATTGATAACATTGCATAAGGTTAGGGGAGGAATGTTGTAGGAAGATCCAAATTAAACAACTTGGACAAAAATTTGAGGCAACATCTATATGGTAACCAAAAAATCACAAATATTGATGGAAAAGAACCATGGGGAATTGAACCAATCTCAAAATTCTTCAAGCGGGCCTTTCAAGGCATTTGACAGGCACAAGACTTGTGAAAGAAGGAAGAACAAAGATGGTGTATAATGTTGAGGAGCTCAAAAGGACCATTAAAAATATTAACCTTGAATAGAAATGAAGTTCCTTGATTGTCGACATCCCTTGGCCCATTCAGTGGAATGTAAAGCCAAAAATGCCAAGTGACTAGAAAACATTATAGTGGTAGAAGCTTGAAATACTTTTAGAGACCTCAAAACAAGGTGTTCACTTTAGCTAGGACATATTGCTTAGGAAGAGGTCCTCATTGTTAAAATGGAGCTTCATAGACAAGGTCTTATAGAAGGAAAGATACCATCATGATTAGAATGGTAGCCAAATTGTGGATAATTACCATGAGAATGTTGTGGAACACTTTGAGATCAAAACTTCTACAAAATATTTGGTGTTGAAAATGCAAGTTTGATTTTAAATAACGTCATTTTCATTTGGGAGTTTCTATGTTCCATGCATGGAAGACAACAATGCAAACATGAATGGGAGCTTGGAAGGAGTTGCCTCCTTGCAATTGCTCAATGAGAAACAAGCAAGGCCAATAAATAACCAATTTATCAAGGTATGATCACAAGGCCAATTATTTTGTAAATTCCAATGTGTATTCAAATGGAATCCAACATGCTTAACATATACTTTTTACTTCAGCACATGGTGAATTGCAATAATGGGTCTCACACATGACTTGAACCTCAATTGATTTTTAGAAGGAAATAACCTTTTGATTCAGAGACAACAAAAGGAGAGACTAATGGTATGGATCCACACAAGAGTTTTGCATTGCTAGCCATTGGTCCAGGAGAGTCAAAATCCCATCAAGAGGACACAATTGTAGATCATATTTTAAGGGCAATTATGGAAGAACTCCAGGAGACAACAAGAGAAATTCAAGAGGAAGCAAAATTGGCAATCAAGGATTCCATTGAGGCCCAACAGAGATTCTTCATCAACCTCAAGAGCTTCATTCACCACAAACCCATTTACAACTGCATAATATGTGGATGAATGAACAAGATTCTCCAAGGATAGAGGCAGCATGTAGGACCATATGGAGACATTTCTATTCCTGTGAGGCCTCTAAAGGTCTATGCTTGTCGAAATAGGAACAACTTGAATCAAACCACTGGGACTCAGGAGCCTTAAACTTAATTTCAGGCTTCGTATATCAGCTCATATTGAGCTATTGGGTCTCTGCCTCAAGTAAGATCTTCAGGGCTTATTTCTTTTGCCTTCCTTTTGATCGAGCTTGGTTTCCTGGATATGATTTTTTATCTTTTTTTGCTGCTCACTGCTTTGCCCTCTTTTGGTTCATTTCAGGATCCCTTCCCTGGTGTTTTAGTGTTTTAAGGGCTTTCTACTAACCCATAAAGGGATTTTAAGCTCACCCATGGCCAAGCCCAGCTTGCAAGTGGCTATGGGTGTGTGTGGTTTTGATACTGGGCATCTGGTGTCAAAGCCCAGAACACACAGAATTGCTCTGTATGAGAACTGACATGAGGAATAAAATGGCTTACCTGTGTATATTGTGGTAGTGCAAATGTGGAGTGGCTGACAGAGGAGACCAAAATCCTGTAGAGCACATCAATGACTAGTCTGCCTTCTACATCAGTTCAAAACAACTCATGATTAGAGGCTAATATGCTTGCTGCTTCATCCAATGCTTTCCATAGTGACCTGATTTGACCTGGAAATTGCATGTATGTATGTTAAAAATCTGCCCAAAAGCTCCATATATGAATCAAAGAAGAGAAAGCTATCCCACCAACAGTCCCTGCAATGTACTCAACAGACTCTAATACATCTGAGTGACAAGAGCATTGTCAGCTCTAAAAGATGTTCTGCCTGGTTCCTTAGCACCTCAGAGCAAACAGTCTCACAAGTTGATGATCAACAATTTGCAAACTATGAAATCAGGAAGCAGGAAAATGTAGGAGAGTCAGTTAAACTTGACCTTAGTAGGTTTGTTCTTATGTCACCCAACATCGAGGACTAAAGTTTCAATACTAAGAGCGTTATTCAATGTATTGTATCATGTCCTTTGAGTTGAAAGACACAAATGACATCTGAATCCAGTTTCTAATGCCACAGCAAAAGCTCCATGCTGCTCATGTCATCCACAAACACTTTTTAACTCCCAGCATCCACTCCAGACTTTTGCTCATATGCATGAAAGATATCCAAGAGGCATCTTTGAAAACTGCTCATTTCTTTCATTGAACTCCACATGATGTGTGTACCTGCCATGTTATGATGGCAAACTTGCAGCCCACAACTCTCTGGAGCAGTATATAATCTGCTGGCTTTCAGGCACAGGATTGGGTCACTTGGTGTCTCTAGACCAAGAGCCCCCTGAAATAAGCTGTCACACAATACGCCTGCATCCCCATCTGCCAAAGGGTATGTATAGTAGATTGCCCAGCCATTCCAAGTTGCAGCTGGTACAGAAAGACCAACATGCACATAAATGGACACTAGCAATCCACAAGATGGGGTTGGCATCTTGAACAAGGTTTCCTTGCCCATTATGTCTGATGCATTGCCTAGCTCACCCTAACAGACTGGCCAGGTGCATTACCCAGTGTAATGTGAATGGGCGTGACCATTCCATATTACTACATGGATCATTTCCTGTTTTCACTGTTGTTGGTTTGCACTTGCATTAGGATAATTAATTAATGATAATGATAGTTAAGAACAAAACAACTTATCATTTGCTCCCAAAACATTGAATCTTTGTAGAATGTCAAGGTATTGGGATGTTTGAAATAGGCTTTGACAACAATCCTATTGTCTTTGAGAGATTAGATTCAATGCTTATGGGTTAAACATACATGGTACTAGAGTTGTAGTGTCCTACATTTGACATTCGGACATGTATGACCAATTTGAGATCAATATACAATTGTCTTTATAGAATGCTATCTTGTCTATTTTCATGAATTAGTGCAAATCAATGGATTTATTTGATTTATGGTTTTGGATATTGAAGTCGCTTAAGACAAGCCATGCAATTACAAGTGACTTTTGTTTAGGATATTCTTATAGCTTGCACAAAATTAAAAGGAATAACTATTTGTTGTGGTTCATCCATCTTAGGCACATGATGTGTGTGACAACTACTTATCTCAGACATCAAATAATCACTTAAAATTGAAATTGTGTATTCATTTTAATTTGAACAAATTGTAGTAAATACATCATGCTAGAAAAGTTGGTAGCCAAACTTACATAGCAAAAGTGTCCCACTATCAAATGGATGTTGAATAAGCTAAAATGGCCAATTATCCAAGGCTATTAGTACAACATAAATGAATTAGCACATCATATATTGAAATGTGTTTGATCATCATATTATTGCCTAGGGTCAGCTTCCACATTGACAAAACAAATTATTTTCTTCTTCAAAATTCCATTCATTTTCAACATCTTCATATTATCAAAATTTCACGATCTAAAATAGTGTGTTACTATATTGTCATATGAGTAGGAGTGAAATTATTCATATTGTAGCTTGTGTTAATTATGAAAATTTTCAACAGCTCAGCTTTGTACTTTAACAAAATTCATGTCTATATTTAAAGGATTCAAATTTTAATGACAAAGCTGACCCTAGGGTAAGGTATTCACTATTATTATAGAAATTGGTTGTGAATTGCATCCATTTTGTGGTATTGTGATGTTTGAAGACCCAATGTAGAACTAAAATGAAGATGATGATTATTAAATTGAATTAATGATGATTGTAATTGAATTGGATTGGATTTTCAAATTTTCTTTTAAAGAAATAATTTTATGCTTGCATTTTATGAACCTATAATCCAAAATTTATTTGAAACTTGTTTAAAATTTTCATTACTAAATTAAAAAGTGGTTAAATTCTAATTAAATTAAATTTTTTTGACTAACCTTGGTTAAACAAAAAAGTGGATTCATTTTGGTTAAAGAAAAAAAAATTGGATTAACCTTGGTTAAACTAAAAAATGACTCAACTTTGGTTTACAAATTAAAAAATTAGTAAATATTGGCTAAATTTAAAAGTGGCTAAACTAAAAAGTGGGCAACTTTGGCTAAAGTAAAAAAAATGGTTTAACTTTGTATAAATTAAAATTTGGCTAAACCTTGATTAAATCTTGACTAAATTAAAAAATGGTTTTGATTAAATTAAGAGTGACTAAACCTTGGGTAAATTAAAACTTGATTAAAACTAAAACTTTGTTAAACCATGGGCCACCAAAATTGATTTTAGTTAGAACTTGGTTAAATATAGATTAATTGAGATAATGCCTAAATCTAAGCCATGTGGCACCTAAACCACACCACATGGCATTTAGTTGTGCTAGTTGTTAACCTAAGCCAAGGCATGTGCCATTTAACATTACAATAAATCATGGTTTTTTTTATGTGGGAATTTTGATAAAAGAAACCCCCATATGGTTTTTTTGCCCCTTGTCCAACTTGACTAACATACCATTTTGGACAAATCATTTAAGTCCTGACCATTTTGATTGGGTTTTTTTAGTTGGTTTTTTGATTGGGTTTTTCTTATTAAGTTTTTTGACTGAATCATCATAACAATAATTTAATTTGGGCAACAACCAAGAATATATATATTTTAAAAATAAAATAAATACGTTTATATTAATTAATTAACTACCTACCCTACCTACCTATCTAATAATAAACCTAATAATTAATGCCAAAAAATATTTATTTATTTACCTACCAACTTTATGTCCTTTGCATGAACTAGGCAACCTAATTTAGCCACCTAGGCTAGACCAAACCACTTAGGCTAAGCCAAGCCCCTTAGGCTAGGCAAAGTAGTTTAAGCTAGGTGGTCTAGTAGGCTTTGCAACCTAGATTTCCTAATTAGCTCATCTAAATAGCCAAGCTAGCCTAAGTTACAAGTGTAGGGATTTGAGTTCCTCATTTTCACATGAGGAGTCAAGTCCTTAACTATTGCACCACCACCCCATAAGGTGATTTTCTTGAACAACATATTGTAATTAACATGATTTTGCATCAACATTTTGTAATCGACTTCCATTAATTTTTTTTCAACATATTGTATTAAATGAACTTTAATTTTTTTACACTATTTACATAAATAAGTAGGTTATAAGTAAGTTAACCTAGGTAGGTAGGAAGTACGTATTAATAAATGCATGTACCTAAGTAACATGTAGGTTATACTAGGCCTTATAAGTACTTAATATATTTATATTTATACCTATTTAGTAAGTTACCTATGCCTATATGTTATTTAATAGTCTACCTAAGTACTTATTAACTTATTAATAAACCCAACCTAGGCATATTAAGTAGGTAGCCTAGTTTATTAAATAAGTTTAAGCTTAGGTCATTTATGTAATAGGCTACTAGGCTACCTACTTAGTAGGCCTAGGTGGCCTAGCTTAAATTAGCTACATACTTAACATAGGCCTACATAGCCTATGTTAGGCTACCTACCTACCTTGTAGGCTTAGGTGGCCTAAATTATTTACTAGGTTTAGGTGGCCTATGTTATTTACCAAGTAGGCCAAGGCTATGTACCTATAGTGGGCCTAGGCTAGTAGGTTACCTACATGGCTAATAGGTCTACCTAGTAAGCCTAGGTCATATAAGATACCCACCTAAAAGGTTTACATTGCCTAGTATGTTGCTTAATAGTCCATGTTACATTTTAAATAGCCTACTAGGTAGGTCTAAACTAAGTTAATATTCCTTAACAAGTAGCCTATTAACATATTAGTTATGTTAGGTTAAATAAGTAGTCCAAGCCTAACCTAACTTATTAATTATGTTAAGTTAAATAGGTAGCCTAAGCGCAACAAATAGGCTAAGTCATCAAATGAGTATGGTTCATTTGATTAAATGTCCAATCAGGATGGTCAATTTGACTAAACCTTATTCATTCAATATAAACCATAGACATTTTAATGGACGTTTGTCCATTTTGATGAGATCTTTGGCTTGACAATTTAGTCAAAATGGACATACCCTTTGGTCAATGTGAACATTTTGATTAAGTTAGTTTTTAACAAAATTGTGATTTCTTGTGGTGTAAGCTAAATAAGTAGATAACATAAATATATATAAACTATACATTTATACTTTTAATGCATAATCATATATACATAATATGCCATAAATAAAAGCTAAATATGATTATAATACACTTATACAAACATACCCCTAATCGTGCACTTAATAAATTTTAGTATATCCCTTGAAGCTAGGTCCACCCCATAGTTATATGATTCATTTTGATCATTATTATAACTATTAATGGGACATATATGCCCTATTTTGAATGAAATCCATATTATAAATTGTCCATATGGAAGGATAAAGAAAAAATAAATATTAGTTACAACATAATCACAAAAGTGACCAAAATTAGTCACATGTAATCATAAATGAAGTGGTTACATATGAAAATATTTCTTTTAATGTATTTGCCTAACATTCTAATCTTGTTTTTGAAAATAATTTAAAAAATAAACTATTTAAATTTGACTAGTCAAAGAGCTAGTGCCCTAATAGTCAAAATGGCTAATGAAAGATGATCACCAAATCACATGTTAAAATTGATTTATCCAAAATGATAGGGGGGTTTTGTTTATGTTTGTTTAAATGGGGCATTTTGTGATTAAAATTTTCAATCAAATAAACCTTGTTTTCTACTAGTGACATTGGGATTGCCAAAAACATTAGCATTGAATAAATCATTAAAAATAACCCAAGACCTTACATGTTAACAATTCAACAAAAAGAGTAAATGTATGATCAACTCTCTAATCAAGAAAAACAATTGGAAATACAAATTATAAAACTAACGGATATTTCTATATTTAAGAGGGTTCGAGGTTGGATGAGGGCTTAATTTTTGAAAATTCAACAACTTTCTTTATAGGTAGAAGGACTTTATAATCAAATTTTGACTAACGATAACATCTTGCATCCTTAATCAATCCAATTGATTTGGAGGCTTAGTAATAGGAATGGTCCTGGGGTCAAATTTGGGTTGTTGTTTCAACATATCTCATGATATTTAAACAAAAAAATGGAGGAAAAGAAAACCATTTAAAAGATGGAGGAAAAACTAAACTAAATTGAAGGAAGTAAGCTTAAACTTGCATAGGAAAACAAATAAAAGACCCAAGGAAGTCATTTATTGTTTAATTAACTACGTATTGAAAACATTAGAGATCCAAAGCAAAGAACTTCTAACTCATGGCCAAAAAAATAATAAATTGTGAATATTCAAGATGAATAAGTTAAGAATTAGTTTTTAAAAAAGAACCACAAGTGAATCAAACAATAGTGAAAAAAGAAAACCACATGTTAAAAGATCATAAGGCCATTTTGAAAAGGAAAATTTAAAATATGAAATTTTCACTAAAGTTCATCAAAATAGGTTATAAGAAATCGAAGATGTGCATTGATGGGAGATTTTATTTTTTATAATAATGCTAACAATATTTTCATTAATAAATGTGATTTAACGTTACATGCAAAAATTGATGTGGGAAGTATATTGGTTGAGATGATACAATAACAACAAGTAATAAAGAACACAAAAAGCCATTTTGTACAACCAATTGTTACATGTTCAAGATTTGAACTAGTAGATGTGTTCACATAAACTTAATCCTCCATGATTTTGTCATGTTACTAATAGGAAACCAACATAATAAAGTGATTGAATGATGTTCACATAAGGATTAGAACACCAAGGAGGAACAATATGAAAGAAATGAAGAAGGAGAAGATGAAGAGGAGTTGTAGGTGTTGTAATGCAAGGTTGCAATTAGATAATGTAAGAAACAATCCAATTGACAAAGAGTAATCACAAAACTATGTGGCAAAAAAGTTGGTGGAATTAACAACTAATCAATGAAAAAGAAATACACCAAAACAAATTCAAGTAGAGGATGTTTGACAAGGATGGATGCAAAGTACCAAAAGATTCACTTGCCACATGATGAGTTGTGCCAAACATGTGTTTGCCACAACATTTGCAAGGAAAAAATTCCTTGGGTACTAATTCCTCCAAATGCAAGGGTAATGAGATTTAAACCTTGCACGTGTCTAAATGACATGCTACATATCTTAAAGGAATTGGAACACATGGTGTTAATGATGCCAAACCTCAAAGCTTACTACCTAATATTAGGTTACAAAGTTACCTTGCAATAGGATTTGTTCCACCTATGTTAAGTACAATCATCAAGCTCTAAGAGATTTTGAACATATGTGAAAACGAAGAATTTAAAGTATAAAAAGTACTTAGCCTATAGTATCATATGTGGTTACACTATTTTCAACGATAATCATGAATATGGGGAATTGGAATACTTAACTAGTTCCCTTGAAGTATATGTTATGTGATATAATTGTTGATTATAAGTTGCATACCAAAAGTATTATCAAAAGTACTTAGCTACACCAATTATAAAGTCAAACTTCACCATGGCAAGGATGGATTCGATTTTAGATATTGTGAAAAAATAGGGTGAAATGTCAAGGGGATCAAATGTTAAACTACTTACTAAAGTTGATCATCATGAAATATAATATTTTCCAATAAGCAATGGCCACAATATTTTAACGATGCAACATTAAATGGTTGTGACATGGAAGTTTTAATGTATTTGGGAAGATATCTTCATACACTATAAGCCACCTTATTTCATGTAACATAATTGGTGGATCAATTAAGTAAAACACTAAATACATTGACATTATGACATAACCAATAGTATGTTCTTCATGCATTCGACATATGATTAGACATGATACATTGAAAATCATGAAAGACAAAATAATCCCCAAGGAATACTTTCAATCTTTTACATGGACAAAAAATGGATAAATGATTATTTCACATTAGCAAACATTTTGAGTTTAATAAACCAATGTATAGTTAAAAAGGGAGATTAAATTATGTCATGACACCACAATTATAAGAGGGGGATAATGTTAGGAAAAATGAATATTTGTAGTACTAGCTAAATTATTTAAGTAGTAAGTTAGTTAATTCATCTATGTAATATTGACCAAATTATCTATGTAACATTAGTTGAATCATTTACTAACATAATATTAGCTAATTATAGTAGTTAACTATATGTTATAACTAATTAACCAATGAACATACTAAATGTCTTTTTACTAACATTGTTCCATTGAATACAATTACCAATAGAAGTAGTAAATGATAGCTAGAGGAAATTATAACAAATTGTAGTGAGAAAGGGGTATAAAAGGCAATTTTGAAATATGATTGGCGACATCAATTTTATACTATTCGCACTTGTTACCGTGATTTTATAGAACAATGATGATTTGTTAGATTTCTTTTGTGTGTATGTGCGTGTTTTCATGTATAAATGTATGTATTTGTATGTAAATTAACATTACATTATAGGTTTTATGGATTAATGCAATGCAATTGAAATAATTAAAATTAAAATTAATGTATGAATAGATTTAGAAAAAGTTAAACCATCAAATTATGAACTAAATTTGATTAGCTTATATGAATAATTGTAATACAGTTGTGAGAGTTAATGAAGTCTTCCCAAAAGTTAAATTGTTTTTTTGGTTATTTTGGGACATGTTGTTTAGAATAAATAAATGGGCAAAAAACTAGTAGCAAATAATTCAACAAGTACATGAATTTTTTAAATTTCTAACATGTCTTTTATTTATTTATTATTTGAATCATTATAAATAATAGCTAAAAGTATGAAAACTATGTTTTTAGGCATTGCATTCGTCACATATATTATGTCTGATTTGATTAAATAAACAAATTTTGTAGTCATAAAGTGAATACTTAGTATTAATGTTAGTCATAAGGGACATAATTAGTTTGTTTAGACTTGTAGTTTTGACTTTATAATCAATTTAATCATGATGACATTAAAGAAAACATTAATGATTTTGTTGTAATGAAAGTTGGCACGTGATGTGAAATAGGTTGGGAAGTGTTAAAAACATGGCAAGAAACAAAACAATTTCCCTTGGTGAAAATGAAGTGTGTGGGAATGTAGGAGAGGAACCCTTGAAACTCCCATGCACTTTTAGTTTGGGAATTTAAAGTCATGAGGTGTTTTGAATATTTGGATTGAGATTTGGAATATCAAATCTTGTCCAAATTGGGTCCTTTTCAAATCACTAGAACTATTTTGAAAAATAGTATAAAAAAGTGGGGTTGCATTATGAAAACAAAGATTTGTAACAATAAATATGGCCATTTGAAAAGTTGTGATTTAAACTACCAAAATGATTATCGACTTAGCCACTTAATATGATGATTTGAAAGAATCACCTTTGGTTATAAAACTTGATATGTCATTGAAAAATTATTGTCAAGGGGTATAAGGTTGTTTCTAAATTTTTTGATTTGGTTACAAGATGAAATGTTATGAACCCATGAAATTGTAAGATTTATAACTTGGTAGTTTTGGTTTAATTTTGAAATTAAAAGAAGATGTCGTTTCAATGTAGCTCACATTGGGAATTACATATTATACAATAGGGATGAGGTTGGTGCTTTTTCCTTAGTCTAGGCCATAGGAATTATACTTAATTATGCACCATTTTGGTTTAAAAAAAAAAAAACTTTCCCTCTTGTTTTGGTTTGTGGAATTTGACATGGGTTTGATATTAACCAAAAAAAACTTATTTTAATGCTATCCAAGAGTTCACAAACTTTTTTTTGTAGTGGTTTGTTTAAAGATTACACCTTGGGTTTGCATTTCATTATCAAACCAAAAATTGGGGAAATGGTTTTATCATTGATACCATTTGACTAAAATGTGTCAACTTTCCTAAATGTTGAAACCATGGATGTGTGTAGCCAAGGTCTTGTGTGGGATATCATGATTTTAATTTTTCTTTTCCTTGAGAATTTGTCATGACCCAAGAGCTTTTTCCCTTGGATAATTTCATAAAGGAAATGAGGCCAAGTTACACAAAGAAAACATCCCATATCACCTTCTTCCCATACATTTGTACGATTTTCATAAATAAATAGTTGATGAAGAGTCATCCAAGAGAAGTCATATAATGGAAAAAAAAAACTATTGGAAAAAAAAAAGAATTTGAAATGTGTTGCTTAAAAAGTGATTTAAAATCTAGGTTACAATTTATAAATCACCTTAGGTTGTAAGGTTTAGGTTCATACAACTAAGTTATTGCTACATCATGTCAACTTTAAACCCCATCTACTTGACAATTTCTTGAACTCTTTTGGACAAATTTGTCAAAAAACAAATGTGAACAAAAACTCCCTCAAATTACAAAACAAACCAGGACATACGAGGAGAAAGCTTGAGGGGGTGAGACTCTTGCAAAAGGAGGTGCAATGACTCCATAGACATTTAAGGGTTATGAGTTACAAGATTTGAAATACTAGAATTGTTAAAGCTTTTCCGTTGTGAATCTTGAGAGGAAAGAGGAAAGTGGGGAAGAGAGAGAGAGAGAGAGTGTGTGCACAACAGACACCCAGGTAACACCCTTTAGACTGTAAGAGTAAAAAATGTTCCACCTTCAGAAATTGCTTCCTAGATCTAGTAGGTAATGGCAAATTCAGACAATTATATTGGTGCATTCACACTTGATGTTAAATCAGTGTTAAATGAAAATCCAAGTGGCATCCTAGGTGGCACCCAATGTTAAATGGGTCATAGCTCAATGTTAAGTGAATGCTAGCTTAACATAAAACTTTCATGGCAACTAGGTTTAAGTCCTAAATGGCTAGCATGATGATACCGGACTCAACCCTAGAATTGCTAATACCACGTGTGAATGCACCTTTCAATTGAAGGAAATTCATAGGTATATTTGGCCCACAGTGGACCAGCACCCACCGGTGCACCATCCATTGGATGCTTTTTATTATTCAGTTGTGGATGAACCTCAACTGAGTTAATATCTGGTTTCACCTTGGTAACCGTAGGAAGTAGCTCTCATATATAGGTAGGAAAAATGGTAACTACTAGATAATTGGATGGTTTATACATAGGTAAGGGCTGTTTTTACTACCTACCTACTAACAACCCATAAGCAGGTTGTTAATAGGTAGGTACGGAGGTAGAGTAAGAAAAAGCAACTGAGATAACCACCATGGTTAGCTCGGGAACTGGAACCCAACAGAAAACTTTTTCCTGACCACTTACCATTCATCCTTATGGTGCACGGGTAAGTGGCAGCCATAGTGAACTGGCACCCACCAGCAAACCATGAAGGATGAATGGTAAGTAGTCAGCATACAGTTTTCTGTTGGGTTCCAGTTCCCTAGCTAACCATGGTGGTTAAGCTCAGTTGCTTGTTTTTACTACCTACCTACTAACAACCTGCTGGCAGGTTGTGAGTAGGTAGGTAGTAAAAACAGCCCTTACCTAATTACAAACCATCTACTTACTGGGTAATTCTCTATTTTCCTACCTGTATATGAGACTTATTTCTTACATAATTGATTACCAAGGTGAAACCATATACTAACTCAGTTGAGGTTCATCCACAACAGAGTAATAACAGACATCCAGTGGATGGTGTGCTGGTGGGTGCTGGTTCACTGTGGCCCTCTTAACTGATAATCGAGGGCAGATTAGAGCCCAAGGTCTGGGGTGTCAATCCCTGCATTACGTGACGGAAAGATGGAGCTCATTCCGCATTTCATATTGTTGGAAATTACAGAATGCTAATTTCTTGCTGCAGGGATGGA
>Ga0209208_10006409_pt1 | contig 16213 bp, 15 predicted proteins | sample S1TSphfallax_3_FD_187694 | JGI IMG/M metagenome (GOLD analysis project Ga0209208, IMG submission 187694) | Host-associated microbial communities from peat moss isolated from Minnesota, USA - S1T2_Fd - Sphagnum fallax MG (SPAdes) (version 2) | ecosystem: Host-associated > Plants > Peat moss >...
ATCTATGTCTAAACTGAACCCTAATTCTAAACCCTAATTCTTTCAATTGCTTGGACAATCTATGTCTAAACTGAACCCTAATTCTAAACCCTAATTCTTTCAATTGCTTGGACAATCTATGTCTAAACTGAACCCTAATTCTAAACCCTAATTCTTTCAATTGCTTGGACAATCTATGTCTAAACTGAACCCTAATTCTAAACCCTAATTCTTTCAATTGCTTGGACAATCTATGTCTAAACTGAACCCTAATTCTAAACCCTAATTCTTTCAATTGCTTGGACAATCTATGTCTAAAACTGAACCCTAATTCTAAACCCTAATTCTTTCAATTGCTTGGACAATCTATGTCTAAAACTGAACCCTAATTCTAAACCCTAATTCTTTGCCCTAATTATAGGCGCTTTGGCTGAAGCTGTTCCAAAACACGAAGGAAAACACAGAAGAAGAAAGAAAGCTTGAGAGAAGCACAAGCGCGCAAGGCGTAGGGAGGTGACGCTACAACGGGATTTGCACTTGGGTCTTCGAGTTCTACGGAGCTCAAGTCATCTGCTTCGTCACAGTACGACCATCCTTTTTGTTTGCCTGGAGCGGTAACAGTGCCTCAGCAGCAGCATTCGGGTGGGTTGGGTGTTTTAGTAGTTCTTAAGAGTTGTTGTTGTTGTGTCCCAGTCTGCTGCTGGGTGTTTTCTATATTCGCAGGTGGATTTCTAATTTTTGTTCCAAACTGTTGAAGTTTTTCTAGTTTGAAGGGTTTTCTGTTCTGACCCTATCTACAATCTTGTACCTGATCTTTGTGGGTTTAGGGTTTAGGGTTTCTTTGATAGTTTTCTTTCACATTGGAATTTGAGAGTGCAGTTTCATGGTCTGGTTAGCTTGAAATTCCATTTTAAGGTTTGTAACAGATTTGGGTCTTTTTAATAAAAAGTTGCCTAAAGTCAGAGAGGTCATGTGCTACAGGAGTTTTTTTATAATTAGAAAGATTGCAGACAGGAATCTGGGTTGGGCAAATCTGGAAAAATCTAGGGTTGAAAAAAGTTGTTAAAATTGTACAATGCAGTCAGAAGACAATCCTCCAGATCTTGTGAAATGTCCAGCACTTTTATATTTCTTTTGTAAAAAATGCAGCTTCCACAGTTCAAGTTTTAGTGTAGCAACCCAACTTCTATGGAGAAGAATCTTCTTCTTGAAGATGAACTTGCATTTGATGATGAGTTTTCAGAAGTTAAGACTTGTTGTCGGGTTGGAAGTGAAGCCCAATTTATGAAGATGAGACCTTTCAAGACTGTAGAATTCTCAGAAGTTGAACACCTGTGAAGACAGGGATTTTGTGGATGCCATTAAGAAAAGACTCTTGTAACATGTGTTGTTGGAATGAAAATAAATCACATACAGAAGAATTGTAAAATCTATCAGTGCATGACTGTTTGTCTCTGTGGTACAGATTTGTTTTGTACTGGACATATGGGGGTCATCTCACAACCTCTTTTGCGCACTCGTTTGGTTCATTATTTTAGGAATGGTCACTGGAGCCATCTTCCTCAGTCCCCTTCCTTCTCAACAGTGGTATGTCCTCTTGTGAACTGTAGGTGTTGATGAGAATTGGGAGCACATGTCATTTTAGGTCCATGTTCTTTGAGCTGTAGGAATGCCAACCATCTTTATGTTCAAGACCCAGGGTTTAGGGTATATTGAGCCCCACAATTGATTTTGACTCTGTATCTGAGCACAAAAATGGCCTTTCTTCAGATTCCCCAGTCCAATCCCTTTCATACAACATCTTCATTTCCTTAGTTTTCAAAGGGATCACAGAGCAGTCTATGTGTATGTTAAGACCCTGGGAGAAGAGGAACTGTGTTTTAAGAAATTGGCATTGAAAGGTCTGGCTAGAAGTAAAAGATCAACAACATTTTGACAAATCTCAGACAGATTCATATTATTTGATCATGAATATGAGCCAAGTGAGGAGAACCCCATGAGATTTATCATGTGTTTCATGCGGTGCTGCAGTCACAGGAACCAGTTGCCCAAAAGCCAAGGCGTGCAGGAGGAGGCTATGTTGGCCTGGTGGCTTTAACAGCTGCAGTTGCTGTTGTGGGTGGAGCTTTCTACACTGTGGCTAAAACTCGGTTGCCTAATGCAAACTCTGTATCTCAACCACCTGTGCCTCCAACAGCTGCATACACAGATCATACTCCGCTGGCCTCATCTCCACCAACACTTTCTGCTCATGATGAATTATTGAATAGGCATGGAGACTTGTTAAATGAGCTAGCAGCACTCCGAAAACAAAAACGTGACAAGCTTGTGGACTTGAAAAAAAAAGAAATCAAGGAAGAGATTCATATTATTGAGTCAGGCCTTGCAGAGCTCCATAGAAGTTAATGTTAGTTTCCCAAGCAAGAATCTTCCTGATATTTCAGCTTCATTCAGAGGTGTTTCTGTTCTCTCTCTCTCTCTCTCTCTCTCTCTCTCCTGTTCTTTACCTTTTCATGTTTCTTTGTTCATTCAGAGAGCAGAAGTCATCATGTATGTGCAGTAGCATTTCCATCTATAACTACAGTTGTCTTCTAGTCTTGTGAATACCATCATTCCTTAGCCTTTGCCATAAGGAGTTAATGTTTTCTTGTACATATATAATGTGCATTGCAATTTCTTCAATTCTTTGCTTCAGCCACCTGTTGTGCCATGAAAGGTTGTGTATACTTATGCTATGCATAAGAGATGGAGAATTTGGGGGTCATGAGATACTTGTATCATCTTTCTATATGGAGAGTCTATGGTGCGTTGTTGCAGCCTCTTTCCTTTCTGTGATTTCTTTTGTAATGCAGAGCATTTCTGTTTACATGATGGCTTAAGTCTATATGGAGAACTGCACCTGATGTCCCAGTTTGTCCATTTCTGCTGCTTCACAAAACCAAATTGCCATGTTTCCCTGTCCATCTGGAGATTGCAGGATCCCCTGCACAGACTTTCAGGTGCAAACTGAGTCTTAAAATGGAACAAAAACCCTCAAAGAACTTTGGGTGGTTTTCATGAAAGAACCTCAACAAAGAACTGTGATTTTATGAAAATGTGTTATTATGTTTTTTTGTGGTGAACCATCTATCTATGAAGTTTGTTTGTTGTATTTTGTCATGCTGAGATCTACCAAACTGTGGTGCACTTGTCACACTATTGGCACCATTGGAAAGCCCTCAATGAGTAGGATTGCACTGTGTTGGATTTATACTCTTTGAGCTCACAAGGGAGAAGTTATTGAACATTGAACAATTTTTTCACCGAAAACAGAATCATTTAAATCAAAGTTAAAAATTAAAGGAGAATTTGAGCATGCTATTGGTATTGTTGGAGAGCTCTTAGTGAGTAAGATCTAATGAAGGTGACTTGGAAAAAATTTAGACCTAAACCAAACAAAACATTGAGGTGGGTTTTTCTTTTTTCGTTTCACTAGCTCACCCTTCTGTTCGACTTCAAAAAATTCCCCCTTTTTCTCCTTCTTTTCTACTACTATTTGCTTCTCTTTCATTGTTCTCTTTTGTTCTTTCTTTCTTCTTCTCTTCCTTTGCCATTTTCTTCTCTTCCATTATCCTCTTTGGTCTTTCTTTCTTCTCTTATGCTGCCATCTTGTTCTCTTCCATCATTGCTTCTCCTCCATTATCCTCTTTGGTCTTTCTTTCTTCTCTTCCACTACCATCTTCTTCTCTTCCATCATTGCTATAGCTTTTTCCATTTTATTTTTTTTTGCTTGCTATTGTTATTATGTTTTTTTTTGCTCTTTTGTTTGTGTTATAGATTTTTTCTTTTCCATTTTTTTTGCTACTTTAATTTTCTTTCATCTTTTGTTTCTTTCTTTTCCTCTATTGTTACAACTTTTTCATCGTTTCTTTCTTTTTTGTTTTCCTTTTTCTTCTTCAAGCATTATCTTTTTTCTATCACATTGTTGCACTTGCTGCCATTACCTATTGCATCATCATTAATTATGCACATCACATAGGTATGCCTATACCCTTTTCCTTGTTTTGGTTTGAGAGCAGAAGCAAAAAGGAAAAGTAAAAAAAAGAAAGAGAAGATGACAAAAGAATAAAAGAGAAGGAAATGGAAATAAAAAAAGAAAAAAGATGATAAGAAAAAAATTAGAAGACAATGATCTTTTTCTTTTTTTTCTATTTTTCTAGTCTTTTTTCTATTTTTCAAATTCCAGAATAATTTTTTTGTTATCTTTTCCTTTTTTCTGTTTCTTCTCGAAGATTTTTTTTTTCTTGTTTTTTTCAATCCAAAATTAGAAGACAAAGATCTTCTTCTTTTTTTCTATTTTTCAAATTCCAGAATTTTTTTTTTGTTATCTTTTCCTTTTTATGTTTTTTCTTGAAGATTTTTTCTTCTTGTTCTTTTCAATCCAAGAAGAAGAATTCTAGTTCTTGTTTCCTTTTCATTTTTTTGGTTTTTTTTAAAAAAAGAAAAAAAATGGGTCTTTTTGCCCGTCATTTTCATTTTTTTATATGCTAGAATAATATTTCTTTTATTTATTATGTTTGTCCTAAAAAAAATTTCCCCCTGTTTTTCCATTTTTTTGGTCTTTAAAATTCCAAAAGATGAATTATTATTTTTCTATTTCCTTTATTTCTTATTTTCAATATTTTTTTCCTCTTTTTTAATTAAAAAAATCTAGTAAACTATATATGTTCATACTCATGTAATTTTTTGGGAATTCAATTTACATTTTTCAAACTTGCATATTATTGTGTATCATGTTTTTTATGCAAATTTTGAATAACTATGAAATATCACTATGTAACCAATACCATTCAACTCCAATTGTATCACTATCGATTTTACATTCATCAACATGTTATCAAGGTGGTTACAACTTATTGATGAACACATGACATGGTGGTTAATGAAAATAGGTTTAGATTGAGGTAAGAAAGTAACATGCATATTTTATTTAGGTTTTTTTGACATAAATAATGGCATGGAATTCATGTTTTCAATTTTTTGAACATTTTAAAAAGTTTTGATAGATGTGATATTTACATCGAATACATACAAGTTTTGTTTTATTGTAATTGTAACCTTGTCGCAACCCTAACCTTAGGCTTGTGACCAAGGCAAGGACTTACAAAGGTGCGAGCCAAGAAAGAAGCTTGGAAGTCACATTTCATGCTCCCAGGAATGTTGAAGAATGTGAGAGAATAAACCCTCACACTCCCAAGTGAGTTACCATTTTGGGAGTTGGAGTCCCAATGGATTCATGAATATTTAAAGAGCAATTATAAGGGACAAAACCCATTGAATTACAAAGTTCCTTATATCATTAGAAAGCTCTGGGAACTTAAATGTCTAAAATGGGCTTGCATGACCCATTTGGACACTTCAAACACAAGTTATGGCCAAAAGAAAGGTCAGCAATCAAATTGTCAATTTGACTCTTGACCACTAAAAGTCAAGAATCGTCCCTAATTTCCTTACGTGTAGGTGACATGTGACATATCGTTGAAAAGCTCTCGATGAAGGCTACAACTTTGTTTTACATTTCATTTCAATCAAAAGTTTACACACAAAGTTATTTGCCCCCAAAGTCGAAAGAGTCCTAACTTTAAAAATTTTGAGAGTCTTGAGACAAAATGACATTTGGGTGTTGGTCCCGTGGTTAGGTGCATAGTACACTATAAGGGGAAAGGTGGTGGCTTCCCCCAAGTGCGGGCTGTGGGGAGTTTTGTGAATCTGTGTTTGCTCGTGGTTCATCTGTGCACCAAAATGCTTCAATTATGCACTAACCAACTTGTTTGGTTTGTGCAAATCCGTGTGAGTAATTGAATCGCTTATCAATCTTCCTAGTCTCATTTCAGAGCTCTAGCACGCCCCTCTACCCCCAGTGCTACAAGCCAAAAGGTGCACCCCAACTCATTTCTTTTTGTTGTTTTCACCTTTAGACCCGTAGTTGAGTCCATCAAGGAGCTCGGGGGTGTTTGGGGGCGCATCATTATGTATGTTGATTCAATGCAATACCCTCATTTTGTTGCCGTTGTGGTGGCTAGCCTAAGTGTAATTTTACACTATGTACGTTGCTTTAATGCAATACCTTCATCAATTATACCAAATCTTACACGTCAAAAGGTTATTCCTCTAATTCAAAATGAGAATGGAGATGTAATGGAGGATAATGAATGGGTCCACAAAGGCTTAAGATGGTTTTGCAAGGTGGATGCATGCACTTGTTTTTATGCGACCAAATGGTTGTGTTGTCAACCCTTGGAATAAACACACTCCCTTCAAATGCAAGCCAAGAAATCAAGGTGTCCATCTATTCATCTTAGGATGCCTAGGCAACAAAAGCATATTTTTATGAATGTTTGTATTTTGAACAACCCATATACAAGGCAAAAACAAAATGAGAAGAAAGCCTTTGATCAAATGAAGAAGAAAGCAAAATTATAATGGGATGAACTTCAAGCCCAAACACAACAAATGCCACATGACATGCCCCCAAGTTCCTTGTTAGACCCAAAAAAGGTCCAACTATGTCAAAAAGCGGAAGTAGTTGGAACTTGGTGCCGCTCCCAGCTTCTAGCATTAAAGGGGGGTGAGAGGGGCGTGCTGAAAGCTCCGGGATTAGACGAGGAAGAGGGACAACTATTTAGTTACTCGGTCCTGCATCAAAACCAACCACAAGAGGGTTAATTCACCTTCGAAAACACCCTTGGTGTTGGGACTAGCCACGGGCAACACGGACTCACTTGACTCACCACGGCCCGGACTCGGGGGAAGCCACCACCTTCCCCCATATAGTATTCTCTGCGTTACTCCGCCGCACCTGCATCCAAATGACTTTTATTCCCAGGACTCCCAAGGAGGAGTTCGGAAATTGTCCCGGTTTGGACTCCCAGGACTTTGGGAACTTATAACTCCCGGCTCAGACCTCGGATTGGGATGAGGTCTAAAGAAAACTTGTAGCTCTTCTCAAGAGCTTTCCAACAGTGTGTTGGACTCCATCTGCACACACCGGGATCGGGTCGATTCCCGACTTTTTGTGGTCAGGAGTCAAACTGCCAGTTTGACTCCCGGCCTTTCTTTTGACCATAACTTGTGCTACAAATGTTCAAATGGCTCATGCAAGGCCATTTTCGACATCTACACTTCAAGGCCTTTCCAATGGTATAAATAACACTTCAAGGCAAGGTGTTTTGACCTCTGCAATCGAGCTCTGAAATTGTGGGAGTCCCAGAGGACTCCAAGTTCCCACTTTTGGGAGTGTGAGTCTCATCCTCACACTTGCCTCAAAGTGGGGTTGCGACACCACAAGTTAGGCAGCCCTTGTTAGTACGTTTAGCTTTTAAGATGTTGTTGGGCATCATTGGGATTCTAGCATGGGGGGTGGGGTTCATCCCACAAAGTGCATGGGCACACTTTGGAAAGGAAGAAAACCTTGTTGAAGCGTTTTGGGCAAGCATAGTTGTTTATGCAAAACCTTTGAAAGTTGCATGGGGCATTCAATATTGGACATTAGAGTCTAATAAGGCAACTAAACCAAAGAAATAGATGCAATATCCAAGTATCATGATTACAAAATTATTCATGGGCGGTATATTTTCATATATATATATATATATACACACACACACATTGTTTACATTTTAACATTGGATTTTTATTTTTATTTTTATTTATTTTTTGTGTTAGGCTTCGGGGCACAACAAATGAGGCTTTTGTTGCAAATGCAATTCAATTTACGCTTGAGCACCGTCAACTATTTACTCAGCATCATATAGTAAAAACTATAGAAGTTACAACAAAATATCACACCAATATGGGCATTACTTCCAGTTCATCCTCCTTAGAGGAATAATTATAGATGTAACTTTAGTCCACATATGCACCATTTTTGTATAGAACCATTATAAGATTAACTTAACATGATTTTTTTATCACCATCATTTTTAAAGTGTGGTTACTTGAACATTTTTGTATCAACCCACTTGTTTTAATTTTGACTTCTAATTTTACAATTTGTAGATTTTGGGATCATCTTATGCCATGTTGCACACAATACCCCCATCCACCGCAAATGGATTACATTTGTATTATAAACCAAATGAACAATACCCTCATTTAATAAGGTTAACACATTTTGTGGCCATGGTAAAGCACTTAAGAAATACCTTCATTTTCCTTATCATGAAATACCCACACAATAACCTTAAGGAAAAATTGTAATTTGATATATTTATATAATTAAATTGCCCACTTTCATGAAAAGACCCTTCATGCATAAACCAATTTATATATGTGAATATTGCAAACTTTTGATTTTTTCTTGTTTATGGTTGAGTTCTTCGGCATGAAACGTTTCAAATAACAATATTTACATTAAAACCAATTCATGTTCATGTTACATTACCTTAATCTAAACTTTTGCCTAATATATGTTTTAAATAAATAAGGGGGACATTGGGTTTAATGTTTATGGAAATTAAGTTCACCTTTTTGTCATTAGTTGTTTTCAGGTAATCTTTTTCCTGACATTTTATTATTTTCATGGAATTTTTTTAAATGAATTTATGTATTCACATACACACATATATTTAAGGAGGTTCCTATTTTTTTATTTTTTTTCATGTATTAAAGGAGAGGAGAATGAAGGTGACTCCATGGCAAAGGTATGAATGATAAAAAACCTTTCGACTAGTTGGGAATCCCCCCCCCCCCGCCCCCCAATTAGGTTTAAAACACAAGTTTTATTAATACTTATATAATTTCCATTAGGTTATAATGTCTGCATAACTTATGGTTTATGCAAAAAAAAATTATCAATATTAGGTTTAAGGTTTTTTTTGTATGAAACTATTAAGTTTTTAGATGAAGGTTAAAGTTTTCAATTTGCAATATTGTACCATATCACCCTATGTCAGATCCCAAATGCATGTTCCAACCCCAAATTACAATACGTAGGTAAATTTATGTTATGTAATCCCCATTGATTTAATAATGCAAAAACTTGTTTATTCATCATCTAAGGTTATGTAAATACATCTTGTTTATCAAATGCAATACCTAGGTAAATCTATGTTATGTAACCCCACTTGATTTAATAATGCAAAAACTTGTTTACTCATCATCTAAGGTTATGTAAATACATCTTGTTTACCAAATGTAATACATGTATTTAGTGTATTAAAAAAAATGAAATATTCAAAAGATGCCTATTTTAAAAAAATTAAACCAATTATCAATACTTTCATCTTTAGGTGTAAACATTGACTATGGGCATGTCTCAATTTTTCCAAACCCTAATTTGCAATACCTACATTGTTTGTAGTTAATCTTAAGGTGATCATTAAAGCAATTTGGCTTTTAATATTGTAATGTAATACTACTAATCTACCATAATAAGCTTATCATTATACCTACATAAATCTATATTGTATACCTTCATTAAAAGCCCCCTTTTGGTTAATAAATATTTATTATGCAAGTATTGCAAAAACTTAGTCCCTCATCATCTAGGGTTATTTAGGGGGATCTTGTCCACCAAATGCAATCCCTACATTTAGTGGATCAAATGCAATAAGAAATATCCAAATGATATTTATAAATAAAGAAAATCTATTAAAGTAAATCATCATTCTGATGATAAAAGTAAAACAATACCCACATTAAGTGTCAAATCCCCCTTTGGAAGGAATAGGGAATTTGTAATACCTTCATATAATTTACTTAAATGTAAGTAATACCCACAAAAGATATGAAATTATATGCAACACTCGTATTAGTGTCCATTAACCTTTAACTATGATATACCCTAAACCTTGCAATACCTGCATGCAAGACTAATTAAATGTCACAAGAAACAAGATGGGTAAGCATTACCCACATATTGACTTGGTGATTATTGTACAATTTACCTACAATACCCACCTTTATATGACATTTGAATGATATATTCTTGTTTTGGAATTTTAAAAGATGTGTTATATAACCTTAACAATATAACTTTAATTTTTAAACCCTATATGTTCACTAATAAAAAAATCAATGCATTAACATGTAAATAATCTATTATTTGACACAATTGTAATATGATGCAGATTTTAATAATGGAAAATTAAAATGGGAGATAAGTACAAACAAGTTTGTGTTGAATTTTTTTATCCATGAACCCCTTTCTTATGGATATTTCCATGTTTTAACATCATCTCATGCCAATCCTTCATCCGGTGCATTGAATTACCAAGTCTATCATTGATGCATTCAAATACCATGTTGGGATGCATGACTTCATTTGCCATGGAAAGGTAAAATTTTTGTACATTTGTTGTAATAACACACAACAATGATGTGGGGTGGTCTATGAGTTAAACCCCACCTTCTTTGACTTCATTGATGATTTCTTGCATTATGTCACCCATTCGAGCAAACACTTTTTCCATAAGGGTGGATGAACTTGAATGTTGGTTGTGATCCTTCTTTTTTTCCACATTGGGGGAAGTATCTTCCAGTGTCATAAGCCTACACATATCAATAATCCATGGTTTTTCAGAGTGATCTTCATTGGTCTCTTCATCATCATATTCATTGTCATAAATGTGCAAATAGGTAGGGTTTGCAAACATGGTGGCAAAACCTCCATGATCAGATCCATACCATGTCCCACAATATTGAATGATATGTCCTTTAATGAGATTGGTACATGTAAAAAAAATGACAACTTGATGTTTGCACAAGTTTCCACAAAACGCCCATTCACATGTGTAACAAGCATACTTAGTGAAAGGAAGTGGGACCTTGTATGTCATATTTGGATGTTATTGGCTTCATACCATCCATGCATGGCCAGTTGTGTTCGAATCATTTATCACATGGGTGACATTGGTGTGAAGGATCAATGTGGCCTTTTCAATGTTCGTTTTCGCATAGTGTTCCACAACCTTATTTCTGATAAACCCACTTTTCTTCATTTCAGTCGTGTGCACTTAATGTCTTGCAACTATCATTATGAGTTTCCACATTAACTAATCAATTCACCAACCTCGAAGCCCTTTTGATTCCAAAGAAAACCAATGTTTCAATGCCCCATGGTAAGATTCAATTGATGCTTATGTGTTTTAATTTGAATGTGGCACTCGTCAAAGCCCCACCATCCACAAATCTACAACAAGATACAATGTGCATCCATAAATTATCATGTAGGTATTACATTTCCTTCTACCATATATAATGTGGACTAAGGTCATTATGTGGGTATTGCACTTTGCCCCCATATATAGTGTGCATCTTTAAATAATCATGCAGGTATTACATTTAATGCTCCCACCTATAGTGTGGATTAGGGTCATAATGTTATTGCATTTTGCCCCCACATGGGATTGCCAAATCCATCATCGGTGTTATACCTTAATTCAAGAAGTGAATATTTTTTGGGATATGCACAAATAGTGGAACAACAATAATGGATTGAGAATTAATTCATGTATCAACTTGGAAATAATAGGTCCAAAAGTACTAAATCCATGAATCATCGGGCAAATGTTGGGTGAAGCTTTCAATGATTTTGTTTCTCCCATGAGTCATGAAGGTTTCAATGCTTTCATTTGGTTCAACTGGTATGTACATGACGGTGTGAAGGTTGTCCAATATTGCATGTCGCACCCCATTGTCTTTGATTTTTTCCATCGAATATAAGCACAAAACTTTAAAACATGCCATGTGCCACACAATCCCAACCATGCATAGAACATCAATTTATTATCATTTCAACTATAACATTATTTACAATTGAGAATGTGTGATGAAATTTTAAAATGGTTGCATGTACATAAAAGTTTTAAAAAAGGTAAATTAAGACTAAAATTCACTGCAATGCTCATATTTCTTATGGAACATCATCAATGATGAAACATGAAGGTTTCCATTTTGGGTTCTTCCTTAGAAGCTTTGTTTTCAAAGGAGTTGACCATTCCACTAGATCATTTCATGTTTAACAACTTGTAATGATCTATGCAATTGGCACTCCGGTGCGATGTGCATCAAACACTATCAATGTGAACAAGTGAAATTTCACATCATTAATGCTGAAGGTGGCACCCATTGAAATTGCCCCATTATCACCTAATGAAACCATGGCTTGTAATTAAAATGGGGTTTGTATCCTTATTATGAATGGGACATGAATCCCATTATCTTCAGTTGCATCTTGAAAATAAAACACATCATTTAGATGATTAAATGCCCATGTGTGAAAAGAATGGCTAGATTTTTTTATAAATGTTAATTCCCTCTTTTGTGTTTGTGATCCAAGTAACCAATGTCTTATTGCCTACTGAAGTCATCCCTTGTCATCGCTCTTCTTGCATTGATTTTAGTCCACTATATTGTTTTATGCTTGTCATATATTTATTTGACAATGTAACCTAAACCCAATTGAGTCCAAATGTGGTCCTTAAGGGCTTGTGACATTCATGGGGCCAAAAAAAAAAAGTTGTGTAATGCAAATCAAGGTCATGTTTGCCATGCGTAGGTTCACCATTGGCATGTGTATGAGGTTGATGGTAGAAGATTATTTCCACCACCTTGGGTCGTGTGTACAATTGCCTAATCAAAAATTGAACTAAATAACCTTATTTAATGGATCGATGGTGGTTTGGGTTTCCACGATTATTTTCCAATCCATACCCACATGCATACCTACAAAATGTGCAATCAATTTAGGACCTAAATTTTGGTACAATATGAGATTAAAAAACAAGTTCCATATAATAATAAGTGAACAATAAAACATCATATTAAATATGGCTGAGGTGATTTTGGATTCTTAGCATTTTACATTTTCTTGTGGGGGTACCCACTTATAAATGTTCCATTCCATTGGGGAGTTTTCATGACTTCAACTCATGCATGTGGGATGTATGCACACTCAACCTCAATTATATGCGCCCTTCCATGTTAAACATTTTTTTTTCACACCAAGTCCATGTTGTTAAAGGGTGACCTCTTGGGTTTTGGACCTCAATAGATTGAGATTTTGAAACATGATACATGTCTAAAATTATGCCGTGAGCTGATTGTATAAGGAAAAATGGTAAAATGACGTTAATGTTCAAAACTTTATACTTGCAATATGTTGAATTACATGTTAATTGTCATATTCAATATTAATGAAAATGTACATGTTTTAAGTACTTAATTTGTATCCCTTTTTTAAACCCTATACAATCATGCACACAATGCCCTAAATGCTAAGTATGAAAAACATATGATATGGTTTATGGCCATAATTGTAAATTTTAAATTACAATATTTGCAAGTCCATTTTAAATCCATATTATCTGTGGATAATCTAAATGTAATACCAACAAATTGCATTATTTATGGAAGAGGGAAATGTCATACCTACATGACAATTTAAAAATGCACATTGTATGTGGGGGCAAAATGCAATACCCACATTATGACCTTAATTCACACTATATGGTAGAGGGAAATGCCATACATGCATGACAATTTAAAGATGCACATTATATGTGGGGGCAAAATGCAATACCCACATTATGACCTTAATCCACATTATATATGTTAGAGGGAAATGCCATACATGCATGACAATTTAAAGATGCACACTATATGTGGGCAAAATGCAATACCCAAATTATGACCTTAATCCACATTATATATGATAGAGGGAAATGCCATATTTACATAACAATTTAAAGATGCACACTTTATATGTGGGGGCAAAGCCTAATGCCCACATTATGACTTTAATCCACATTATATATGGGAGAGGGAAATACAATACTTGCATGACAACTTAAAGATGCACACTATATGTGGATGGCAAAATGTAGTATTGACATTATGACCCTAAATCCACACTATTTATGGGAAGCCAAAATGTTAAATCCATATCTCAAACATGGAACATTCTTAGTGGAATTTGATGACCGTATTAAAACCATTCAAGGAGATTGATTTCCTTAAATTAGGAACAAAACAATAAAAAGAAGAAGAAAATGATTAAGAAAAATATCATATTGTTGATGTTAAATGATGATGTCACATTCAAAGGAGTTGTATCTTGATTTGAAAACACAACTTAAATGAATCAATACACATTTCATTAAACCTTAAACTTAAAACCCTAAATAATCCTAATGGTAAATGTTCTCAACCTAATGATTATATAAATAGAACTACAAATGGAATACAAAAAAGATTTATAACAACTATGTTTCGAATTTTGAAGTTAATCAACTAAAAAAATAATGAATGGAAACATTAGCCTTAAAGTTTAAAACTAATTACCCAAAAATATTTATATATAAACCTATATTTTTTTAATGGTAAATGTCATAAAAATTAATAACTATATAAACATATTAAAATGCCATACAAAATAATCTTCTAGGAGTGAATGATGAATTAAAATTGAAACACAACAAAAAGAAAAAAATAAATGAATGAAATAAAAGTCTATTATCTTCCTTTAGTGTGGTCACATCAATTTGAGGGCCCGAATTGAGACCTTTTTCATTCACTTTCAAAAGAGATAAAATGAGTCTTCTTGCAAGTATTTGTATGTGAAGATTTGGCTAAATTTCCCCCAAAAACCCAACCTAGGATTGATTTTGATTAGTATTAGAAATTGTGCAAATATTCATAAATGTTTGATGTCTTTTTAACTATAAATTTATCAAGCCTATTCTTTAATTAATATAAGTACATCTTGCATTAAATGGTCCAAAGTGGAGGTAGAGGATAGCCACCAAAAAAATTCCTGCAATTGCAATACCCACATTTGGGGTTATTGGCTTATTGTCATCACGAATTTAAATCAAGCTACAAATATATGTTACAACTTCTTTGTAATGCCCACATTTTACATTATAATTTTTGCAATCAAAATCCACAATTTACAAATGCATGGTAGGTATGACATCTAGGTAGGTAGGTTTTGCCAATAAGTAGATGTTTTGCTAATAATTAAAGTAGCATTATTGAAAAATGTATCTACCCTCTTAATTAATTTATGGGGTAGGAATTAGGTAAAAGCTTAACCAGTAAGATATATAAATTTTGCCAATAAATAGAAGTCTAACTAAGAAAAAATATAAGTTTAGTTAAAAAGATATATAGGTTTTGCCAAGGGATAGAAGTTTAGCCAAGAAAAAATATAAATTTAGCCAAGAAATACAAGTTTAACCAAGAAAAAATATAGGTTTTACCAATAGAGAGAAGTTTAGCTAGTAAGATATACATGTTAACCAAGAAAGAGAAGTTTAGCCAAAAAATATAAGTATAACCAAAAAGAAATATAGGTTTAGCCAAGAGATAGAAGTTTAACCAATAAGATATATAGGTAGCCAGTGAAATATATAGGTTTTGCAAAGAGATAGAAATTTAGCCAAAAAGAACTATAAGTTTAGCCAGGAAGAAATATAGGTTTAGCCAAGAGGATATAAGAATTTTGCCAAGGTAAATAAGGGATTAATTGTTAATTTGTAGGCAGGGCTAAGATTTAGGTCACTAGGGTAGCTAGGTGGGTAGGTAGTATGGAGGTCAGGGTTGAGAAAAAATTGGCAACGAAAAAAAAAAAAGGTCAAAGGTCAGCAGCCAAAAAAATATTGACTGTGGTAGAATGTTGGTTAACGTAAGGTAAAGAGTCGAATGAAAAAGAAGCAAATCATCCGACCCATCATCCTATGGACAGAACGGCCAACTGGTGCAGTCATGGGGGCTGGTTCACTCTGGCCGTAGAACCCAGCTGACGACCTAACGGAACGGAATCTTTAACTTGACGGAATGGCACGTCGCTGTACCAGGATCGACGCGTTCCGAGGCGGAATAGGCCCTACCGTGGACTTGATGTTTGGAAATTAGCTCTGGCAATTAGGTCACAAGTCGTCGTACCCTGAAGAAGCTCAGGAAGAGGAAGAATACACCTGACGGAACGGAAGCTTTAACTGACGGAATGGTATGTCACCGTACCAGGCTCAACGCGTTCCGAGGCGGAATCGGCCCTCCCTACCGTGTTCTCGATGTTTGGAAAGTACCTCTGGAAATTAGGTCACAAGTCGTCGTACCCTGAAGCTCGGGTCAGGAAGAGGAGGCGGACGAGGGAGAGGAGGAGAAGGAAGAACAAGAACAAGAAGAGGAAGAAAGGGTTCGGAGCGATGAAGCGACATCGATCGCTGATACATTTGCCCCCGTCTTCTCC